>Ga0056124_1000759_pt1 | contig 10930 bp, 8 predicted proteins | sample WorMetHEROISLAND_2_FD_70069 | JGI IMG/M metagenome (GOLD analysis project Ga0056124, IMG submission 70069) | Marine gutless worms symbiont microbial communities from Max Planck institute for Marine Microbiology, Germany - Olavius sp. 4 HERON ISLAND | ecosystem: Host-associated > Annelida >... | reverse complement strand
CTTGAATGACCTTGAGCACTAAAATAGAGGTTTTTACGGATTTTACATTTGTTCGCAGTGGGCCTTCATACATGCACTGCTGTCACGCGTTCCCTTTGCGTTAGCTGGGCTTTCTTGTATTGTTTGCAATTTTTTCGTGTCAGTTTTACTAGGCTCAATTCTCGTTACTTCCATCTTTTTTGGTTTTTTCATCTCAGGCTTCTGTCTCTCCCATAACCATCTGTTTCTGGATGTGTTTGCTTAGTGAGTGATGTAATGATAACGGTATTTTTTACTGTAAAAAAAATTAAACTGATGACATCTGTGAGCTTCAGTTGCTGTTGATTTAAAATCTCCGCTATTGTTTCTAGCAATTACACAACATAGGCCAGTTACTTTGATCAGACACTAAACCATTCCGTGACATAAAATACTGCATGTTGTTTATGCTGCAGATATCAGTGCATTTAAGCCGGCCGATAGAATACCACATTCACCTCCGGTAGCTCATGTGACCGGTGCTCATGCTGACGTACCGGTAACGTCATCGTCATCTTTGCCACGTGCTGATGAACCGAATGGATTCAGTCGTGAAGTTGGTCCGCTGTCGTCAACGTTACTTGACGTCAGCAGTCACAGTGTGTCTGGTGTCGATGCACGGGACACTGTCGTCATGAAACTGTTCACGCAGTTGCAGTCGGACGGTTAGGAAGCTTGACTGTGCATATCAGTGATACTTCCTAAAGCCTGTCCACACTGTGCTGTGCATTGTTTTCTTGTCATACGTCCGCCATGTTTCGCAACGTGTGTGGAATGCCTTAATATACAGCGTGAACCTAAAAAATGTCCCAACACGAAAATTACGATATCTCCGAAATGCGTGAATATTTTTGTACCAAATTTTGCTCATTTGTTTAGAAGACAACTGTGCACAAGTTTGCTGCTTTGTGCTGTATTTACTTGGCATACGCCAAATTGACGGAAACACAAACTTTGAGAACCAATTTTGCAACTGTACAGACTGTACAAAAGGCTGATTTTATTACTAAAGTAAACGAGTGGCCAATACCACTTTTGTTGTGGTGTCGTTGTGATGTAGGCATAATTATTTGGCTTACTTTGAAAAAAAATGATAATTTTGCAATATTTTAAGTCATGATTTATAATTTACCAGGTGGCAGTATTGATCAGCAGTTCCACGTTTTACTGAATTACTTTGGTCCTTGTTATTATTGTTGACTGTGATATTATTTGGCATTGATTGTAGATGGTGAAGAAGCCGGTGACGTCAAAGTATCATCTGATCAGTCTCTCGGCTGGGAGTCGCGACCGCCTACTACTGGCAGTGCTCCATCTTCAATCCACAGCAGCAGCAGCTCGGGTCCAGTGATATCCGAGGAGTCGTCAGTGCTTGAAAGCTTCAGTGGTCGTACGAGGGACAGAATCCTGGCTCTTGACAATGGTAGTGACAAAGCAGGTGGAACAGTGCGGAGTCCAGAGTTGTGGAAGCTGCCGGATGATAGATTTGATGGCGGCGATCCGGTTTGCAATTTTATGGATTTTGAGAACGCTCAGTTGAACGAAACACTGAAGTCGTTAATGGAGACTAAAACGCCGATGTTGCCGAGTCGAGTCCGCACTGGGGTTAAACCTCAGCAACGACAGTTCTCACGACCATCAGCCACGTTTGTTGAACCAAGAACGATTCCCACACGTCCCAGCGTCTCGACATCAACACACGGTGATGCGTTGAATTATGCCAGAGAGCATGACCCGGGTGAGCTGGCCAGACGTTCTCGTTCTAAACAGTCCGTTGATATTGATCGTCAGTCAGATGCCAACGCTGCTGGCTTCACGTCATCCACGTTAACTGAATTTGCAGATGCTGCCTACCAAGATATTTCCGAAAAGTTGCCGGTACAGTCAAATCATAGCAGGTCTGTGAATCTTCGTGAGTCCCATGAAGCATTTGAGCTGGATGGTCGAAATGTGGGAAGTAAAAAGGCTGGTCAAAGTGGCATGCAGTCATTGCCATCTGAACCGTCAAGTAATGTTCAGAGTTCCATCTATGCTGCTGCAGCTGCTGCCGAATCAGAACTGTTTGAGTCTTCGGCGCCTGCCCGGGATGTGGTCACTTCTCCGATCCTGACCGTACCTGGTACAGACAGCTTAGACAGTCTAATAGCAAGATATCGGAACTTGCGTCACTGTTCTGCTGTAGCTGAACAGGGATCTGACAGCAAAGCTCAGTTAGAGCCTGCTTCGTGTGCTGAGCATTTATTGCCTAGTAGTATGCCAGTGGTAAACCTGCCAGCAGCAGGCATTGGAGGCACATTGAATGCTGTTAATCAGAGTAATCAGGCTACGGCAGTTGCAGCTAGTGTCATACAGCAGTCAGCTGACAGTGTCGGTTGGGCTGATAGAGCAGCGGCTGATGACTTGGAAGAGGAGGATCTGTGTAACGACAACTTTGACGACATTCGGATGAGTCTTCAGAATGTTTCTGTCGACAGTGCACACACACCCGGACATGCCGGCCACCGGCAAAGTGGTGAGTTATTTAAACTCATACAATCGCTTTTAATTTTACAGCCTTGCAGCTGGCAGGTGAATGTATAATATATGTCTATATGTTCTTATCAACATCTGCATTCTAAGTTGTTGCTGTAATAGTTCTAGCCATGTTTTTTTTTCTTTTTGCCAAACTTACAAGTTAAACGGTTCATGTTATATTTATGTCTGGGTTGCATAACTGTGTGAGAGATTTTCATTACATTCACGTAGAAATGCTATATCTTAAAATCATATTAAATTGATCACGTTTTGATGGTTATGACTAATCTGCTAGCTAGCTAGAACGTCAGTGTAATTTATGTACTGATAAAATGTTGACTGCAGTGACAGTGCATATTACAAGGTGAGGGTGGGTTCGTGCATAATAAAGTGGAACATACATGCTTTACGTCGATCAAGTGTTCATGTGTTCAAGGTGACCAGCCTTTACTGCCGTGATCAATGCTCATCAGTCATCGTTTGAAACGCTCCAATTGCTCGATTTATGTAAAGCATGTGTGTTCCACTTGTTTACATGCCCATGGCGGCTGCTGCATCTGTTTGGAACAGTCTGCCGGAGTCAGTACGCGCATCACCGTCACTGCAAGTTTTTCGCAGCAGACTGAAGACCGAGCTTTTTGCCCGGTCGTACAGCTGCGCTGACTAAGAGCGTCTCATTGCACTGACTACTACGTGACTTCACTGCTATTCCTACGTGTTACGTGTCCTTGCAGTCTTAGGACTTATGCCACGTTAAATTTCATTCGTTCATCATCATCATCATCATCATCATCATGGTATATTACATTTAACAGTGTAGTGATAAGTAAGTGACTGTTTTCAACTTTACATTACAACTGCCTATGCGCCTCTGATTCGTTCGTGACATATGGTGCTACATAAATTTGTTTTGATTGACTGATTGCTTGAATGATTGGTGTCTAATTTCTATGTGTGCTTGTGTTACGTGCCATGTTAGACTCGTTGTTGTTGAATGTGAGCCGAAGCTCCTATCATGCACTGCCAATGTCGCCGTTGACTGATGCACTGCATGGATCTGGTGATGCCTCGCATGTTTCACCAACCAAGCTCAACATCCACACAAGACTCGGCTCAAGCTGGAATGAAGACATCTTCTGTCAGTTGCTCTGATTTCTGATTTTATTTGTCCTGTTTGCTGGAAACATACGTTTGATCCTCGAAAAAGGGTCCATATTGTGTTTGTATGTAACTTAGCCATGATGTAACAAATTTTTGTCAATTTTTCCGCCCTCCAACGTAAGTAGACATTCGGTTAGAAGGTGTCTGTATATTTTCTTACATTGTTTCATCGTTATTTATTTCTACTATAGTGTAATTAGTTGTGAAGTCACTGAAAGGAAATTTAGAAAGTTATTCTCAGTGTTGTTAGTTGTTATAAGTAAGTAAACAGTACTTGTATCGCGCCAATGTCAAACAGGATTCGACTCGTAGGTGTTATGACAGCAGTTTAAAGTTCAAGGTGTGCATAGCTCTTCACAGGAACCCATCTCAAGAGCTGCAGAGCATCACCTGCCATATGGGATCACACAGTGTTACCTGCTACCCGATACAGGTGAACTCACCCTGCCTTAACCCCAGTCAGTCAGGCAGGCCGGTGCTTAATTTGCCTACCGTGGAGGGATGGAAGGCTGAGTTGACCTTGGTGGTTTTTCTATATACTGAGATGGTTTAGCTCTCTGCGGCCATCCAACTAGTAACCCTCTGATATGGACCCAACTTGGGATCGATCCACGACCTGTCCACGATCTCTTGCTCATAAGTTTGTGTTGATAATTTCAGGTGAGGATGGTTCTGTGCTGGTGCCTGCATCACCGGCCAATGACAGCTCACATCACACTGCGACACTTGTCGATCTGTCGTTACATTAACATAGAGCCGCCAGCCAGTGTACAGCAGGCTGCAAACCACTGCAATATGTCAGGAATTATATCACTGTGCCTGACTGCTCAGCTTGTGTCGACTAGGCACTTGTGTGGCTGTCCTAATAGACCACACTACGGGTTATGCTCGTCCGTCGTTCCCTCTGTCCATCCTGTGTGGGCTCCTAACTCGAAAACCAAAAGGTGCAGAAAAACCTAAATTGGTGTGAACGTTCCTGGGCCCCACGTGTGCCAATTTGATGTACCAGTTTTTAGCTCAACAGGTCAAAGGTAGGTCGACGGCTGCACAGTATATCGGCACTAGGCGACATAGTTTTCCAATTTCAGTATCATCCAAGTTCACAGAATGACAATTTTATCAGTAGATGGAAAGTAGTTTGTGTGGCATGATGACAGGGTGACCACTTGTCTGGAAAACCTGGAAATGTCAGGGAATTTGAAAATTGTCAGGGAAATGTCAGGGATGTTGTTAACAGTCAGGGAATTGTCAGCGAAATGTCAGGGAAAAAATCTTGTCATGGAAAAATGTCCAAAAACTGTTCATTACTAGATTTTTAGTTATTTCCTTCAAAAACAGTGCATAGCTACATATATACATAGTGATTTCATCCTTTGTAATCATTAATTATGAGATAATTGTGAACTTCATAGTCCGATCATTTACATTAAAACTAGTACTACAGGCATGCTATGAGTACCACTTAACATGCGCATGAGTGCCACACATTGTCAGGGAATTGTCTGGAGAGTGGTCACCCTGTGATGAGTCACGTTACTTGTTTCTGTACAAAGGGCATCTTATATTGCTTAACACAGACAGTTCTCTAGTTAATTTATTATTGTTGCACAGTAGCCGACTACAACAGTGGGCTAGTTTGCCTTCATTTAGCTTTCTTTTGAGACTATCATAGTAGAATAGTAATGAGAGTAGCGTACCTATTGTTGTCAACTTGTCAAACAGCTGTTGTTGTCCCTAAGCTAGTTGCTAATGTTGTTAATAGCATAGAAGTATTGTTTACAGTGCCAGTCGTGGAGTTGTTTTGTTAGATTTTATGCCAACAGTGAGTCTGCTACTAACAATGCTGCTTCTGGATCTGCATCACTTTGATCAGTGGCAGTATCAGTAAGCACCTGTGATGGACAGTATTGCATTTGAAAAAGATACGTAAACAACTAGAAAGTTGGGGCAGATACCAACGTCAGGCCGCCCGGTGTTGTAAGTCTGACTGGGGAGGCAATTTATGGTTGGAATTCCGCTCGTAGCAGGGCCACCTGGCGAATGCAATTTTATTAGCCTACAGAGCACGCGCAGTGTTCATTTTGGGCTGGTGGCGGGTAAGCACTAGCTGCGTGAACTTTTTTGTTAGTGGACCAAAGTTCACCAGTTTTTTAGTCCATCGTGGAGTTGATAACGCCATTTTCCGCTTGTCGAGTGCTGAGTCCATTCCCGAGAACTTTGTGATAGAAGTGTAGAGCTCTCTGAAATCGTGCACACTGCTGATAAACTCTGTTATCAGTAGACCATAGTTCACCAATTTATTTTGTCGAACGTAGGAGGAATTTTGGCTCATAACGCCGTTTTTAGCATTGCAAATAGCGTTATCTATTCCAGAGATATTCGCAATCAGTGGCTGAAGTTGTCCGAAATCGCATTGAATTTTTGACGTTTTTTGCCCTCCAAAATTTTAGGGGTGCAGGGAGCAGGCCCTCCAAAAGTTGTACCCATTTTTTGGCCTGCCTCTCTGCACGTCATGTGAAAAAATTTTGTGAGGTTATTCCCCTTGGCCACAAGGTTATTACGGCTTGTACGCTGAATTTTAAGCCAATTTTTGAGTTTTCACAGTTAGAAATTGGGGGGACCCCCGTTCCCGCTGCGTGTGGTCTGTGTTAGCAAGCCTTTGTCATTTCTAGGATGTGTAAAAAAATTGGAGGGGCAGCACCCCCTAGGGGCCGAAATTTGGTGTTCCAAAAAAGTTGATTTTGGGTGGGTAAACATTAGCTGCGTACGCTCTGTGGTTAGTAGACCAAAGTTCACCAAATTGTCTCGTCGAACGTGGGAGAGATTTTAGTTGTTAACGCCGTTTTTCGCTTATCGATATCTTGATCCGTTCCGGAGATAATCGCGATTGAAGTCTGATGTTGTTCGAAATCGTGCCAAATTTTGCACGTTTTTGGTCCCAAATTTTCTTGGGAGAGGGCCCCCGAATTATTGGACCTGGTTTATAAAGCGCAACCAACTTCCGATCACGTGGCAAAGTTGACGGCGATCGGCCGAGGCAGCTGGGAGATCTTGTTGCGAAATAAATAAAAAAGCGGCAGCAGTAAAACATAACACCGCCGAGAATTACCGTTCCGGGCAGCTTAACAAAGCCATTTCATTTCAGTATTAAAATAAATTGGAAAAAAACTTCGTTCATTCATAACTCACCTGTGAAAGTGAATGACAAATATATGTTAGCAAAAGTGGTTTAAAGTACATGTAATGTGCCTTATTTCTGTTGCATATAGCTTACAGTACAGGTACCAGTGGAACACTGCTTAAAAGCAATAATTGACTGTTTTTAATGCACTTACTTGAAATGAAATTTTTTCATTTAGCCTATTTCATGTGTCATTTTAATGAATGTGTTTGATACCTGTAGTAAAAAAAACTGCTTCAGAGATCTGAGTCTCACACATTCTCAGTTAAATCTGCCTGCTAATATTATCTCACACATTTTATTCTTCTCTAAATTACGCATAATTTAACCTCATTGTCAACATTTGTCCCAGTCTGGAAGGACAGAAAATCGTTTTACCAGGCGCACTTTGTGAGCTTAGAATACATGAAAATGCGTTAGCATGCAGCACTCAATACCACGTAGCTGGATTTTTGAAAACGGGTGAGGGGAATGGAGGTAGGGCAGTGGAAAGGAGGGAAAGGAAAGGGTGGAGGATGTGGAAGTAAGGTATGGCAGAGGACGGAAGGGAGGGATCGGTCTCATGCATTTTTATTTCTCAACCTTGCCATATCTTGGCAAAAGTCACTCGTGACGGTTCTGTTTGTCACCGAGAGAGATAGGTCTTCTCTGAGCCAAGCCAGGAATGATCTGTTAAGGACTAGATAAGCTATCTCCTATCTGGTCCTTGGCTGGGAGTGTGGTGGGCCTAATACATGTTACGTGAAAAGCAAATAATGCTGCAACTTCTGGTGATTAAAGTGGGAAATCTGCTGATGCTTCACGGACATCAAACGATTCATCTATTGTAATACGATGAGCCAACAGCTGGCACCACAGACTACCTATAACATTCACTTCAGCTGATAACTCTTTTGCTGATCTAGGTCAAGTTCATAGTCATCCAGTGACGCCGGATCATATGCGTATATGTCATTGAACGCTGCCTGGTGCTGGCGACTGTTGTCCACGAGTACTGATCTGTCTGGACCATCGTCAGCGGCGTGCTTCAACTCTGACAGACCACCGTCACCTGCCGACTGGTCAGTTTGCCAGTAGCTGTAGTCATTGTCATGATTCTGCAGTACATGCATCAGACATTGACGTAGTTTCAAAATTCTTGCACTGATGCCAGTTAAGTATTGAGTAATCAATAAAGATTCTATCGCGCCCCAAAAGCGTCGCTACACTACCTTGTGAATTAGGAAATCTAGTCAGCTTTAGTAGAATACGGTTTATAGGGCATACTACTGAATGCTACAACCTAGTAAAATGTAATGAGTGAATCGTAACATTGTAGCTTTCTATATTAGGCCTATGTATTCTGATATTTCAAAGCTGACTATTTCACGATACTTATGATGTGTAGGTTTATACAAGTTTACCGTTGATGTGGCTACTGAATAAATGTTGAAATTCGGTTTAATATTTGGATCAAGTTATGAATGTAACAAATAATAATAATATTATAATAGGGCATTACAAAATGCCCAGTGGCGCGACACGATACAATGTATGTACGACATGGACATGGGCGTCCACTCCATCGACAGGTGGAAGCAGGATGCTTCCTGGAATAAGTTTGGGGGGGAAGTAAAAATCTAACGCGGGGGATTTTCTGGTGGCGAATTGTTGGTTCAAACCCCGCAGAAATGTTGAAAATCCGTTGCCACCAGATGCGTTTTGAGAACTTTAAATGCGTCAAAATGCGTTTGCGGCCGGGGCTCCGCACCGGACCGCGCTGGAGGAGCTTACATGCAGCGCTAGCCATATGGCCGTATTTAAGAGAGGGGCTCATTTGTTCAAACTCTCTTGCCCTCCCCTTGCCACGACGCCACTGACACTAGTCAAGTCAAATGACTGAATACCTTGTCATGCATGTGTTGATATAGCCAAGCCAAGTAGAAGTTTAACATGACTGCCACTTACAGAACTGAACGCATATACTCTTTGCGATGAGGAATTACTATTACCAGTAACAGGAACGGGAACAGGGTAGTAGCTAAAATTACCAAATAATCCTGCATTAATCAAAGTGCATATATTTTATTCTGACTTAAGGTAACTTGATAAGTAAAAATTTCTTACCAAACGTGTCTTTTAGCATTCACATCAGCACGACATCCAGTTCTTTTCACTAACACAGAATGGGTGAATGAAAGGCAATGCTTACTGTTTTAACTATTCTTCTCTCGACATGCGTGATGTTCGATTTTTTTTTGTTTGATGTCCGTTGGCGTCAATGCAAACATAAATTTGTTAGATCCGTATTGGATTAGTAGGCCTACTGATTGCGAGAGCTGATGCGACAAAGTGGACTCAATTCTACTCATCCGATAGCGGCCTATATAGGTCTACTGACTGCGCGTGTGTTCTGGATGTCGTTGTACTGGTAGTTGTATCGTCGACGTCCGCCGGCTCTCTGCACGTGATCCGGCATCTCCTGCGTGCCGTGCAGCTCCATCCGTAGCGCAATCACAATCCCTTTGTTCTCGTGGTCGCTCTACAATACAAATACACAGTGTAGGCCTACAGAGTGTTAGACATTTCGCGATTACATTCACGCTAACATGAGTGACTAACCGTTCGTCTCATCACTTCTGATGTTATGCATTCGCTGGCGGCGGTTTCTACTTAATGTAGCATATAGGGCTTACTTGTAAAACTTGTAGTGATACTGTCACTTTTTGACGCAAAATCTTTATTATTTTTTCCATCCTTAACATTTTTACTTCAGGCACAAGTACCCTAAGCAGAAAAAGGGGGAAAACCTACACAACTATTACCAGGCTACTAAAATAAAACTATCCGATACGTGCAGATAGAAATGACCAGCTGACGTAGTTTCAGCTGACATATGTAAACTACAGACGATTTAGCACCATTAGCCTATGTCGTTAATTAGAACTGTCCTTTCATGCTGACAGTCAGTTATGTAACAATATTATAACAATATATAAAATAATACAAAATTTTTTTAAAACAAGGTGGTAGGCGTCACTGGGCGATCTGGCTCGCTCCGCTGTAAGCGTATAGGCGACAGCTGCTATCGACAGCAGACAGTCAGATACAGACACGCTGTGCGACAATAAGGGTCACTTATACATTAGCTTGCAGCTCGCGAGTCAACATGCAATACTGCAATGTGTAGGGAGCTTATAACTAATCAGGTTAAATTAAATCATGTTGACTGCAGTCAACAGAGTCCACGGAAAGCTACTGAAAGTACAGACTACTGAGCACTGTCAATCATCAAACAACACAGACAGAATATAATATCGTCGACGCATGTGTTGTGTGCAATAAAACTATTCCTAGTCACGTGCGTCAATCTTTGATGAGAGAGAAAAAGTTTATTCTCCAAAACCACAAATGCATAATAACAAAACAAGTACTTGATAACATAGAAGGGTGGCCAGAAGGGTAAATATACCCATCAACACAGACAATAAAAATAAAAACAATAATCCAAGCGTAGCTGCCAACAGACCATCTTCTCCATAATCACTGTACGTGTCAGTGCCAATGCATGCTATATACCGTATCTCTGATGGTGAGTTTCCACTGGCCCGCTGGATGTTCGCCCCACGTGTGCACGGACATGAACGGCCAGTCGTCGAACCCCTTCTGAGAATGATCACTCGGTCTTCTTGACAGCAGCTCTGCCTCCGTGCCTGCATCGTGTGCCAATCAGTCAGGCGCTGTCGTACGCATAATAAGCCCACCGAAGAGAATAACTCCTCGTAGGGCGGACTTTAATCACGCATTGCCGGGCCTGCAGCCTGGCCCGGCAGCCGCATATTTGCAGTTAACTTGAAGTTTGTTCAAAATATGATGACGTTAAATTCAGAAATGTGCAATTCAAAATGCACATTTGTTTTCAGGAAAATTAATAAAAACTGCTGCCACCAGAGATGCACTTTTTGACTCCAGTATGCACCAGATCGTTTGTCGGCTGGGACTTGGCCTCAGACCCCACTGGGGGAGCTCAGCGCTCCCCCAGACCGCCTAGCTGTGTTTAAGGGGCTCTACTTCTAA
>Ga0056124_1000758_pt1 | contig 10931 bp, 4 predicted proteins | sample WorMetHEROISLAND_2_FD_70069 | JGI IMG/M metagenome (GOLD analysis project Ga0056124, IMG submission 70069) | Marine gutless worms symbiont microbial communities from Max Planck institute for Marine Microbiology, Germany - Olavius sp. 4 HERON ISLAND | ecosystem: Host-associated > Annelida >... | reverse complement strand
AGTGAATATTGTGGCAGAACGGCTGGACGGATCGAGACGCCGCTTGGCAAAAATTTTACAAGACCGCAAATTTTCTCTCTAGAACTTTTTTTCGCACCGAGCGGTCCGGGCCCCTATTGGGGCCCAGACCCTGAGGCTTCAGCCTCACCAGCGTACTGTGTCGTACAACTTGTACATCATGTATAACAACAAATCCACAACAACTCGAAGTGAGTGGATTTTGGGCTTGAACTGACTAAAGCCTAAGTCCGTGGACCTTATTAGTATATTATTCGATGTTTCTTATGCTGAAGTTCACTGGATGAGAGCGGGGCAAAGAAGTTTCATCTCTTTGCCAGAGCACCGATGTGTAACGTTTCACACTAATTATATTCTGGTGGCGTCATGCACGGAATGATCGGCTACCGGACCGCCGGCCGAGTACTATTCCAACAAGCATCAGACTGATCGCTTGTCGTCTACGTCAGCAGAATGTAGAGCAGGAATGACGGAGCAAGCAGGTGCTTCGGTTACGATCGCTGCGACTAATGCAGTGGACACGTGCCGAGCGTGTCTGCTGACGCTTGGCTTTCACCAACTCATGGATTAATTTGACATCACACCCAGGCAGGCAGATCCGTCTGCAGATCACAGCGAAACGATGAGACCAGATCGTATGATTTATGTATCAAAGTCACAAAGTGGTAACCTGGCCATAATCTAAAGAGTATGTTAGCACTACATCACTACTTTGCTTTTTTATTTGCTTATGTGTAAAGTCAAATACGCTATAACATAATATAAGTAAAATATTGATCAAAAAAAGATATTTACGGCATTAATCATGTCATAATTAGTAATTACGTAAACGATAGGCTACATCCTGCTGTATGCCATTCGGTGTCAGCATCAACTACGACCACTGCACTACAAATAGGCAGACGTACATGGTACAGTAGACCCGGTCAAATTCGCCCGTGATCAGCAGGACACCTACATCGACCTCGTTATTGAGGATATAAGGCTAACGAACATTCGTGCTGCACTCCGCCAACTACGTCAGATCCGCCGTTCAGTGTACTGCCAAACTATACATTCCGGTCACTTGGTGTGTTCCAGGCTAAACTACTGTTGCAGCGTAGACTGATACACGATGCACTGACTCACAATTAAACCTCCGGAAACTTTGCATTAAAAGTAGGCAAGAAACGCTCTTGCAGTTATCATTCAGAGCCAGCCGACTACGATCAGTCAAGGAGCACACGCATTCGTGTATCCGTAGCAAGTGCAGTTTTCGGGCATTGTCTTAATGCGAGGCAGAAATCAACCGACCAGAGAGTGTGACACCGGTATCATGTATGTATTTAGACGGAAACTGCATTAACATACTTTTAGGCGCAATCGCTCTAAGAATGTCTTACCTACAACAGTTCCGTCAATCCCACCTTGGCTACTTCAACGCCGCAAGTACTTGTAATTTCAGTTTATGCTGCTATGACAAAACAACCACCAGCCCTGAAGTGTTCAAAATGCAAATTCTTTGAGCTTCGCTCAGAGTTTTCTCACCATCTTGAGATCTACACAGATGGATCTAAGGATGGAGTTAGAACAGCGGCAGCTGTTGTTGCACCCAACTCTGTCAAAGCAGTCCGTTTGCCTGACAATGCTAGTATTTTCACTGCTGAATTACATGCGCTGGATATAGCGTTAGGTTTCATCCGGCGTACCAGAAGTAAAGATTATGTGGTTTACTCAGACTCCTTGTCCAGTCTGCAAGCTATCGATAGTTGCAAAGTCGAAAATCCACTGATTTTCAAGATACTGAAGGATCACAGTCAACTAATAAACAGTGGTGAATCTATAACATTTTGTTGGATTCCCAGTCACGTGGGTAAACCGTTCGACGAAATTACATTCCAGTTGACAGGTACAGTGACAGGGTCCAATAACACATTGTGTTAGATGGGGGTCCTTGACCCCCACAGGAAAGCAGAGATTTGAGGTTGAACCCCCTATAGCCAGAAATTGCACTTGCCCACTTATGCTACCAAGGGGTAGTAGCACTGATCAGCGATTTCACCTCTTATCGAATGACTTCGATCACTTGTTTAGTTGTTTATATTTTTGTATTGGCGGCATCGGTCGTTGTTGCAAATGCGGATCTACCTAGGTTTCCCTAGTATGAGTTAAACGAGATTAATAACCGCGACATGGATTAACGTATTGTGAACGGCGATTACGTAGTTTTACTCGGCGTGCCGACTGCAAATCTGTTTTACCGATGCTTGCTTATCTGTGCACTTTAGGGAATATTCTTTTTGGTGTTGCTATCTGGTAATGCGTGATGATGATTGCGGAAGTTTAAGAAGTTGCGTTTTTTTGTCTTCGAAGTATTTCCTGTCTATCAATCTCTCTTCTTTTTATAACATCGACAGGGAGGTACAAGTGCGATCACGCGTCTTTGTTTGTGCTTTGTTTTTTTTTCGTTTCGCTCTCTTGAAAATATTCATATCGTGATATCTTAGCAGCCGATTGAGCCGTCGTCAGTCATCAAGACTAACTATTGCATGGACAGACATTGGCCTACCGGATATAACTTGGGTGTCAAGTGTGAATTCTGTCATAATTTCAGACGGCAGCCGAATGTCATTTCAAAAACTGACAGAGATTTTAAAGCTGTCTGTACGACAGTGTACCGTCAAAAACCATTTTCGGTAAATTTACAAAATTTTCAAGCTGTGACTGATTGTTTCTGCTCTTTTGCAAGGCGAATAAGTATTTACTGTACATATTATAACAAAGTAAACTTCACTGTTTTGTCATTAAGACGGCTTAGCCCACTTAGGCATCACTACTCACTAGAGTTCCAAGAAAGACTGCCGACGGTGACAACCGCAAGAAACTGCGATTAATGCAGAAACATTGTAGTTAGGCGATTACACAGTCTGACTGGTGCGTACCTGGTACGTTGCGGGTCTGTTTTGCTTCCGTCAAGACGACGACTACAGAGACTGCAAGCATCCACAGCACCCGAGACGTCTGTTTCCATAGTAACGTGTTCTCCATGGCAACACTGTTAGAAGGTGACAGTCATGCCGTTTGAAGACGACGTGTCAGCCAATACATCACGGTCAGTCGCAGCAGTGGTGTGTTCACTCACTGGGTTGTCGTAGTCAGCAGCAGCAGCATCAGTAGCAGCGGCATCTCACAGGTGCCCGTCCCGTCAACATTACGCCATAGTGACGTCACTCCAGCTCTATCGGTGTATGCAAATTGATATCGGTGGCGAGTAGTGGCGATGACGATGACGATGACGAAAACGACTGCGCAGTCTACGAAGCCGTACTTGGAGGGGCGACACGTCGTGGAGGCGCGCGCTGTCACATCACGTGTGTGGTCTGGTCGGACTAGCCGTAGCGACGTGCGCGGTGCGAGCAGCGTGCGGTAGGTCGACCGGCGCCACACACAGATGACATCGGTCACCAGCGCACTGTTGCAGCGCACCTGCCCGCCCACCCACCGACCGACAGCACGACGTGTGACGCAAAAGCCGCTTCTTGTTTTCCGACTTATTTACTGTGACTGACAGCCGGCTTAAATGACAAAGATCGGCACTTGTAACAGAGCTGTTTGTACGAGTTGCGTGCCTCGCAACCAGCAGAGCTTTGCAATCTCAGAAGTGGCCGTAGATTAAGCACACACTAACGGACAGCTGGATCCGCGGTGCAGAATGAGACATACCACCTCGCATCGTGCATGCATTCACTAACCACAACTCATAGCACTCATTTCCTGTACCGCTGAAAGTAGGAAGCTGAGTTAGTCTAAGCGCATAGTAGGTTGCACGGTAGCAACCTTGTCTGAGTCGTCGGGATGGGCACTGAAACTATCATTTACCCTACCACTGCTAGGCAACTGCAACAACAGTGCAAGGAAGTGTGACCCGACAGATAACAAAGTTAAACAAAAAAAATCACTGATATTCCAAACAACGTTATCACCAAAAGTTATTTATTTGCAGGGGTGCAAACCCAGAGGCCAGATCTCCAGTTTCCAGACTATATTTGTTACATGTAGATGACCAAGAAGACCTGCTGTATTTTGTAGAAACTTACTGCGTCTCTGTGAATTTATAGTGCTACGAAATATAAGCTCAGGTGGCAAATAAACTGTAGTACGGAACTCGTTCATGCATAAATTTTGAAGTGAAACAACTGTAGGCCTAAGCCTTAAAGCAAGGTCTTCTCTAGCGTTATGCTACCGAATGACGTGGGAGAACTTCTGCCACGTTATTCGGTAGTTTAACGTTAGAAGTTGCTGTAAGGTTTACAGTTGTCTCAGTTTAAAATTTAAATTCACGGAGACGCCGTCAGTTTGTGTACTATACTATAAAATACAGCTGGCGTCCTTGGTCATCTACAGGTAAACAAATATCATCTGGAAACTGGGGATCTCGCCTACGGGTTTGCACCCCTGCAAAAAAAATTGCGCGGTCAACCTTGGCTACACCGCAGTGGTCCGCCGGCGATGCTATATACGGCATATACGAAATTGTTTGCCGAGCTGAAATTGCGCCGAGTCGAACAATTCGGCCGACGACTGCCCGCAGAGCGCATATAAAGAAGACTCAGCGTTAAGCTAAACGTTCGACACAGCAGCTTTCTTGTCCTCTGATCGCTCAGCATCAACGACTTTGCTTTTTGCTGTTAGAGTCGATACCAGCTGCATGCTGCGACGACTTCGTTGAACGGGCTATCCGTGATGAAATAAGTTCTCCGTAATAAAAAAGCTGCATGTGTCAGCACTGGTGTTGATTGAAAACACTTGCAAACAAATAAAACCCTCGCTCATAACTAAGTACTGCCGGCGGGTATCATGCAGACCAAAAACGCACAAAAAATCCATGTAACTTTTACCTCTGACTATGACCTTAAAATTAAGTAGAGTTCAAAAGGTTGTCGAGGAACATGTTCATGCAAAATTTCATCAAGCTAAGTGCAGCGGTTCATGAGTTATCGTGTTCACAGATATTAAAGTAAACCCTCAAGTTTTCATCACAACTGCATCAAATTCTAACCTATTTTCATTTTTTCTTCACCAATACACTTCGCAGTGAATTTGGTATTAAAGATCACATTACACTTCAAACGCGTCAGCTTTATAAGTGTATTACAATGTAACTTTCAGTATTGTAAAGCTTGAAGCTAACTACAGGGTGAGTCAGAATAACATATTTCAACACGAAAATGACGATATCTGTGTAGTGTGAGAATATTTGTAGGGCACATTTTAGTTCGAGACCGGGTGGTTTCAACTTTCAAAATGACATAAATGGCACAAATGATAGTTTTATAATCGGATTACGCGGTTTTCGATCACAAAGCTAGAGTGCTCAAATAGAGCAGATATACACGAAATTAAGCCGGTTGGTGAAAAATATATGCATATTTGTCGTTGATGTCAGCTGTGAAAACAACTCAGCCTTTAGGTGTTGACGTTAAGCATATCCGGCTAGACTTATGAACGACAGTACTGTATATGCCCAAACCAGCTATCGCTGAATAGCTCTTTTACACGTGAAGTGTTCTCCATGTGAATGCATGTGTACATCACGCACTTACCTCCGCCTCTCCCTATACACATGCCGCGATTTAGCAACGTTCGTCGTGTGCAAAAAAAAACAGAGAAACAAGCTCAAAAGAGCAGACGAATTCCAATAGGCAAACACCAATGGCTTCTTCTGATACTCTGAGGCAGTTGAAGGTTGAAGCTGACATAATTGCTGTCGACCAGTCGTGGCAGTCGATATTGGCACAATTGACAATCTGACGGCTTTCGTCCACCACAGCGAATAATTCTATTCTGTGTATTGGAGGAGGTCTATTCGAAATAATTAATCTCGTTTTGTCCAGTTACATCACGCAAGTAACTAAGACAAGTTGGAAGGCGCGATTTAACAATTCATCACAATGCGCCGCATTCTTAACACCCGAACAAAAAGTGCCTCCAACCACCGCCTAAACCATTCAAAATACTGGTCATTTACCGATCGGCTGTTAGTCTTTTGTACTTTGGCCTCAAAAGCCTTGCACGGTAGCAAAGTTGAAAGGAACGGCCTTGTTTCGGTCGACTTTGCCGAGCGGTCTTGAAATGAAGCAATAAATAGTAGCGTGAAAAATCGGCGGGCGTGAAGGAACGCTGCAGCGCTCTAGCGCGTCATCGTCGTGGCCGGTCCACACCCACACCGTGTACATGTACTGCAGCTACTGACATGCCGTACATGATTACGCTGGAACTAAGTCTCAAGAGTCCTAATGACAGAGGTACCCAGGACAGTCTCACTCTTTCCCCGAATTTTGACGGAAATATAGGGACCAGAATCAAACTCCCAAAATGCAGCCCGTCAGCCTACCATGTTAATTCCACCATCTGCGAAAGTGGGGAGTGGTATCGTCGCAGGAATACACTGAGCAGAAACTGTTTTATGCCGCCACTGCATGGTGCCGCCTACACGCTGCTGCTGCTGCCGCTGCTGCTGCTGCTGATATTTTATGACATCGACACTGTGCTGTCTGAAGAGTACATCGGGACGTCGTAACCGCCGTAGCCGGCGATGAATTCATTAGGACATCAAGGAACGGCCAATCGCAGCCAAGGATTTTTAAGACTTGCAGATAACATGCAGAGAGCCTGCTATGTTTCTCCTGGTACTTCGCTATAGGCTAGGCGGCATCGTCGTCTATGAAGTGGACCGTGCTCGATGAGCGAACACAAACATTAACGACGACACGACATCGCTGCGCAGATTGCCTTCGACTAATGCTTTGGGGATGCTTCTGAAAATATTTTTATTCACCGAGTTCTTACGAACACTGTAATGTCCTCTGTTCAAATTTGTAAATAAGCCATTAGCTTATTGATTGTGATGATGATGCTGATTCTAGTGGAGTTTTGGGTCGACAAAGGTCGGAAAGCGCCAGGGCTTCAGAGCAATACAGTCGCTTTTCAATAGAATTTGACCAATAATAAGCGTAGATAAAACCGTCACTCCTAATTTTGTCTCTAAATCTCTCAATTGTTGCGAATTGTGTAATACTAGGGCCTATAAGTGTTCCTGACTGAAGCTGACGGTCTGTTAAACTCGTCGAGGATCTACGTCACTGGGCGGATGGAGCTGTGGTTACACGGTGCGTAGTCACGGCGAGCCAGACACGGATGATGATGCTACATTGCACAGCAACAGCAGGTCCATAGACCGCCACTTTACGAGTCGCTACCGTCGCCAACTGGACAGCGTGAAGCTGAATTACGGCTGTCTGACAGAACATCGCCGCGTTATCACGCCGTCAAGTCTCTCCGAGACAGACCAGACCAGACTGCTGCTGCTGCTGCTGCTGCATTACTTGCAATTTACTGCTGCACACCCTGCGCACATCACTCGTAGCACAAAATTACCGACACATTCTCTGACACATGCAACACGACTCTGTGTCGACCGCTGGCCTCAGTCTCAGGTCGTCGATGCCAAAAACACAGAAAACAGCATGCACAGCAACGGACTCGATTTGAAAATCATTGTTACGATTATTACTATTATTGCAATAATTGATTTTAAGGTGCCATAATGTCAAAATAACTGCAAGGACACCTAACAAATGCGAAGCGGAATGACGAGCATCAGCCTAATAGTTTGCCGAGGAACTGAGACTGAAGCAGCAGCATGCGCTTGCTTTGGTGTCTCCCTCTGGCGTATCAAAGTACATTGTACGTATTCTCAGGTCGAATCGACAAACAGCAGCAGTTCGATACAGAATTGCACGTATAGACGATGTGAATTTGAACGAAAATTTACGTAAAGTTTCAGTGAAGAACGTATAGCTGTGAGAAGCAGCTGTCTGTGTGATGGTAGCAGACAGTTTTTCGCACGTCGTCTGTGTGGTCACATTTTAAACGTGTTTAAGCTTACATCACAAAACCCTATTTCAAGAATCTATAAGCTTACGTCGTAGGCTACGTGCTGGGTATTATGGACTATTTTGGACTGCAATGATGGTCCCTTGTCCAGTGTAAATTTGGATCTTGGATAACTGATCTTCGTACTAAAACAGAAGTTTGCAACAGCGTAGGCCTATAATCCGACCAGAGCGTAATACGAATATACTTTTGTATACTAAGTCTTTTCGTTTCAGCGTCTGCTCGTTTCCGACTCCACTCAATCATTTTTGTTCGCTTTTCCCTCGCACGAGTACAAGATTGTGGAGCAGCTATTGATTAACCTCCGTGCCAATCTGTTATAAGTATCTCGCAGTTTCTGCGTTGCAGACCTTGAAATATATCAAAGAAATAATTCCAACTCCGAGCTCATGCAGGAGGCGGGATCCCATTTACACCCGCAGTTGATAAATCGTCCTCTCTAGAGGCTTCGTCGAACCTATGATTCAACGTAGTTCTGTCCGCCTCTCTGCACTTTTATCGAACAAACTCGGTTTTCCATATATGATGTAGTTTCTATTTGCCGATGTATACGAAAATGCTTAGCGATTTTTTTTGTTTTTCACTGTAATTTTATTTTATTATTTCTGCTGGCGGTGTAAACATAAAAAAACGCAAAAACTCGCATTTAATGACTATAACATATACTGATTATTAGGAAAAAGTCACAGAAATCCAAAAACAATGTCAAATATGACCGGATAAATGGACTGCATATTTAGACCGACAGTCAGAATGAACATTAGGCATATAATTGTGTTGAGCGTTTACATATTTTGCAGAGCTACAGATAAATACAGCAGAATACACCCTGTTAACTTTAAACTTGTAAGCAAAGCAGCACTTCTTCTTTTGTTTAGTTAGCTGCTGTCGCGTGTGACCTTGAATGACTTTTGCTGGTCGTTTTACGTTAAATTCTGTTTTTGAGCCGGTCTGTCTATAGTCTCTTCTCTTTGCTTTTTGTGACAACAGCGTAAAACTAAGCGAAGACGCGCGAAGCGACAATCATCGTGAAGGTGCGTGTGAGTGGCACTGAGTGCACAGCACAGTGGTGCGGCATGGCGCGATAGCGCGGCTTTCTTGTCGAGTTTAGTCGTTGTCGCATGCACCCGGACACAGACACAAACCCAGTGACTGATTGAAGTGCTGCAGGCGTCACTGCCCGCATGCAGGCCCAACAAAATGCTGCTCCGTTTGATTAATTAATTGAATTGTTTGTCTCCATTGAACGTTGCAGTTGCGATCGCGAAAATAATGCCCGCGGTTTTCGCCAAACCTTAGACCAACAATCGAACTAAGAAATTGAAACCAGTGTAAAAAATTGGCCGTGAATGCTGCACGCCGCAAGCAAACTGGAACTATCGGTTTGATATAGAAGCACGTAGCTAATTGCAAACTAGACTGATAGAAAACGAGGTGTCGTATTTTATCAGAAAACAGACACAAAGCAGATTTAGTCTCCTGTGAGCTTGTATTGAAAGCAATCTTCGCAGACACTATTTATCCGTACTAATCTGATACGCATATAAAATAAACTCTGATCTGACAAAATGTAATGAAAACATCATTGTCATCGACGTTACAGTATAGACAACCCATGCAACAGACATCGACACACGACTTCATCATGTTGACGTCACGCGTCACGTGACACAGTGACGTCATCAGTGCTGTCATGATGAATGACTTACAGCCCACCGGAGACTATCCCCCGCTTTGTTGTCTAGAATCGAAGCGTGTCTGCTTAATATAACAGACTCGCGGTCTCTCGAATTTACGGCTTTATGTCTATATTCTATGAATATGATTCAAATGTGTATTGCTGTGCATATACAATAACAGTATAGCAGTATGTCATTATCGTTTATTATCTACAGTTAGGCCTACTGAACTCGCTGAGCAACATAAAAGTAAATTTTTATTGATTAATTTAAATCGTTGGACAGACAGTTTACTCCGCTCGTTTGCCACTTACAGTGTCAAAGTAGGCTAAAGTAAAGTAAAGTTAGGTTATTGCGCTCTAAAGCTTAGCTTAAAGCTTAGCTTAATCTAGGGCACTTAATGTCAACTGACATTCCGGTGGTACATCGCTATACGTGTTTTTCAACGTTATTTTTTCCTTTTCGTTTTTGCTTCATTACTGTTGCATGTTTTGTCGACGCAGTTACGAAAGCATTACTGGGTGATTACTGCGACGTGTCGCGGCAGCCGCAGGATCGCTCCTCAAACTATCGCGTCGATCTGATGACTCGTATTTTTTTCTGCACATATGTAATAAAACGCGTCTCGAGTTACGCATTGTGACGGTGTCGAAGCACTCTGACTAACGATTATTTTTTTTCTCTTGACGACTCGCGGACTGCATGACCATTGACCAATCTTTGCTGAGCGCTTCTCTTGTGTTTCAACGTTCATGTCGCAGTGACTATTGTCTACGCGTGTGAAATAAAGTGGAAATCCGATGTCTTCTTTTTCATTTAACTTTTCAACGCGAAATCTCCGAGCTCTCTCAGCCGAACACTGCGAAACGTTGCCACATGATCGGAAATGGGTGCAACTTCAAATGTGTGCCAAAATTTGGGGGCCTCTCAAGAAAATGCGGGAGGGGTAAAACTTAAAAAAATTGCTTCCGTTTTATTTCTGTATTATTTCATAGATGCGAACAGCTTTAGAAATAATGGCGACGACTGGCGCCAGTGCCTTGTTCATCAGTCAGTCGACAGAGGGCAGCAGTGCCCGACCACACGCACACGCAAGCGCACAGACTCCACGCTTTGTCCGTCCAAGCCCGACAAACCTACATGTATATACAGGGTGGTCCAAAAAAAACGGGGCCACTCTACATTTTCCCAAAAATCTAGAAAACTACTGAAGATAAGTAAATGATTTTTTGCACACATCAAGGCAAGTGTATGCCGGACATGATATATTTACACGAATTTTAGTAATTCATTTTATTC
>Ga0056124_1000757_pt1 | contig 10932 bp, 6 predicted proteins | sample WorMetHEROISLAND_2_FD_70069 | JGI IMG/M metagenome (GOLD analysis project Ga0056124, IMG submission 70069) | Marine gutless worms symbiont microbial communities from Max Planck institute for Marine Microbiology, Germany - Olavius sp. 4 HERON ISLAND | ecosystem: Host-associated > Annelida >... | reverse complement strand
CAATAACCCCAACTTTTGTGTACCCCAAAAAAGCCTAGCCCCTATTTTTCGCACTCAGTGACCCCAAAAAATAAAACCCTTTTGTGAAATCGCATTCTATCCCTGAATTTGGCAGTGAATAGACAGTGGTACAATTCGGAAGTCTTTCCAAATTCTGGTGTAGTCAAGATGTCTATTACAACTATAAATGGGATATTGCCAGAACTGGAAACCGAAATGTTAGTAATAAATAGTTTTCTCAGTGTACTGATTGACAAGTCATAAAGAAGAGGATACAGAGGTGGAAGCCTGCATCTGATACTCCGATACGATACGAATTACAGTAACAAACTTGCTTAGCCTGTAGGCTAAGCATGTGTTTATTGCACTTCCAATACTTTAGCTTTTGTAGTGATCTGTCTCCAAGTTGAGCTTTGTGACTGTTAGCATCTAACTTGAACAGCAGTGTGAGTATGTGTGCAGTTGAATAGTTATTTGTCTGTTGCTGAAGTTTAAGCTGTGCATGATTGATTTTGCCACAAGAGTTTATTTGTAGCTTTCAGATAAAGAATGGCAGCTGAAGTTATTGCAATGTACTGTAAACAACTCTTTGGCTGTGGCTTATCCTCCATCCTTGTCATACTCCACAGCTTTTCTTAAGAGTTTAATCAGTCAAGTAAGCTTCATTTTTCCTTCATTTTAATGTTACAGATATTTTGTTGATTAGCATGATATAATGTGGCTTTCACTTAATTGATAGTTTACCAAAGCACTCAGTTGTCAAATAATGGTGCTAACTAACTGTTTGTTGAATTGTTTCACCTTGCACTAAGCGACTGCTTGGACACAATTTGTTAGTCTTTTGTCTGCATTTATTCAACTCTTTAATGAACTATTGCAATTTGGTGTTCGTGCAGTTGGCTTTCCACTAGCGCATGCTGTAAGTCTGTTGTTGATATGCTATTCTTGTAACAGCAGTTTAGACCTGTAAAGAAAGCGTATTGTTATTGTAATATGATGATGCATGGTTTTACTGAGTGTCATGTTTTATGTTGATGAGTCATTTGTTTGATTTTCTTACATCCAATGATCTAGTCTGGAGGAAATTGTATGTCACAATGTGCATGACTTCTGTTGTAGATAGAAAGTGCAGACTGTGAAGTGACTGATGAAGTCTATGAAGCATACGCCAACTTACTGGTACAGACCGATGCAAGTTGCCATTTTTGTTACAAAACATACATGGTATGTAATATATGTATGCTATTCAGTCTCTTTTATGTTTCTAAAAATAAACCAATCAATCAGTCAATCAATCAATCAGTCATTTGCCTAAGTGGCTAACCTACATCAAGGTTAAACTGTTTATCAGTACATTGTAGAGAATGAAGCAGTTAAAAGTCTGAAAGATAATGGTTCAAGTGACTTTCTGAAGAGCCGTGTTTTCAGATGTTGACCAGTGGATGTTGATAGAAGGTCAGAAGTATCACCGATGTATGTTATAACTGATAATGACTAAGCATTTTATATTTCAAATCCTGTCTTAATTGTGTCATGTAGTGACTGCAAGCAAGTTGTGCAGTGTGCATGCTGATTAACTGTGGGTTTATCTCACTTCGTATGTACGCAATTGTTTGTGGATATTTATTGATTTTGATATGTGAACATAAAACATGTCTTGTTCTAGCTGGAGGTAATTGTTTGGATGTGAAAGTGTAGCTGTGATCTGTGAAGTATTTAATTTATATCATTCCTGAATGCCTTTAAAAGTATAATTGCCACTGCTTCCATTGTTTATCTTAATGAGATTGTATCCACACTACACTTATTTAAGTGGTTTGACACAGTTGACTGTGTGGCATGAATAACATCTGGCCTGCAAAATGCTGCTGTAGTAATTTCCAAACCTAGCCTATCCCAGTCCCAGAGTGACTTAAATACAAACCAGAAGCAGCAGTAGCAGTAAAGATGAAGCACCTTGCGTATTGTGCATTGTATTCAGATGCCAGAGAGCAATATTGTGCTTAAAGAATCATTGATTATTCTGTCTCATGGAACAACTGGACTGTGCACTTGGCAGGTGAAAGTATAATCATTCCATAAAATATAGTCATAATTATAACAATAATAAGAACTGTATTAATAAACACACATGTAGAGTACTATGTCCAAAGCTACATAGGTGCTTGATGAGTCGGTCAGACATTGGGTATAAAATGAAATTGTAGGTGTCCTGTAAATTAAAACTAGACTGTCAGTTGCATAGTAAAAAAATTTGCATACTAACTGTTCAATCAGTTAATCAAAGCACACATATATTGTGTCATATGTTGCGAACAAATCAGAGGCTATTCCAGATGACAGTTGCAGACAGTGAGAATGTTTGCTAAATTGTTGCATTTTAGACTGCAAGAAAATGCAGCAAATGAAAGCATTAGATTATTATTAGCTGTCATTGCTGATTCAGTGATGCTGGCTTTTGTAACAGATGTTACTGTAATGTGGTCTGTTTGTCCGTCTGTCACACTCGTGCAACCTGCTAAACCCATTGGATGGAATGAGATGCCGTTTTGCAGGGACACGTGTGTGGCCCTAAATAGCATGGTATCAGATGGGCCTTGGTTCCCAGGTTTGAGGGTTGGAAAGCCCAGTCAAAATTTGCATTGCATGTTGTGGCTGGACGAACATGCAGTCGCAATGAAGTCACTTATTGCTGAATGACATTGACCTTTTTTCTAGTACACAGACACCAGTTTTACTGATAGTTTAAAGAGTGTGTTGAATTGCCTGGCTGTGCTTGCTGCTGTTGAAGGCTTCACAGTATTTTGCTGAATGGGCAGTGGAGAATGTTGGTGTTTTTGTACGAAGGTATGTATGTGCCAATTTGCCGGGAAGTTAAAAGATTCTGTTCTTATTACTTCTGTAATACTCTATTGCATTTCTTAATATGGGGCCTTTTGTTGGCACAACTCTCCTAATAAGTGTTACAGTAATCTTAGAAGTTACATTGATGGATAGCAGAGTGGTTGATGTATAAACATAATGTGTAATAATGGAGTCTTATTAATCTCATTATTTGTCTATAACACACACTCTGATTTACTAATTCGTCTTCTGAACATGCATCTTGGATGTTGCAGCAGCAACTTGATAGCAACTCACATGTACTGTACACCAAGTGGTCCTAGTCACATGTACTGTACACCAAGTGGTCCATAAAAAGCATGCCCCTAACTTTCGTACATGCATTCACAACTTCATCAAATATTAATTGATTTTTTAATTTTTTTTTCACCAACCACATTAGAGGTAAACTTGCAATACAGTAATTGTTAAAGATCCTTCACATCCTAAACGCATTGTGAAATATTGTCAGTTTTATAAAGTACTGAACGTTACCCTGTAATTCTCTCATTTTAAAAATCGGACTAGATTTTACAAGGTAGTATGGCGACGAGTTTGAGGTGTGATGGGATCTTTAATGATCACTTAGTTGCGAATTTACTGCAGAGTACACTGGTGAATAATTTTGAAAATCAATCATTATTTGTTGCAATGACAAAACTCCAGGGCTTATGTCTGTTGTGCATATTGGTGTGTATGCGTAGGCGTGTTCTAGAGCTGGGCAGTGGTTGTGGATTCCTTGGTTTAGTCATCTGTAGCGCCTGTTCTCCTGCTTCGTACACGTTCTCTGACTGTCACAATGAAGTGCTGGATTTGCTTGTGGAAAACGTCGCCAGGAATCTACGTTTAACCACCGGTGAGTTTGACTCAAGATGTTTCACCAGGTCAACTGATAATCACCAGCTAACAAGCTCTATGAATTTTATGGCACTAAATGGCCTATTGTGTGCTGATGTGCCGTTAAGAAACTAATCACTATGAATAACAACCTGCCATTATTGATTTGTTACATTTTGGCAACCACTGCTGCCTTTCTACCAACTTCCTCATATCTGTGACAAGTTGCTTGCAGTGACATCTAGTGGCGAACAGAAATCGTTCTGACGAAGGCAACAGCGGTTGCCAGCTTTGGTGGGGCTTTGTCACTAACTTCACTAAAAACCTGCTATTTTTGGATCTTAAGGTCGTTCACAGTCTTTGATGTTGGTACCCCCGGAAAGCTCATCAGCACTGCTTGGTATGATAAGCAGCAAGTCTGTGTCCCTCTGCAACCGTTTTTATGTTAGACTAGTCCATAGTAGCAAAAATCGCACGTTTTGAAGGTGGTACCTAAATTTGATGCCCCCGTATGGAGGACTCATTGAACCTATGGGGTCGAAACTTAGATAATTAAAATCAACGTTTAATGCTGAAAATTTCGTGTGCATGTCGTCTTGGTCTGTCTTCAGTGATTTTGGCACAATTCACTCCTGAAATGTGTGTCGCAGCGTGAAATGGCGAAAAATTTACCAAACCCCGCAATTTTAGGGGTTCAAGGTCATCGATGTTGGTACCCCCAGAAAGCTCGTCAGCAGTGCTTGTTATGATAAGCAGCAAGTGTATATCTGCAACCGTTGTCATGCTAGACAAGTTAATAGCGGTAAAATAACGATTTCTTATGGAGGTACCCCTCTTTTATCCCCTCATTTCAGGGGAATCTCCTCGCCCAGCGGCACGAAATTTAGTCACAAAAAACCTGGAGACTTTACGCTATCATACGGTGAAAACCCGGAGTCTCTATCTCAGCTAGGCTTGAATCGGTACCGGGTTGTGATGGACGGACAGACAGACGGATAGTCGGACAGACAGAGAGAATTACGATAGCTAGTACACGTTTAGCACTATGTGCTGTCGCGCGTAAAAACAAGAAGCTCGCCTTAAGTTGGCTGTGCATCAGTGTATTACATTTGGTTGTATTTCTTATGTTGTATTAATACTTTGTGTGTCTATGACAGACACCGTTGGTGAGGTGGTTCGTTTGCCTGCTAGTGTTGAGACTGTTTACACTCCACATTCAATCACTGGTGCTAACAGCCAGTCATCATCGTCTACAGTGAGTGTAGTGAAACTGGACTGGGAGTCTGTCTCTGATTCTGACCTCACAGCTCTCGCAGCCAACGTCGACAGCATTATTGCAACAGGTACCACCCGTAGCTCTTTCACGCTTCTGGTGAACCAAGTCCTTGTTTTGCCTTGTTTGTATTATATGTTGTATTATTTCCGTTTATTTTTGTGTGCAGTCGACTGTAAGAAATTCTGTAGTTGCTGATTGCGGGCTGACTTCACGGATTTCTGGACTGTCATTTTCTATACTGATGCTGTTCTTTTAATAGTTTTTCTTTTATTTCAGTTTCTATTAGTCGTACCTTTTCTTTTTCGTTATTTCTGATCACAGGCTCATATCTCTGTCATTAGTTCACTGTTTCTTGATTCTATTTTAATTTACTACATTCCAGCGCTAGTTCCGTGTTTTTTTAGTTTCACTTCCGTAGTGTTATTATCACTATTTTTTATCTTCTCATCTAATATGTTGTATTACTTGTTAGAAGTATCATCTGATTTCACGGATACCCGGACTGCATTACGGCTTTTTTCTGTTTCAGTTTTTTCTAGTTGTCGTTATTTCCTTCCGTTTAAGTTTTTCTGTCTTGAGGTCTCTTATCTCTCCCATAACCGTCTGTTTCCTGATTTTTATTTTTTACCTTTTTTAGTTCCATTTAAAACATTTGTGGTTTTCTTTTAGTTCGTGTGCTAGATTAAACTGGCAGCTTGCCTGTCAATATTCCAGTGCAAATAATATATCGTATCGTATCGTATTGTTCTAAGGCTGCCATAGGTGCTCTGGTGAGCCTGGCATTTCTTGCAACTCAGTGTAGCTTTCATTGCTGCAAACTTCTGTTGGTAGATTGTTATGTTTTTCTGAGCAAATAAAATGATTGATGATTGATGATTGTGAAGCCATTGTTTCACTGCAATCACGACACAACGTGAGTGACTTGTTGAGCAGGGTTGGTTTTCTTGCCTGTCATGCATTGTTCTAGCTGCTGGAGGTAATTGTTCAGATGTGTAAGTGTAGCTGTGATCTGTGTACGTGGCAGATGTCGTTTACGATGATGTAATTCTGCCGTCACTTGTTCGTGTACTGTCCTGTCTTCTGTCGTCCGGTGCTAAGGCACATATCGGCAGCGTAGTACGCAATCTAGACACCAGGCGGCGCTTCCTGCTAGCTTGCTGTCAGTATATCAATCAGTCAGTTATTCGTTATTCATTATTGTCTGTCACTTTTGTGTAATATTATACGGGTGTGGTGGGCTGAGGAGGCGGGGAGGGGGAGGGGCGAGGACTCTGCCCCACTTTTTGCCAGGGACCGAACGTGTTCTCCCGCTGTCTTTTTTCACAGGTGACTGTGCACTGTAAAGAAAATAAGTAAGGAAGTAAAACGTCAATTTATAGAGCGCAAGAGCAACCTCTAATGCCCTGTTTTTCGTTTTCATGTGTACTTTGCGCTAGTACTGTGAAATGAAAAAATGTCTTTGAGTAATCGTCCAAAACGGAGGTGGTATGAACAGTATCATGCGAATGTCTCGGTAGTGTGTTCCACGTCATCGGGCCGGCGACAGAGAAGGTCCAGCGTGGGTACAAACTCAGTGGACTCAGGACATTATTACCAAAGCCAAGTCCATCTGTTCAGTGTTACTGACACTAAGCTGTGTCATTTGGACAAATAGGACCAACACTCACTGCTACTGGTGTGCTGCTCTGAAATACATGACGTCGTCTCTAGCCAGCATCCAGCACTCAGACGTTCAGAATTATACTCAAACCGTTGTTTCTGTTGCTTATTGCTGGACTACCAACGTTAAGTTACTTCATAACATGTTTTGTATTTGTACAGCAGTTAACCTAACTGTTTCATTGCATAGAAAGTTGCAGTCAGTTCAGTGGCGTAGACAGGATTTTATTTTTGGCCGAGGGGCGTATCGAGGCGCCGAGGGGGAGAGGCTTAGAGGGGAGTGGGGTGCAGTTAGGGGGTGTCAGCCCCTCCCCAGAAAATTTTTGATTATTTATTCTTGAAATGGCACATTTCGATGCACACCTCAGGTATTCTGGCGTACTTATTTTAAAGTTCTGCTTTGCAGCGTAAAGTAGAATATAGGCCTAATATCATCATGCATCACGGCGCAAAGGGACCGCAGCATTACATCGATTACCTCAAAATAACGCTTTTTGTGCTATTGCGGTGCAATACTGATGTATCCTTTCCAATTTTAGGCTACTAAAACAGAGCAAAAATTTCATGGGCGATTGGGGGAGTGGCCGCGCCTCCCCCCTTCTAAATACGCCCCTGAGACTAGTCAGTTATGATGAACTGTGATTACAGCTTAGCTTCTAGTTTTGGCTGCGACATCTAATACAAGTTGTTTATTTGTTGTCTCAGTGGAAGCAGGTTTGCATCATCGTGTTTTGTCGCCGCCGTCTCGTCAAATATTTCATTACGACCGAACCTCAGCTGCTGAAATTGTCGAACTGACGCGATCAACCAACTGTTCATAGTTCAATTTTTTTACGTTGTAGTTTATAACTTTAATGATAAACTGTTAATGAAACTACGGCATTGCGCGGTGCCTTAACCCAGCCAACAAGGGCTTCCGGGAGCACAGTGAGGGAAGCCATGGCTGAGAGTTGAATTTGATGCATTTTAGGCCAGAGAGAACGCTTCTGATTGAACAATACAGTGTTTTCGTGGTCACCAGTTTAAATAAATCTGTGACTGTCAATCAGTTAAAATCTTTTTGGTTAATGATTGCTGTATTTTCTGGGGTGGCGTTTTACTCCGTGGCTTTACCAATTATTGTGAACTGAGTCATTAAATAATAAATAATGTTCTAAAACGACAGAATAGTTTAGATTAAAAACCGTCATAATTCTAATTGCATATTAGTGATGAGACTTGCACAATAATTGACACAACGTCGTCAATGTTGACACGACTCTATACAGCTTGTCGTAAAATAATTAAACATTTCATTCTAAATTAAACGAAAACTATATTCATCGATTGTCCAGCACAAAGTTAAAATTGTGAACAATTATGTAACAAGTATGTAAATGACAGTGGAGTGAGTGCCAGTGCTGTGGTGTAATATCAACAAATATGGCTTGTAATATCTACCGTAACAAATGAAGACGTCGGCCCAGTGGCAACATGATATGCGGCCATCCGCCTGGCTGTACGTACTCACGCACTGCACTGTGCAACCCTGACCTTTGACCCTTGGCACACAAGTTCCTCCTGCCCCGGGGAACGTTCACATCGATTTCTAGTTTTTCTACGCCATTTTCGAATTAGCAGCCCGTACAAGATGGACGGACAGACAAGACCGGTAATGCGGCCTAATTTCGACTGTACTGACTCGTTTGCATTTCATTAAAAATGCCGACAACATTTTTAATGAATTGCAAACGAGTAAAATAAAATAATTATTATTATTATGCGGATGAATTTGTATGAAATGAGCCGTAAGACACGGTTTCACTGGAAAGTTCAAAAGCATATGGGTTAGCCTATTTCATTTTAAGACTACATTGTGCCTGTCAACAAACATCATAAACATGCAAATGTTCTCCTGAAATCTAACGATAAGGCAGTAAGTAGAAGGCACGCTACAGCCTACAGACTTAAGTATAGTCTCATACTGTTAAAGTCGTTGGTACTATCAATACAAGTAAGAATATTCAAAGTAGAGCAAAAGATGTTATGTTAAGGCTTAAGGTGCCATAATGTCACAACATAACTGCACAAAAAAGTGAGCGAAATGGCTAGATAACGGAAAATTAAATAAGAGTGTTCACGGATAAACTGAGTGTTTGGGGACAGAAAACTGCGGGAAAAAAGTTCAGTTTTGAGGCGTTGCCTAGAAGATGTTGTAAACGCTAAACGGCATTGCGCTATGAGAGAACAAATGAAGCTGAGTAAATATGAGGTCGTTCATTGACGACAAGATAAGAGACACCGGGAGCAGCAACAGCCAAATCTGGCAATGCCTGTCAGTACAGGGTGGGCCAAAAAGTGACACCCTTTTCTTATTGGAGTTTTAAGTTTATATTTGCAATTTTTGTTTACTCGTATAGCATTTTCATTAAATGACGTCGGTCTTTGTCTGCCGATGTAAACAATTTCTGTTTTATGTAAATAAATTGTAACTTCGTCACGATGGTTGGATTAACGATGAACGCTGTTTGATTCACAATCTGCACGTGGAGAAACACTGCGGCAGGTGAAAATGTTTTCAAACAAATGAACACATTTAAACTGTGAATAATTAATAGCAAACGTTGAAGTTGTTCAACTTCAAACAGTATAAATGTGTCGTCTTTTGTAGTTTATATGGCATTATATCGACTTAGTTGAAAGGCGTGTCACTTTTGGCCCACATCTACAGCTGTATAAACACCATATAATATTAATTAAAAAAATTATGACTCAACGGCATATTGCTTCTAAATGTGCAGCGCCAGTACGACAATGTAAGGCAGCAGTCAGCTGAATAAGAACAACAGTATCAGAACAAGCAGCATCAGCAAGGCACGAAACCGTGTGTAAACGAGGTTATGTTCGTTTGTATGCAACAGACCAAACGGCTAAGAAAGGCAATTGATACTTGTGAAATTGTTGACAAAAGTCGCAACAGAAACGATATAACTCAACACTGCAGCTGATGCACATTGCTACACGGAGATGTTTTATACGTAGTGGTTCTGTGGTGTTGTTAGAACTGACTAAACGTCACCGTGTCGTAACAGAACTAGACACGAATAGCACACGACGCACGTCGCCCTTCCCATACGTACTGTCTTACAGGACAGCGTTTCTTAACAGTGTTGTTCAAGGCACATTTATATTATAATACCAATAACGACTGGAAAAACATATACAGGGTGGTCCAAAACAGTAAGCCGCCACAATTTTATCACAATTGCAACAAATGTTGAACGATTATCGATAATCTTTTATTGTCACCAGCGCAGTATAAAAGGTGATGATTGAAGATACCATCACACCTGACAGGACTTGAGCTATTAATAGTGCACAAGCGTTTTACAAGGTTAAACGTAGGTCACTAAGGTCAGTCATTTGTAAAAGATAGAAAATATTAAAGGTACTAGAGGTCGTGAAAATAACATTTATGGGAATTCAAATAGTAGGAAGTACTTTTTCTCACTCCGAGTGGTAGGGCATTGGAATGGCGTAGACAAACACACAGCAGATAATGAAGAATCTTTGAAACGAAGCAAGATAAAACAAGAGGTACTCGGATGGGCTATTGACGGATTACATTGTGACCTAATCTCAGGCACAAGCCATACAGAGCGAATTATTGATGACTGTCTTTGAGGCAACACAAGATAAGACCCTTGTCGACGTCGTGTTTTTAGTTCGCAAGGTGGCCTGGCGTAAAGCGTTTAAACTGTGTTGGATTCATTAATGACATATTTCGTACAAATTCACTGCTAGCTGTGCCAGCGAAAGAATTTTAAGAATCGGTCAACATTTGACGAATTTATAAAACTTGGTGTCTTAAGCGGGGTTTCCATCCAACGCAACGCACGTAACGCAATGAACGCAAGCAACGTAAGAAACGCAATGAACGCAACTCGCGTAAGAAAAGCAAGCTCCAGCCAATAGGAACCGAGCTGTCCTCTTTCCAGCTGAACTCGTTTTTTAAGGTTTAATTTTTTTTAAATCAATAGTCCAAATTTTAGTACGTTTTTACTTGTTGTGCAACTTATGTTGCAAATCAAATTTAATTTCAATAATTTCGAGCGTGTCTGCCACAGCTTGGCAGCATGCCAGCGGCATACGCCGTCGTCGCTGGCGGCTGTGATTGGCCTATCCAATAACGACGTCATTTCGTTACGTTCATTACGTTGCGTGCGTTGCGTTGGCTGGAAACAGGTCACTGGCCGCAGCCAGTGCTCTCTGTGACGTAGTTCACGACGTGGCCGTTA
>Ga0056124_1000756_pt1 | contig 10941 bp, 7 predicted proteins | sample WorMetHEROISLAND_2_FD_70069 | JGI IMG/M metagenome (GOLD analysis project Ga0056124, IMG submission 70069) | Marine gutless worms symbiont microbial communities from Max Planck institute for Marine Microbiology, Germany - Olavius sp. 4 HERON ISLAND | ecosystem: Host-associated > Annelida >... | reverse complement strand
CATATATATTGAACAATGGAGTCGTGGCAATTCCCCCCCCCCCTTAGTTTTAACCTGTCAGAGAATTTTCATCTCGTGGGAAAATTTTCTTTGAAAATACAATATTTGAGGCCGAAAATATCTTATTCCGGGAGAAATTTAGGGGAGAAATTGAAATTTTGAACATCCATATCTCCTCCGTCGGAAATTTGCAGCTGTCTGTCAGAAAATTGCAACTTTCTCCCCCCAAAACTGTTAACCGCACGACGCCACTGATTTTTTTTTGTGACATCATGTGTTCAGTTAGTAGTCATAAAATGGATGTTGGCCAATGCTGACGGTCACGTGGTTAGTCTCTGTGCACTGTGGTTTAGCGTTGCCGCGAGCACCGAGCAGGCTGGTCGCCGAGGAGTTGACGTCGACTAGCGTCAAGTTGGTCTGGTCTGCGACGGACACTAACACTGCTAGTAGCGGTGCGTCATCGTCCGCCAGTCCGTCCTTCGTCGTCCAGTACTTCGAGAAGTCCACCGGCGGCGGCGGTGACACAGAGCCACGCCGTGACGGTGACGTCCAGGAGGTGACAGACATCGCCGGCACCGAGTACACGGTGACGGGCCTGCGACCTCACACGCGCTACGAGTTCCGAGTGATTGCTGCCAATGTACTTGGACGAGGTACGCCGAGCAACCCGCTCCAGGTCACCACCGCCGAGCACGGTCAGTACAGCTCAACTCTCGTATCATTCTTTCTGCGCTCATCTATAAGCATTTATACGCTATACTATTGCAGTGTTTCAGTCTGCGCAAGAAGTTCATTTTTCTTGTACGTTATTTCAGCAATTAATTTGTGTAAGTTGCGTTTGTCAACTTCAGATAAACGAACACGATAATGAATATTAATGATGATGATGACGATTGACGCCAATGGTAACGTCTGTCATCGACCACAATAAATTATATAAATTCGTATACGGCATTATTAGCATATAAGAAAAAAATAATGGAGATCTAACTACAATTTTTTTATCTTTGTTTATTAAATTTTCAGCTTCGTTCTATCAGTAGCTGTTTATATTTTGTTCATTATGTTAAAGTATACACTTTGTTTCGTAGTTTTATTGTAGCTGTTTTCTGGAACTGGTTTTTCTCTATCGTGCGTGCATGGAAACTTTGTGCATGCTTATCGGCTGCATTGACTTTGCTTTTAATAGCTTTGTTTTCTTTCGTGTTATTTTCTACGTCACCATGTCGGCGGTTTAACGCTCTGATGCGTATACGGTGCGCAAGGTTCTTATACGTTTGCTGTTTTTTTTTGGTAGAAATTACAGTACGGTCTGATGTGATTCTGTAAGCTCAGCGTATAGCTGCATGCTAACGTCTACTGTGCTTCATTGTGTCGTCCAGTGTTTATAAAATATCATCATCATCAATTTATTTGGAATAAAACCAAACACAAATGGATTACAAAGATATCATCGCGTTGCGGTAAGTACGGTAGATATCGTTCTGATACGATGCTGCTTGTCGAATTCATTCATCTCGGTTTAACTCAATTTAGCTCTATACGAAGATATAAAAAAAACTACAGCGACTGCGGGGAGAGGTGAGGTCAGTTGATGGCTGATGGAATAGACCCGACTGACTGACTGACTGACTGACGCTTACTCGGCGACTAAATCCACCCACGAAGACTGCGGCACATACGAGTATACATCGGGCATCATCGATGATAGATGACTGCCTGACTGGTCAGCCAGCAGGCCGGCGTACAAGTCTCCCGGGATTGGCTGGATAACAATCAGCTCTTGGTTGTGATTTCTCGAACGAGACGACACGGTCTCCGTGGAATGTGAACATGAAATACCGGCGTGAACTTATTTAGTTGTTTTTTTTTTATTTTGCGGTCGATCATTTTTCATCAACTTTCAACAGAAACCCGCCCAGTAGCAGATAGCGTCTGATGTTCCAAAAATAAACCCGAACGGGGCAGACGTGTTGAAACGGTTCGTATTGAGTTCACTTCTCTTTAAAATAGGTTCGATTGAATGACGTATAAGACCACTTACTTACTACCACTGTACTGCCTTTTATTTCCACACGGCGTCAGCTTGCTGGCTGTGCGTGCCTGTATTAGCTGTGGTCACAATGACCATTCGTCCGTCAGTCATTCTATCACACGCTGGTGCCGTCTCAAAACGACGCAAGCAATTTGGCTACACTTTAATAACTTTTGGTATGCATGCTAACAGGCTTTGTTTAGTCACACAGTATAGACATCACTGCATAATGCGTATGTGATAGCGATTTGTTAGCGTAACAGATTAGAACAGAATGAAATGCTGGTTGATTTGATGCTGCAACTAATTCACACTGACGTTCGTTCATGCAGTTATCTGCAGTAATACACTAATCCTCATCCTACTAGTGAGTTGACTAGTCGCCGAGTGTTGCGCGGCTAACTAACCCGGCACGGCATGCGTGACGTCATCACGGCATGGGTCACGTGATCTGATCTGCTGCTGCCTGCAGTTCCTTCCGGTGCGCCGCTCAACGTGCTGGCACGTGCTCTCAGCGCCGACACAGTGCTCATTGAATGGTCGCCGCCGCGCCAGCCCAACGGCAACCTCCTGGTCTGTACAGTCTACACCGTCGTCCATAGAAACGTGCCACTTCTTCGTGGATTTCTACAATTCTTGTACCAGTGGAAATGGGAATTAATGTTCTATAGCGGAGTCACAAAATTTGTACAACTTTACCATAACTACATGTCTCCTCACTATCTGATAAAACTAAGACCACACAAAACAGCACATTTTAAGTCAGTCGTCACTGTATTTCATTACTCAACAGAAGAACGAATCGGTGTGTGAGATAAGTGAGCTTTTTATAAGACGTGTTCAGTATGTCCGCCTTGTTAGGAAATATCTTAGGAATTTTTGTAGCAAAAAAAATCGTTCATATTCCTGCAGTTCTTTGATCAAAATTTTATCTTCAAGACATATTTTATTTAAACTAAAGCAGACTCTCGTGACGTTTGATGTGACGTAGTTATGACGTCATCAACCGATTAAGAACCGCAATGAGTAATTGTAGACCATTATCCATTTCTGTTTGGATTGGTACAAGAAGTAGTTCATCACGAGACACAGAACTTATAGTCCAAAATGAAGTGGCACATCTTTATGGACCACGATGTATCTTCATTTGTCATCGTCATCATCATCAATAGTTGACAGCCGTATAGAATTCCCGCGCACTTCGATGATCTTTGTTCACTGTCTCGTCTACGGAGGTTGGTGACGGCCTAATCTGGTGGTAACATCGTTGGTCGCATTCGCATTCGACCAAGCTACCCGGGCCAACTCACCCTGGCCATTTGTCAGTGGGTAAGCAAAATGAGTACTGGCGATGGTTACGGTCACCGCTAGGGAAGAAACGGCGAGTTCTGCGTAACAGTACAGGGCATGTTACTGGGACTGCTCGTATAACTTGTTACAGAGTTATTTCATATTTTCATGATTCAATTCCCGACTGTTCTTGTCACATTTTCGGTATCTAATCAGCGACATTCTTCGCGCGACAGCTTTTCTCAACTGTTTGGCGAAGAAACCTAGTTTTTTTATTCTGTGACGTTTTTAACTCGTTGTTGTTACTAGTAGTTGTTAGTTGTCGCTGCTGTGATTTTTAACTCACTACGTCGCCTTAAATTTAGTTTTTTTTTGATTGATCGATTGATTGATTGAGCTGTTGTTATCGTACGCAGGGCTACCGCATCTACCAGGGCGGGTTGACGCCGGCGACGACATCCTGGCGGCCAGTTACAGTCAACGCTCGTCAGACTCAGAAGACAATCGTCGACTTGCGTCCTGACAACATGTATCAGTTCCAGATGTCAGCGTTCACCGGCGTCGGTGATGGACCGCTGTCAGACCCCGTCCAAGTCGTCCTTCGCTCCGCCGGTTCGCATTATACGTTTCTTCGTATAGTTTTCGTTTGTGATAGTTCAGGATACATACATACACAGACACATGGAAGGGATAAAAACTGCTGTGTAGGTAGTGATGTCACGTAAAGACGTTTGTGTAAAAGCAACATGCGCAGAACGGCATATCACTTCTTGTGCGACCAGTAAGCTATAGGCCTAGTCTGCTGCTTGGCTACGTAGCTCATTGGAAGGCAGATGTAACCCAGACATACTTTCACACAAATAGCGGTTACAAATACGCCTGAATGAATTATTTCGTAGTAAAAATTAATACAAAGAATAAATGATATGAGAGCTGGCCGTGCTGAGCGATGTGGTAATCTGCGGCGGGCTGCATGGTGCCCCTCGTTCAGATACATTCGCAGTGTAGTATACGTTAATATTTCGTCAACAGCAGCAACAACAACAACAACAACAACAATAATAATAATAATAATAAATATGTCAATATCTACCGAGAACAGCCGTGGTGACGATCTCATAATGACGATGATGATGACGTGTTTCATAGCTCCAGGTGCGCCGACTAACCTTCACATTGAACCGATTTCATCCTCGTCGCTACGACTCACCTGGTCGCCTCCGCATGACGTCATTTCCGCTTCCGGTTACCGAGTCAACGGCTACGTCATCAGCTGCAGCGACTCCGATTTCCGGCAGACCGTCACGGCGACGGTGACGTCACCGGAAGTCACGTGGTATACAGTGGGCGGGCTGGCGGCTTACACGGCTTATCGCGTTCACGTGACCGTCAGATCAGCGCTAGGCGACGGACCGTCAACGCCAACTACATGGGCCCGAACTCTAGAGGCCGGTACGTTTCAACCGTCGCCAAGCTCGGCGATTAGTACAATCATCCACAGGCCCTTTACACTGAGATCTTACAGAACGCATTTGTCTTTCTGTTGTCACTGGCATGCAGTTAATACCTTCATTCTGGAAATTCATCGCTTTCAGCTTGAAATGCCAGCTTTAATTTTGAATTCTTGTAGAAGTACATTAGCATTTTGCAGCACTTTGGCCTATGAAATAAAATTGTAACATGTTTTATGTTATACTTAAGTAAGTAAGCAAGTGTAGTAGGTAGTAATTCAGTGCACATATCGGACGTCTATGCAGACGATTCTGATTTAATTTTAGCATGAAATTTCAACATATAAAGTTTTGCCTATTGTTTATGTGAAGTACAGAAAGTTGGTCAGCTGCTTGGCATATAAATACAGGACTGAAATGATTGTCTTTTGGCTAATTGTAGTCTTTATTTGTCATAAATAATCGAAATAACGAATATATACATAACGAAGCCATAACACAAATTTTAAAAGAATTGCTTCACCGTGAAGCTTCTAGCAGTTTATGTATCTACAGTATGTATATTCGTCTTCTCATGTAGTTTGTAGTTCTCAGTTCATGTGGTCATTCAGCGTGGTAGTAACATTGTTGGACACGTCAACGAAGTTACTCTACGTCGAGCCGGGTTACTACTGAGATCGGTGACCGTTTGTGGGTGTACCGTCCTGGCATTTAACCAAGCCACTCAGGCCATCTCAGCCTGGCCATCCATCCGTGGGTACGGGTGATGAGTGCTACCGATGGCTAGGGTCACCGCTGTGATGAAACGGTGAGTCAACGCGACGTTAGTCAGACTCAGAAGACAATCGTTGATCTGCGTCCTGACAACATGACAGAACCCAACGCGTTCTGCTAGAGTCGCCTGTCGTCGAGAGATCGTCTACACACTTCAACCTGTCAACGTCTCTGCTTGACAACAGTCCGTACGACACAACGACTGCAAACGACTCCGTTACCCCATCCGTCACTCTTCTTCGTATCGGAAAAGAGCTGTAGGGCTACCACAATAACATGAAACGGCACGTTCTGCGTAGCAGTAGGTCCTGTTGCGAGGACTGCTGGCATAGGCCTACTGGTTCTTTATGTTTGCCAAAATTGAAACAACCGACAGCACGTTTTGCAAACTCTCTTGCCTCCATCTGCAGCTAAAAATTACAATTTAAGGGACAGAAGACACAATAGGCAGCTTCCTGACCTGATGTCCCATCTCACTGGCTGTAAGATTATTATGCATAGGTTCTTCTGTCAGAGTTATTGACTGTGTTGTTTTTATATGTCGTATATTTTTTTCGGATTGTTAATCGCGGTGTTTCAGTTGTCTTATTAAAGAAATATTTGCATTAGAGGTTTCTGGCGTTATGCGCTGTATAAATTTGCGTTTTACCTACTTAGTTAGTTACTTAATTATTTACTTACTATTTGATTTGACGTTGACGTTGACACACAGCTCCGAGTGCGGCGCCGCGTAAAGTGCAAGCTCGAGCAGTTAACTCATCGAGCGTTCTCGTGACGTGGTCGCGGCCTCTCGCTGCTCGGCAGAACGGCGTCATCAACGGCTACCGTCTGCAGTACGTCGCCACACGCCACGACGACGGCAGAGACCAGCAGACCAGCAGCGACGTGTTGTCAGTCATTGTACCCGGCCCCGAGCAATCGCACGTGCTCACTGGACTCGACCAGTGGACCCAATACAAGATCTGGATTGCTGCATCAACCAGCGCCGGAGAGGGACCTTTGTCGGATGTTATTGTTGTCCAGACCGATGAAGACGGTATGCCAGCGTCAGCTTCTATACTACAGTCTGTTGATTATGTTGACTGTCACACTTCTCTTGGATAGTAGCAAGAACTCAGCTTGCAAAAATCTAGTTCTTAGATGTTCCAGGGGAGACCCGCAGTGCAGCACGCATATATACCACCGCCCCGATCAGCCACAATAAGTCTACACCCTATAGCTCGTAAACTACTACTCATTTCCCATCCCGCTGACGGGTAGGAGGCTGAGTTGACCAGAGTGCTGCTGATGATGATGATGCTTGTGAGAAGGAAGTTGCCTCGTGGAGGCTGACTTTGTTCTTCTGCAGTCTACTTCATGTCCATGCGTTTTACTCTGCTATAGACGTCCAGAGTCTGACTTCAGTGCTTATCCTAGCTTGTAGTGGCACTATTGTAGTACTATCGTAGTGTAGAGCTACCGTAGTGTCATGTCAGTGCTTAGCCTAACATGTATTGTTGTGTGTGTCGCGGTTAGTTCTCGGTGAACCTCGTCGTCTGCGACTGGAAGCGATCAACTCGACGTCGGTGTTGGTCGCCTGGCGTCCGCCAGCTGAAGCCAAAAGGCGCGGCGTCATCCGTGGTTACCGAGTCGTCTACTCGCCGGCCACGGTCAACCGCAGCTCGACGCTGTCGCAAGCGTCATCGACGTCTGGAACGTCGTCAGCGGCGCACGTCCTCGACGTGTCTGACCCAGGCACGTGGCAGGCGGCGGTCACCGGGCTGCTGGCTAGTACCATGTACCAGTTCCAGGTCGCTGCTGTCGGTCGCAAGGGCGTCGGTGAACGCAGCAGACCTCGACGAGTCGTTACCAAGGGACAAGGTTGGCATCAAGTCCATCTTGCTTGTCTTCTATTGTTGCTGTGCATTTCGCCCGCTGTTTGTAGGCGGTGCCGGAGGCCTGTGTTTTATGTCTGCGCGCGTTCATTCGTGGTGGTTTTTTCGCGATATTTGGTGTGTATGTATTGATGGATGTTACCAACATTTTGTCGTCAGTGCAACGTGGGACGAAGATGAACTGATTACGATTCGAGGGCAGAAGGTCAAAGGTCAAAGTTACAGCGTGACTAAGTATGCTAAACAGCGGGCAGAGTCACAGAGATCTCTACGATCAAGTCACGTGTTCCACACAGTGTCTGAGTGTTGTTTCGTGTTACACGCTCTATTACGCTATAGAAATTCTTGCCAATGATGTCAACTTTTAAAGTCATTGTCCTTATGCTGGTTTTTGTCTTTCAAGTTTTTGTGAACATCACAGCAATGACACTGTTTGACTTAGCCACGGCATCAATAACATTGAGCAGTTATTGATAACTGTTGAAACTCTAATGACGACGCTGACACGTGTGTGTGTGCCCGAGTACAAGTAAATGCTACTGTGTGGGGACTTGAACAGGCAGATGACTTGACTTGTACTGTGCGGTCCATCGTAAATGTGTCGCCTTGCACGCGTCCTCGCAATTTCACACATGCACTCGGTTGTGTATGCCGTATCTGTATCCGTGCTTATGTTGTGGGCCCTTGCACATAGTTTGCATGGGTCCCCAATGTCGAGCAAAAATGCGTACAGTCCTCACAGAATGTACAGTTGAGCCAAAGCAAATGTGTGTGTGTGTGGTCTGCTAGTGCCGAGCGTTCCACGCGGACTGCGGCTAACAATCGTCCAGGAAGAGCCGCCAGTGATCGGCGCCTCGTGGCAGGTTCCGCGCCTGCCCCACGGCCTCCTCGTCGCATACCGACTGCGCTACGGCATCGACGGCGACGAACAACTTGCGCCGCCGGAAGTGCGACATCTGGACGCCGAGAAATACCGCTTCACGACCGGCTTCCTCGGTCAGTGCGCTATCATCATAGCATCACTTGAGCATCTTCTTTCCTGACCCGTTCTCCTACTTTGGCACCTTATTCGGCACATTCTCAGAGGCTGGTACTACAAGTAGTGCTGCCGTGTGGTGAAATACTGTTGGTGTTTGTCGTTGATTTCAGAGCGCGGTGTGGTCTACAAGTTTGAGCTGAGTGCTCGCAATGACATTGACTACGGAGACGTCGTCGTGCAGACAATACGAACGCCCGACGGAAGTGAGTGCACAGTGCTAGCCTATGACTGAATGGCAGTCAAACACGTTACTGTTAGTATGTAATTTGGTCGGGGAATTGTTTGGTATCGAGATCTGCCCGCTATCTATCTGGTCCCCTCCCTTTACTGCCAAAAGAATGTAAAACTCATCATCTTTGGAAAATCTTGTTTTACGTACAACAACTTTCTCAACGGTAGTAGGGACGCGACTGCATGCAGAGAGATGTCGCGTCCTAACATTACTTTGTTCTCTGCCTGCTGCCGAGGTCTATATGACCTGTAGTAATGCATCGTGGTGCGATGGTGCAAGCCTAGCGAGTCAGAACGTTTTTACGAAGCCCTCTGTTCACTATTTTCTATTTTCTTACTTCTTTTTTGTAGCCACGTCTAAAAGGCTTGAAAACGTCTTCAAAATCAAGCCAGTTTAAATGTTTTCTTAATACAACAATTGACAGACAGCGAGATATAAAAACAACACAGTCAATGAGATTGATGAAACAACATTCATATGATAAAATGCGGTCTGTAAGTTGCCTGTCTGTGCCTCAAGTTGGAGCTGCAAATGTTGTGTGTTTTAGTTATTCGTATAGCCACAGCTTGACTGCATGATCGTTGCTGGGCTGTTTCTCTGTGCGGAATCAGAGCCCTTGTAACCTTGTTCCATTGGCACTGCAGTGATGTATGTTAGTCCCAAGCCTTGGCCTTGCCCACGTGGCCTTGACCTTAGAGGTGCTAGAGGGTTGGTCTTGGCCACAAACTCAAGGCCAAACTTTTGGCGGACTGGCCTTTGGTATGCCTATACAACATTTACCTTTTGCCTCCATTGAGTAAATATTTCAAGATTCACTTATACTTGCTTATGATGGGCGCAGTAGTGTAACATGATAACTGTTATAACCGTCTAACTGTTCATTTGCTTCGTTTAGGTTTAGGTATGGACTAAGCGCTGCAAATAAAAAAATAGCCAGGTTTGCTGTGACGGCCTTGGTTTCAATGTTGCGTTGACTGTGCTGGCCCTGATTAACATCGATGTTCATTGGTTATGTGGTGTCGATGTGTCGCTGGTTTCAGTACCGTCCGGCGCGCCGCACAATTTCACGGCGACCAGCGCAAGTGCTACGAGCGTACGACTGCAGTGGGACCCGCCAGTCAAACGACATCGCAACGGCGAGATCGTTCTGTACGAGCTGCTCTACCACGACCGACTGAGCCCTGCCGACGACTGGACGACCAACACCAGCGACACGGACATGATCGTCGACGGACTGCAGCCGACCACCGACTACATCTTCCACATCCGCGCCTACACGAGCCAAGGACCGGGACCTTGGAGTAGTCAGCTGCCTTTCCGCACCACCAACGTCTTGCGTGAGTGTCGGCCGTCCGTACGTTTTTAAAGGTTAAAGGTTAACGGTCGTGTATGGGAAACCCCCATCGCAGAGCTACGGATCGTCACCTGTCGTATGGGATCACACAGTGTTACCTGCCACCCGACACCGGTGAACGCGCCCTGCCTTAGCACCAGCCAAGCAAGCAGGTCGGTACTCGATTTATCTACCCCGGAGGGATGGAAGGCTGAGTTGACTTTGATGGTTGGTTATATACCGAGATGGTTTACCTATCCGCAGACAGTCACCCATCCCAGAACCACCTGATATCGACCCGACCGGGTCTTGGATACATTGATACCTGTAAGTGAATCGACGTTTTCTCCAGGCTGTAGTCACAGTTCACAAGAACTTCCCACCAAACTCAGACTGTTATGAATCTACGCTAGTAGCACGCGTACGGTTGTTTTATTTGCTTGTGCTGACTCAAAATGCGTTTGCACTGATGGCGGATATATATTCTGTCACACCCGCGCTACCGACGAGACCAGTAGCTATTTTGATGCGTTTGCATAACATACAGTACACACGTGCAGTGAGTGACTGCAGTCCATACACAGTACAGGCAAACCATCTCGGTATTATAACCAACCAACCAGGTCAACTCAGCCTTCCATCCCTGCAGGGTATAGGTAAATCGAGTACCGGTCTGCCTGGCTGGGGTTAAGGCAGCGGAAAGCGTAACAGTGTGTGATCCGATTTGATAGGTGATGCTACATAGGTAAATAGTAGTTTTATGAAGATTTTCAATACCAAATCCATGAATATTGTCAGTGAATGTCTGGATATGTTTGATCTGTTGCGGATTATATTGTGAAACGGAAGTGCAAATTCTTGACAGGATACATTAATAGCCAGAACTCCTTGTGCAATCTGCTCTGTAGAACTG
>Ga0056124_1000755_pt1 | contig 10947 bp, 9 predicted proteins | sample WorMetHEROISLAND_2_FD_70069 | JGI IMG/M metagenome (GOLD analysis project Ga0056124, IMG submission 70069) | Marine gutless worms symbiont microbial communities from Max Planck institute for Marine Microbiology, Germany - Olavius sp. 4 HERON ISLAND | ecosystem: Host-associated > Annelida >... | reverse complement strand
CCTCCACCCCCACCTCCGCCTCCTGCCGTGGTCAGGCAAGATACTCAATCAATCATGCAACCGCAGCCGCAACAACAATATGGAGCACAACAGGGAATGCAACAGGTAGCTCCAGCAGCAATTGAGAATGGACCGTTCATCATTTTCTTCGATTTCGATCGAGCGGACATCACCTACGAAGCAGCCCAGGTTCTCGATGAAGTTGCCAGAATTTATCGTGCCGGCGGACGAGCGCAAGTGCTGGTGAATGGATATACCGACACATCCGGCTCCAGGCAGTATAACCGGGGTTTGTCAATCCGTCGCGCTCAGGCAACCAAGCGCTATCTTGTCAGCAATGGCGGAATCCCGGCGCAGTCTATCGCAACACAAGGATATGGCGAAACCCGCCTGCGTGTTGAAACCGGAGATAATGTCCGCGAACCGCAAAACCGGCGCGTAGAAATTCTGATGCCATAACGGCACTCTTGTAAAGGTATCAAGGCTTTGACTTTGGCTGTGGATCGGATAACTGATCCCGGCCAAAGTTATCCAATTCCGTATCCTGATGCGCTGCGATCACGCTTCGACGAATAGCACGGGTGCGTGTAAAAAGATCAAACAGAGTCGCTCCATCCCCCCAGCGAATCGCCCGTTGAAGTGCTGTGAGGTCTTCGCTAAAGCGCTGTAAGACTTCTAAAACCGCGTCCTTGTTGTTTAGAAATATATCGCGCCACATGGTTGGATCAGATGCTGCGATCCTCGTAAAGTCCCGAAATCCTCCTGCAGAATATTTGATAACTTCTGATCTTGTCACGGACTCCAGATCATTTGCAGTTCCAACGATGGTATAGGCGATCAGGTGGGGAATATGCGACGTGACTGCCAGTACAATGTCGTGATGCTCCGGCGTCATCTGTTCAACTTCACTACCTAAATCCTCCCATAGGGTTCGGATTGTAGCAACTTTTTCAGGGCAGGTTCTATCGACCGGTGTTATGATGCACCAGCGGTCTCGAAACAGGTCTCGATGGCCAGCATCGGGGCCAGAATTCTCGGTGCCGGAGACTGGATGCGCTGGAACGAAGTGAACAGATTCAGGTAGATGTGCGCTAATGGCCTCAATAACACTTCGCTTGACGGAACTGACGTCGCTCAATATTGCCCCCGGCTTTAAGGCCCGGGCGATTTTATCGGCATGGGTCACGATTTCACTGGGAGGGATGCACAAAATAACGATATCACCAGCTTTCAGAGCCTCTTCCAACCGATCTGTCATCAGATCGACAAGACCAAGTTCCTGAACCCGGGCGCGAACCTCCGGATTGGAGTCGTAGGCGATCAGATGATCGTCGGGGTAAATCGCCTTGATATCCCTGGCCATGGAAGAACCAATCAAGCCCAGGCCGATCAGAGAAATCTTACGCATGATGCATATCCTGTAATTCTGTGATCAGGCGTTTCATTTCAGGCTCGGTTCCAATGGAAATTCTTAGCGCACAGTCTAGGCCCATTTTGGGCATATACCGTACCGCAATACCCCGGTCCTGCAAGCCACGGTAGCCTGCACTCGCTTCATCGGCGTTAGGGTACAGCATCAGAAAAAAATTCCCGATGGACGGGATCGTGCGATAGCCCAGGGTCTCTACCTGATCCACGGTCCAGGATTTCATCGCATCGTTGTGCCGGCATGCCTTGGCAATCCATTCCTGATCCGATAAGGCGGCAACCGCTGCGACCTGCCCGAATGCGCTTACGTTGAAGGGTGGGCGAAGTCGATGGAGCACGTCGATAATCGCCCTTGGCCCATAGCCCCAGCCAACACGGGCGGAGGCCAGGCCATAAATCTTTGAAAAGGTTCGTGTAACAACAACATTGGGAGCATGGTGTGCCAGTTCAATTCCATCTTTATATCCAGGAACATCCGTACAATATTCCGCATAAGCATCGTCTAGAACTAAAATGACGTCATCCGGAAGGCCCGCATGAAGCCGTAACACCTCGGACCAGGGCAGGAAGGTTCCCGTGGGATTATTGGGATTTGCAAGATAGATCAGCTTAGTGCGCTTTGTCACCCGATTCAAAAAGCCATCGACATCTGCTGTATAATCCTTGTCTGGCACTGCAATCGGTGTCGCCCCCACTTTTAAGGCGATCATCTGATAGTAGACGAACCCATATTGTTGGTGCAGGATTTCGTCGCCACAACTTGCATATGCCTGCGCTAGAAGCATCAGGATCTCATCGGAGCCGCATCCGCAGATCAGGCGATTTGCGTCAATTCCATGATGTTCGGATAAAGCCGTTGTCAATAATGTCGAAGGTCCATCCGGATAACGATGAAACGCTCTGGTATCTTCTCCAAGCAATTCCATTAAGGAGTCGTGCACCTTCGGGCTGCACCCCATGGAATTTTCATTGGTCGATAATTTGATGTAATCGCCTTGAGGTGGCTTATTGAAGACATAGCCACGCAGAGCATCCAGCCAGGGATTCGCACGTGGTTCTGCCATTATTTTTGTTCCAACGATTCTTTATCTGCCCTTTGTCCTATGGAACAATCGGTTCGATATTCCGCTGTCAAAAGCCAAGCCTTCAGCAACCGTAAGGTTACAATCGTTACCACAAAAGTTGTCAACGGCCAGATCAAAACGTGTGCCCACCAGGCCGGACTGAAGGAAAATTCATACCACAATGCCAAAATGGATATCAGAGTCCCGACCAGCAATGTTGAAAAAGCTGCCGGACCGTCTCCAACATTCAGATGCTCAACGTCCAGACCGCAAACAGCACAACGGTTGACCAGTTTTAATTTCAACAAACCCTTGAACAGCTGCCCTTGACCGCAAACTGGACAAAGCCCCTTAAGGATGGTTCGGACTGAAAGCGAAATTGGTTCTGTTGCTGTCATCTAGCTAGTCTGGGGTTAATGTGCTGTTCCCGCCATTCCGAAATCACTGCCCAAAACGTAGATGCAGACAAAAAGGAACAGCCAGACAACATCGACAAAATGCCAATACCATGCGGCAGCTTCAAAGCCGAAATGCTGGTCTGGTTTGAAATGTCCGCGCATCGCTCTAAACAAGCAGACGATCAGAAACAGGGTTCCGCAGATCACGTGGAAGCCGTGGAAGCCGGTTGCCATGAAAAAGGTTGCACCATAGATGCTGCCGGCGAATGGAAAGCTGGAATGATAATATTCATAAGCCTGGACAGCGGTGAACAGCATGCCCAGAATAACTGTGCATGCCAGCCCCTTGATCAACCCGGACCGGTCATTGTGGATCAGGGCGTGATGTGCCCAGGTGACCGTCGTTCCTGATAATAGCAAAATCAGTGTATTCAACAGAGGAAAAGTGAAAGGATCAAGCGTTTCTACATCTTTCGGCGGCCATTGCCCTCCGGTGATATCCTTGATGGCTACATAGGCTTCTGGAAAAAGCGATGCATTGAAATAGGCCCAAAACCAGGCGACGAAGAACATCACTTCTGACGCGATAAACAAAATCATCCCATAGCGTAGATGCAGTTGCACCACCGGTGTATGATGGCCTTGTTCCTGCGCTTCCTTAACGACATCGGCCCACCATAAATACAAGATCAGAAAAAGACCCGCACAGCCGGCGGCAAAAACCCAAGGAGCCCAGGCCTGGCCATGCATCCAGAAAACAGCACCAGTCGTAACGGCAAGCAATGTAATAGCAACCGCTAAAGGCCAGGGACTTGGCTCAACCAGATGATAATCATGATGTTGCGCGGCCATCTTATTCTCCTTAAAGATTCAATTTTCAGGTCCGAATATCCCAGGTCCGAAAATCATTTTCCTGGATTTTCCTTGCTGTTTTTAGTCCGATTGCGCCCGTTCATGCAACCGAAATCTGCCCTTATGACTATCCAGAAAAAGGAAAGAAGGTATAGCTGAGCGTAATTTCCTTGATCTTCCGTGCTTCGGGGTCCCTCTCAATGGCCGGATCGACAAAGAAAATCACAGGCATATGGACTTTTTCATGGGGGTTCAGGGTCTGTTTGTTAAAACAGAAACAATCTATTTTCTTGAAATAGCTCCCGGCGATCTCTGGTGTGACGTTATAGATCGCTTGGCCGCTTATGGGTCGGTCGGTCAGATTTTCAGCTGTATAATGCGCCATCATTTGCTGTCCGATCCTAACCGACAACACATCTTGTTGCTGTTTAAAATTCCAGGGAAGGCCTGGGTCGGTGTTCGAATCGAAACGGATGGCTATGGTTTTTTCCAGGGCTTGATCCGGGGAAGAGCTAGCGCGCCCAGTCGTGCCGCCATAGCCGGTGACGGCGCAAAACAGGTTATAAAGAGGAACAGCGGCATAGGCCATTCCAAGCATTGATACTGCGATTGCAACCGAAAACAGGGCAATCTTGCCGTTTTTAGTCATGGGTTTCAATCCTCGCTGGAGCGGTTGACCTATAACAGTCTTTTTGTCCCGAAACAATCGGAGAAGATTTGCCCTGATTATTCCCGGTTCGTCAGAAGAATTTATAGCTAAAACGTATCTTCCAGGTTCGCGGTATCGGCATATTGACCTTCAAAGCATAGGTTGCGCTACTACTGTCGGGATCATAGCGCGTGATGTCTATATAGCCCTGGTGACTATTAGCCGTCCTGATTGTGCGATTATCGGTAATATTGCTTACCGCAAATAGCAAACTCCAGTGTTGTGCTTCAATCCCGATGCGCATGTCGGCAATAGAAGTCGGGTCAAGCCAGTCATTATTAAAATAATCGATATATCTTTTCGATTGAACCTGGGCTGCGATTTCGACAAATCCTGTAAGTTTCGCAGTCAGTGGTTTTTGGTAACGTCCGGTCAGGCTTAAGCTGTGTTTTGGGGCACCTTCAAGACGCTTGCCGTCAAGATTGATGACGCATAATTGCCCGGATGGATCGCTGTTGCATCCTTCATGCGCACGAATCGCAGTAAGAATGCTGTTGGTTGTATAGCTGAAGTTCGTATATTTGCCATCTAAATAGGTATAGTTGGCTGTGACCAGAACCGGCTTAACCGGGACCCAGGAGACTTCTGCTTCCAGGCCGTAAACCCGGGCGTTCCCGGCGTTAAAGACTCGACTGAATTGAAATCCCTGTTCATCGATCAAAATACCATTGACTTGTTTGCCCTTATACTGTTGGCGAAAAAGGGCCAGATTCGTTTGTAATCGCCCGCTCAACCACAAAAGCTTTGCTCCGACTTCATAGGACCAGAGTCCTTCCTGACCATAGGCATAGGTCCGCGGGTCACCATTTTTGCCGTCAAACCAGTCTCCGGAATTCACTGTGCTCACCCCTCCGGGTTTTACACTCCGGGTCACGGATGCATAGAGATTCCGCCTGTCGTCCGGGCGATATTGAACCAGAATCCGCCCTGTCAGATAATCGCTTTTTGTCACTGTAGACTGGCTGGTTGAGGGCGGCATGACGGGTGCGTAAAGATAAGTTGAGAATGGTGTGGGGACCTGAAAAACACCGAACATCGCAGGAAAAGTTGGATCGAGGCAGTTTGGAGTTGTTGCTAGAGCGCAGACCGGGCCGCTGGTTGTCTCCTTCTCGTGGCTGTAACGGCCGTTGGCGCTGATCCTGATTTTGTCACTGACGTCATAATGCACTGCCATATAGGCGGACAAATTGCGTGTTTTGCGAGCGAAGGCACGCTCTTCGATCGATACGGCTGAAACCAGGCTATTGGCACTTTGCCCGGGAGGGCAGTTGAAAAAGGACGGAAAACACCAATAGGCCACGCTTTCTTGCTTTTGTTTGGCGTTTTCATACCAGTAAAGGCCACCGACAGTGGCTTCCAAGCTATCGCTCAACTTGCGGGAGAAGCGAATTTCTTGGCTGATTTGGGTCAATGTATCGCGATTTCCTGATACATTAGACCTAAGAGCTGTATCCTGACCCTGTGCGTTAAGCAACGCATCGTAATCGCCATCATAACTGTTGATGCTGCGTGCCCACGTAAATCCGGTCCACGTCTGGATACGGTTTACGCCCCAGACCCATTCCCCGGTCAAAAAATTGTGGAACACTTGGCGCCTGACTCCGTCATAGGCTTTATTGGTATAGGGATTTAGGCTGTAATTGGGGGTAAGGTCTGGATGATCCTCCTGTTCGCCTACCGCTCCAAAATAATAATATCCCGTAGTATCCTGACCGCCCCGAAACGGATTGGGCGCTGTTAGAGCCGTATTGGCTCTGATGACTGCAGCTGCGGGCTGGTCGAAATGATCCTTGGAATAATCCAGCCGTAGCTTGATAAAATTCCTGGCTTTTTGCCACTTCAGCGTTGCTGCGACCATCTGCCCCTGCCCGCCGCCTGTCTTATCGTCGGTGGTTGATCGCCAGGCCCCATCGTGTTTCCAGAAACTTGCGCTCAGACGCCAGGCAAAATGTTTACTTTCGGGGGCGGAAATCGACCCTGAAAGCGTCATATCATTAAATCGGCCAAAGCCGATGGCAAAATCTCCTTCAACGCCGTGAAAGGCTGGGTCGCGTGTCGTCAAAGCGATCGCTCCACCAAAGGCGTTCCGGCTCGACAAGGGGGTCTGGGGGCCTTTGATCACATCAACTTGAACGATGTCCAGCATCCGGTTTAAACTCACCGTTGACCCTCCACTGAAAAACAGCGATTCGGTTGTCACATCGATATTGTCTATTAGCATCGCTACGTTTTGACGCCCCCGGGTTGGCTTTAGACCGCGGATGGTTAACAATGTTGCTTCAGCTCCAACCCCCTGATCATAGATGAGAGACGGATCCAGTCGTGCGACATCGCGCAGGTCGAAGATTCCCAGACGTGCAATTTCTTCAGCATCATAACTGGAGATTGACAGGGGAACATCCTGTAGTCTCTCCTGTGATTTGCGCGCAGTGACAATGATTTCTTTTAGGATTTCTTTTAGGATTTCTTTTTGCTTGTTGTCGTCGGATTTCTGATCATCCCCTGAATTCCGATCATTTGCTGTTGGGGCAGGTGTCTGGGAGAGCGTCTGAGCAGCTAAAGACTCCAAAGGCGCGGCAAGCAGCAGCCCGCATAAAAAATAAAATCTCATAATAAAACTCACATCCCATCCTTTAAACGTTTTAAGGGTTGAAATTATCGCACGGCAAAAAGTTACTGGCTGTGAAAAATTCAATGGTTGCTATAGCCTCATCCTGTTACGAAGAAAATGCGACTAATTGCCGCAGCCTGTATGCAACCCATCCCTGTTGCAAAGGTCAGCTTGGCAATAACCGTTTGTAATAGTGAAATTATAAGCTTATATTTTTTTAAGGATAGCGCAATGCAGAATCTATACACAAACTTTCGCTGCACCACCATTTTGGCGATTTTATCCCTATGCTTTATAGCGGACCCTTCCTTCAGCGCAGACTTGGGCCGAACGAATAATTTATTCGATTTGAAGAAAATGGCTAAGGACGTAAAAACCCTGTCGTCCGACGCTTTTGAAGGCAGAGCTCCAAGCACCCCAGGCGAAGAGAAGACGGTTGCCTATATTGTCAAGCGATTCAAGGAAGCCGGGTTGATGCCAGGCAATCAAGGGAGCTGGTTTCAAAAAGTTCCACTGGTGCGTATCGATGCCGACAAAAAAATACGGTTTCGATTCAAAAACGCAAAGGGTAATTCTCTTGAGTTGAACCTTCTTGCCGATTTTGTCGCCTGGTCGCCTTGGCAGGACAGCAAAATCGACCTGGAAGATCGTGAACTGATTTTTGCCGGCTATGGCGTTGATGCCCGTGCCTGGGACTGGAACGATTTCGGTGATATGGATGTTAGGGATAAGGTTCTGGTTGTGCTCGTCAACGACCCGGGATTCGCGACAAAGGATTCCACTTTGTTCAACGGCAAGGCCATGACCTATTATGGCCGCTGGAGCTATAAGTTCGAGGAAGCCGCGCGCCGGGGTGCTGCCGGGGTTATTGTCGTTCATGAAACCGCCTCGGCTGGCTATCCCTGGGCCGTTGTTGTTAATTCAAATTCCCAGGCGAAGCTGTATATTTCAACGCCGATGCGCGGTCACGATCATACTGCCCTGGAGGGCTGGATCACGGCCAAGGCCGCTGAAAAACTCTTTGCTTTTGCCGGTCGTAACTTTCGCAAGGAGGCGGCCAAAGCCCAGAACCGCGGATTCAAGGCCTGGCCCATGGGTTTGACCCTCTCGACAAAGATCCGTAACAGCAACATTGATCGTTCCAATTCCCGCAATGTCGTCGGATTGCTTCCAGGGAAAAAGCGGCCGAGTGAAGCCTTTTTGTTCATGGCGCATTGGGATCATCTGGGCCGTTGTCCTGCAGATAAGACAGGTGACGACATCTGCAACGGAGCTCTTGACAATGCATCCGGGACATCTGGTTTATTCGCCCTGGCAGAAGCTCTTGGTAAAAGCAAAAGTGATCGCTCCTTTCTATTTCTGGCGCTGACAGCCGAGGAATCGGGCCTGCTTGGGTCAAAATATTACGCAGCGAATCCGATTATGCCGCTTAACAAAACCGTGGCAGGAATTAATATGGACGGGATGAATCTTTTCGCTCCGGTCAAAGATATGGCTCTGGTCGGATGGGGCAAGTCCGAGCTTCAGGAAATCACAGGAAAACATGTCAAAAAGCAAGGCCGCCTCTTGGTATCGGAATCCCGACCGGAGCAGGGGTTATACTATCGTTCCGACCACTTCTCAATGGCGAAGGTCGGTGTCCCCATGCTTTATGCTAAGGGCGGAATCGATGTCATTGGCAAGGGAAAAGCGTGGGGACGAGCGCAGTATAGCGATTATGTCACTAATCGTTATCACAAGCCCGGGGATGAGTTTTCCAACAGTATGAATTTTAAAGCCGCAGCCGAGGATCTGATCATTTATTACAAGGTCGCCCGGGAGATTGCCAATTCGCATATATGGCCAAACTGGTACGCGCATGACGAATTTCGAATCATTCGCGATAAAAGCCTGCACGAAGGCCGATAGACATTAGGCCTTATCATCGTCTGGGCTGTTGATCAGGCGGTGCAACCGGGACGTATAGTCCTTTCGGCTCAGTCCTGGGGGAATCGGTTTATGAAATACGACGCGGATGCGTCCGGGCGTCTTGACGAACTGGCCTTTGCCCCATAGACGCCCACTGTCGAGAAAGACCGGGACTGTGGGAACTGCCAGCTGTTTGTTCAGCGCAACCACACCCGACTTCAGGGGCGGTGTATGTCCGAAAGCCACTCGTGTCCCTTCAGGGAAAATGATGATGGGCCGACCTTCTGTCTTCGTTCGCAATGCGGCTCGTAACAGCTTGCGCAAGGCGACGGTAGATTCGGAGCGATCAACGACGATTCCACCAGAGCGCGTGATATATGTGCCAAAAAAGGGAATAAAGCGCAGTTCCTGTTTGAAGACGACCACGGACCGGGGGATGTGACCGACGAGAAAAAAGGTATCCCACATGGATTGGTGCTTGCTGGCCACAATATAACAGCCATCTTTGGGCAGCTTGTCCAGGCCTGAGACATTATAGTCAATTCCAATAAAGAACTGCGCTAACTTAACCACCCCGCGACTCCAATAGGCACAAGCGCGGTTCACCCGATCTGTTGAGATGAACAAGGCGGGCAGGCCAAGAAAGAAAAGCAATATGGTCCATCCGTAGAGACAGAGCGTAAAACAAAGGCTTCTGAAAAAATTGATCATGCGAACTGCCGCTCTAAGGCCCGGTCCACCGTATACGAAGTGACCGCCAAAGTGAATAAGTAGCTAAACAAGGGCACGATCAGAAGAATCGCCCAGCCGACTTGAGTCAAATGCGCCTGGGCAAGCAACCCGGATCCAACCCTCTGCGAAAAGCCACCGATAATCAAAAGGGTAAGACAAGCTGGAACAAAGCCGAGAAAACACCCAAATAAGCTTGGCTTTTTCAAGGCCTGGACGAATTCGTTGATTACCATGGGATCAGGGGCACCCAACTGATTGAGACAGGCGATGACATCTCGCTGGGCGGTAAAGCTGTTGCGGGCAGTGATTGTGATAATGGCCGCAGTTGCAGCGAGGATGAGTGCAAACAGCAAGACTGCCGTCATTTCGACCGCAAGCGCCCAGGAGCGAAGTTTGCCTCGCCAAGTGTCGTGCAGATTTAACCGGGCATTTGGGTAGGTCTTCTCGATATCCGCTTTCAGACGGTGTAAGTCACCGGAAGCAACGTTCGATTTCAAAGACAAGGACAAGATGACCGGGACCGGAAGGTCAGGGTTTGCACTTTCAGAACCGAGCCACGGCTCTAGCAGGGCGCGGGCTTCAACCTCTGGGATCAGGCCCAGCGTTTCGATTTCCGGAGCCTTGGCTATGGTTGCAATGATCTGCTCTAACTGCGATGGCAATTTCCTGCTATCTTCGTTATACACGGTCAAACTGGCTTGTCCTTGCAATACCTGTCCCCAGCGCTTTACCGCTGTGTGAAGAGCAAGCCCTCCTCCCATCAACAAGGTCGAGAGATAGACCATAATCGCCAGGATCAGGATCAGACCTCGGCCGTAATCCAGTGGAACAAATCCCTGATCCGAAAAATATTTCATTTCTCTTCCCGTTTCTGCATTTTTGGGAGAAGCGATAATTGCCCAGCCCGGATATGAAGCACAGGAATATGCTCAAGACGCTTCAAAGTCATCGGATCGTGGGTTGCAATCAGAACCGTAGTTCCAAGGCGATTCATTTCAACGAAAAGGTGCAAGAGCCGCTTTGCAAGATCAGGGTCGACATTCCCCGTCGGCTCATCCGCCAGAAGAAGATCGGGTTGGCAAATGATTGCCCGGGCGATTGCCAAGCGCTGTTGTTCTCCTCCTGATAATTGCGTAACGTTGTATTCAGCACGATGTGTCAAACCGATCCAGGACAAGAGTTCCTCTGTTCTATCGGCGATTTCTTTTTCATCCACTTGGGCTAGCCGCAGAGGAAGTGCGATAT
>Ga0056124_1000754_pt1 | contig 10950 bp, 7 predicted proteins | sample WorMetHEROISLAND_2_FD_70069 | JGI IMG/M metagenome (GOLD analysis project Ga0056124, IMG submission 70069) | Marine gutless worms symbiont microbial communities from Max Planck institute for Marine Microbiology, Germany - Olavius sp. 4 HERON ISLAND | ecosystem: Host-associated > Annelida >... | reverse complement strand
CAAGTTCTTGCCGCAGCGACGGGGAACGCTCGGTCGCCGATCGTGGAGAGCCGTGTCAGTGGTACAGCCAGTGCCGAGGTCGATGATGAACGCAGGCGTTGTCGACCAGGAAGTCCAGCGACAGGTTGTAGAGCGTCCGCCAGGTAGGCCGGCGCCAGTCGATGGACATACTGGTACAGCAGCACGGCAAGTCACAGAGTGTTACCTGCCTCCCGATACAGGTAAACGTGCCCCACCATAACCCGTAGGCTGGTACTTGATTTACCTACTTACCGCCAGAAGGTTTGGGCGACAAAAGCTGAAGGCCACTGACGTCACGCCAACATCGAGAGTATACGAACGTTCAGGAAACTACAACGGTACATTTCAAACCAGCTTAACATGATACTAGTATGAAGCACTATCAGACGGAAACATTTTCAAAGCCAGTCACTGTCACTGCTCACACAAATTCTATATTCTGTCCACGAGACAAAACATTGCTTACGTTGCACCAGCAACACCCTGCAGTTGTGTAAACGGTTGAAAAGTAGCAAACTATTGCCACTTGCACTAATTTCAGTCAAAACCAAAAAAAATCAAAGCAGGGAGAAACGGAAATTCAAACTATGAACTAAAAAATCCTTCTAATCCAACTGCTTCCACTACCAAAGCATCAAGCTACTTGGCATATCCAATCAGTTGCTGTTTGGTGACCATCTGATAGTCGGTACATTTCTCAAAAACCCCAAGCTTTCATGCTGTATAACCACGATCTTACGACACAAACATATTCATTTTGTGTTTTATGTATCATCCAAATTTCTTTCTGTCTCCAACTTCTGCAACACTATATGCATCAGTATTGCATAAAGCATAAAAGTTTGGTCAGCCTGTTAAAAAGTGTTAGTAGCAGGATGATAGAAAATGACTCATCATAATGATACACAGCTCAATGTCAATAAATCAATCCCTTTAAATTACAAATGCACATTATTTTGCCACAAGACTTCACAGTTTTTGTTTTGCATTATACAATACAAGACAGAGAATGATGCTAAAAATTACAAAAAAAGTTCAAAGTACAGGAAGGTACCTTGTTACTAGCAGACAAGTTGCAAAGTGCGGGCTAGAAGTAAAATGAAATAAAATCAGACCTCGACGTTTTTCAGCGACCAGCAGCAGACGCGACCGGCATCTGGTGTGGTATAACTGAAGAGGCAATAGCCAACAGCCAGCAGATTCTGCATTAGCATCAACAGCAATCACTGTGCAGCAAACTATTCCAACTAATAACTGATTAATTACCGAAACCTTAAAACGCAGACACAATTATCATTTTTTTATGGTTTCCAACTTTAACGGCAAGACAGTATCTCTCAGTGATTACGGAGTGGTTTGTTCATTTTGTATAAAGAAGACCGAAAGAGACACCACTGCTTGCTGTAAAAGTAAAGTGAAGGAAAAGTAAAGGGAAGTATTATAGTGCGCTCTGCAGCTTAGCCTAAAGCTTAGCTTAATCTAGCGCACTTATCACCATAACCACTTAGGCGCCGAAAGCTCCCTTTTGTACACGTTTCTTGGAGCTGAGAAACTGGGGAGGCCATGTGAGTAAACAACTTGTCCAAGGTTGCTACCCAATGGAATAGTGGCACGACCCTGGAATCGAAGCCGGGTCCCCGAGTTCTAATTCCAAGTGCGCTAACCAATAAGCCATTGAGCCACGCAAATATAACTTTTCAGTTATCGTTATTTTCTTCCATTTCAGTTTTTCTGTCTCAGGTCTGTTACCTCTCCCATAAACGTCTGTTGCTTGATTTTTATTTTTTACTTTTTTAGTTCGATTTAAAACATTTTCAGTTTTTTTAGTTTATGTGCTAGATTAAACTAGCAGCTTGCCAGTCAGTTTTCCAGTGCAAATCATCTATCACATCGTATCGTATCGTACCAGTTAAGTATAAAGCACAACATTATCCTATCACATACGATCTTTTTCTGTCGTCATACATGTGCCCTCAGAAAGGTTAAAAATAGAAGATAGAACTAGTGAAAATAAACCTATGACTTCAAAATCAAAAAGCCAACACATTCATGTCGAAAAGTGACAAAATGGGAGTAAATTCAGACATCCACTAGAAAACTGATCAGTTGTATTCTCTGCCACATCAAGCCCACTGACTGACAACAAATATAAAGCGTATATAATAGACTTGGCAACGCAACTGCAGACTGAATTATTGTGATCATTGCTGAGTGCAACGCAGTCACGCATTTAAGGGTGCCAACCTGCGTGTCCCCCTCAGCGCTGAAAAATCTCCACAATTTTGCTCACTGAAACATCAAAATTGTTGTATCAGTTTACAAAAAGGCTTCAGTTCCCGACACCCCATGACTCAGTACTGTACATGTGTATTTAGGGAGCCTGGTTCAATGGCCCCTTTGACAAGAAAATAAAAAAAAATATATGTGGTTTTCTGCGTGTCCAAATTTCATAGAAGTTCGGAAATTTGCCGCTTACATTGAACGTCCAAAAGCTAAGTGTTTCAGCTTCAGGGGGGCTTTGACCCTGGTCCCCTGACCAGGGGTTCTGCCCCTGCACCCCGCTGGGGCCTCCACGCCCAGACTCCCGTTATAGGTTCGCGCTTTGCGCTCGTCACGGTGCTCCCCTTTGCCAAATCCTAATATACGCCACTGTTGCAGTGCCAACGTTGTAGGCTTGACCAAAGCCTGCAACAAATAGTCACTCAGAAATGTATTCATAGTCGACAGTTTCTCATCACAACTACCAAATTCTGTCACTAACATTGTCCCAGGGAAAAAGCTGCTCCTATGGTGCAATGCTGAGTTTGCAAGGATCTGCTGCATGCAGTTGGTGGGAGGGAAGGGGTACGTGGCAAGCTGCACGTGGTGATCTGACAATAAATGTCACATAATACTGTCACTATTGGTTCTGATGGAATAAGTAGCATCTGAGAAAAAGTGGCGGTGGCAGCTACGCATAGTGGTATGCTGGTAGCATCCTTGGTTGCCTCAACGAAGTTACCGGTACTCTACGTTAAGCTGGGTTAGTACTGAGATGGGTGATCATTCGCAGGCATACCATCTCCCTATTCGACCAAGCCACCCGGGCCAACTCAGCCTAACCATCCCTCCCTGGGTAGGCAAAATGAGCATAAATTTGCCGTTAATTGTACTTCAGTGTGCCAAAACGTGCATAGAGAACGGAAACGCCGCCCATTTACAGACATGAGCGTTATAGGTTAAGGACCCAGTTGGGGGGACTTCCATTTGCTAAACCGGGTAGGTCTTGCTCCCAAACTTGCACAAAATAGCCCATAAATGATGCACCTGCAACAACAAAAATAAATGCATGGCACGACGCACCCGGTTGTTTTTGTTCCAATCAATGGAAGTGACATTATATCCCTTGGTCATATCACACTGGAAGGTCCAGAGATGCTCGAGGCTTGGTCCCGGATCAACTGACACCGTAGTGACAGTCGGCACAGTTGACTCATCGCTCAAACTCTCAGATACTGCCAATGGTTCAGCTGGCATCTCCACCTTCTCCAACACCGGCTCCGACCCAAAGCCAAGGAATATTGAATTGCCCGACGTATCAACTGCACCAGACTCTGTCTGTAATTTCGTGTCCTCCGTCTCTACATTACCAGACAGACACCGACGTCGAAAACTCATTCACTCACGTCTAGCCACAAATTCACTAAATGACAATTAACGGTAATAGAATTTGCAAAAATAAATTATGTCAAGTACCGTAATACTGCGACAAGTTTATCAATTTCAATATACACGATGAACCAAGCATTTTGTGCTGACGGAAAGAAATAACGGAAATCTTCTGTGTTTGATTATACTTCAGGCACAGCAAAGTGAACACAATATACACAAAGTAAATGAAGCAAATCACTGCCAAACCAAACGACGAGAAAACCAATACAAAAGTAAATAGAACTAGAACCAGAGGCCTACTTGAAGAGAAAAATCCTCTACTAAAATAACTGTTCTATTATAGTGCTATCATCTAGTGATCGAGCCAACAAAATTAAGGCACTGCTATGCCATTAAAAATGCACTGCTAGTGCAAAAATGTAGCATAATAGGGGAAGTAGGGGAAGAAGTCATCAGATGTCGACCCCCTCATAACCTGTTCTTAGTTTTTGGGCCCCAAAAAACCGTGCAAAACTTACATTTTTTCCAGAACTTTTTGAGTAGGCCCTAATCTAGATTATCATTAGGTGATCACATTAGCTACGCCATCCTTTGGAGGTAGCAAAAATGTACATGTATAAAACCACGAAGAAGAAAATATTTCGCATAGACAGAAACCTGCGTGGGATCTTATCCCTTTTTCGGCGCTGTGAGCCTGTGAACCGGCGAGAGTTAAACCCAATTAAGCTAGCACACAGCCCAAGTCAGCCGGATGGCCGGCTCCATTAACTTAACAGCCAGCGCCTTTAACCGACTGGGTCAGTATGCCAGCAGTCCTGGTAACAGGGCCTACTGTTACGCAGAACTTGCCGTAACCATCACCAGTACTCATTTTGCCTACCCACGGACGGATGGCCAGGCTGAGTTGACCGGGGTGGCGTGGTTGAATACGAAGACGGTCACCCACCTCAGTACTAACCTGGCTCGAGCGTCAAGTAACTTGGTTGATGCGACCAACGATGATACCACTAGCCTAAGTCGCCATGCACAACAACCTAACTCTAAACCATCTCGGTTAGTACACAACTGATCAAACGAAGCAAGCAGTTGTGCTTCAATCAAAGTCTAGGGGAAAGATAAATCAGTAATGGTTGTCCAAACGACAAATCACAGTCAAACGAACCAACGACGAAAGGATCGAGCTTTGGTGTCAAGCCACGGTAAAGTGCCAGCGGCTGCTGGTAGCTGTTAATGCACAGTGAACGCTCGATAACTCTCACACACGACTTCAAAGCCCCCAGCTCCAGCTACGACAGCAACAAATGCGCAGTAAATAAATCAAGTAAGTATTGAGACTCTAGCACAGACAACAAGACCGTCGACTTGTTATTTTGGAGTTGGACTAGCCTAAGAGCTTCTTAGCCTCGTTGTTGGTGTCAGTGCAATGCCGCATAGCAATGTCACATGTAATGTGTTTTATGACAAACTAGAAACTAAGGGAAAAGCCCAACGTAAAGCCGCCCGGCACCGTAAGTCCAACTGGGGAGAGGGGCTAAAAATTCCGCTCCTAGCAATGCCACATGGCGAACGCAATCGCACTAGCCTATGCTCCATGCGCAGTGTTAATTTTTGGGTGCGTAAACATTAGCTGCTTAAACTTTTTGGTTAGTGGACCGAAGTTCAACCAATTTTTTTCATCGAACGTGGAATGGATTTTAGTCGATAACGCTGTTTTCCGCTTGTCGATTGCTTGATCCGTTCCAGAGTTATTCGCCATCGAACTGTAGAGTTGTCCGAATTTGCGCACACTGCTTATTATGGGTGGGTAAACATTAGCCACGTGAAGTTTGTTGTTAGTGGACCAAAGTTCATCATTTTTTCCGCCAAACGTGGGAACGATTGTAGTTGCTAAGGCCGTTTTTCGCTTGTCGATATCTGTATCCGTTCCAGAGATATTCACGATCAAAATCTAAAGTTGTCCGAAATCATGTCAAATTTTAGCTGTTTCTCTGCCCCCAAAATTTTTGGGGTGTGGGCCCCAAAATTTGCACACAAATTATCATATACGCCTCACGGCACATCATAAGGAAAAGTTTGGTGCTGTTATTCGCACAGACCCCAAAGTTATTAGCCAAAATACACCGAATTTTGAGCCAATATTTGAATTTTCATTGTTAAAATATTGTTGCGAAAACCCTTGCCCCGTGTAATGTGCGTTAGCAAGCCTTGGCCATTCTGTAGCATGTGTAAAAATTTGAGGGAGCAGCACCCTGTAAGAGTCGAAATATGATCTTCTGAAAAGGGTGACTTTGGGTCAGTAAACATTAGCCGCTTAAACTTATTTGTTAGTGGACCTAAGTGCACGATTTTTTGTCGAACGCGGGAGGGATTGCAGTTGATAACGCCATTTTCCTCCTGTCGATATCCTGATGCATTCCGGAAATATTTGCAATCAAAGTCTAAAGTTGTCCAAAATCGTGCCGAGTTGAGCGCTCGAAAAATTCATTCGTAGTCAAATTGTCATCCCAGTCTTGCCGCACATCACCGGCCTCAAAGTTATTCGCCCTAATACGTCAAATTGTGCACAAATTTAAAAATTTTTGCTTCCCCTACATTTTTTTCGGAGAGGGGGTACGCAAATTTTTAAACCTAACTTCTAAAGCTGCACCTATTTCCTATCACGTGGCAAAGTTTCACGAGGATTGGTCGAGGAAGCTCAGAGATTTTGCGTCCTAAATGTAAAAAAAAACAATACCCCCAAATTTTGGGGGAATGCTCCCCCACATTTCAAGACATACATTAATTGTCCAAGTGCACGCATTTCCAATCGCGTCTAAAAACTTTCAAGGCAATCGACCGAGGCAGCTCGGAGATATGTGCTGCAAAGTGCCAGAAGAAAAAGAAAAGAAACATCAGCAGCAAGCCGTAAGACCGCCAGGTTACTACCGTACCGGGCGGCCTAATAAATGACTGACTGATTGACTGAAATGTGGCTGTTTCATTACATCACTCTACAATGTAACAACTGTTGCTAAAACGTGGGTGATTTCCAGGATACAAATTCGTTCAAATTCCGACAAGTCTGTACTCTCTGTGTTTCAGATGTTACTCTGTACCTTATAAATGGACTGATCTTGGTCCTGACGCGACTGAACAAAGTCCTCCTCTGAAGCCGTGTCGCCAGCCTCCATTTCTGCCACTGTTTCTGCTGCAAAACACACGCATATCTCGTTTCAATAACGCCAGAAATTTCACAGACGTTACAATATATACTGTGTAACAAAGGACACTAACACAATGACAATCAGTTCTGCACCTATAGTGAGCTATGATGTTTGAAACAATGCAACCATGAAATGATGATGATGACCAGTGTTTATTGACACGATTCACAGAGTTAAACAGACACGACGCTGTTAGACAAGACACAATGCACAACAACAGCCAATGACGAAATAAAAGAAAGTTAAAAGCTAAAAACATTCTTTATACAACACACGATAGATAAAATTACACTCATCAATGCTGGTAATTTTAGACGGAAGTTCGTAATTATGTAGACAAGCACGGGTGTGATAAGGTGTCGTTCTTTTTGCTACGCGTCACTTCACGTCTGGAATCAACTTCCTCTCTCACTTCGTCAGCCACGTCTTGATCAGCCTATTCCTGATTCATCTCTTCTCACGATCATCTCACCTCACGAGTGTCATCATCACCACTCTTATCATCCATCAGCCCCATTATTCTCTTCACAATTTTGCTCATTGAAACATCAAAATTGTTGTATCAGTTTACAAAAAGGCTTCAGTTCCCGAGACCCCATGACTCACTACTGTACATGTGTATTTTGCCGCTTCTATTGAACGTCCAAAAGCTAAGTGTTTCAGCTTCACGGGGGCTTTGACCCCGGTCCCCAACCTCAAAACTTTTCTTTTTCTCAAATCCTACCCTACATACTACATAGACATCTGGCACCTGAATATTCAGACTGACTTCATGGATATCCGGACTGCTTCACGGTTTTTCTTTGTTTCAGTTATTTTTCTAGTTTCAGTTATCATTATTTCCTTCTTTTCTAGTTTTTCTATCTCAGGCCTCTTATCTCTCCCATAACCGTCTGTTTTTGTTTCTTTTTTTTCTTTTTACTTTTTCTCAGTTCCATTTAAAACATTTTTTTAAATTTTTTTTTAGTTCATGTGCCAAAAATGGCAGTTCATGTTCACATGTTCACATTCAGTTCATGTGATTAAAATGGCAGCTTGACTGTCAGATTTCCAGTGCAAACCATCTATCATATCGCATCGTATACTACGCTCAGGTGGTAACAGTCGACGAAGGGGTGAGTGGGTGTGTGGTTGATTAAGCAAACAACTGTTAATCAGCCTGTTCAAAGAGGGCAGCCACAGTGGGCGGAGAATCACCGCAACTGTAAACAACAATTTGGTCAACTACCGCCGAACACCGTTACGCAGTTCTTCTGTCATGTCGTTCACACACGTACCTCTGTTGCCAAATACTATAAATGGCCAAAAAGCATCAACGCTGCACAGCTGGAAGCTACAGCCACACGCCTGCATAAGGTAGGCTACTGACAACCTGCAGTTAGAGACTGCGATCACCTTTGGCCCAGCACTTTCTTACCACCTTTCTCGTTTATCAAAAACGACATGACAAAAAAAAGCTTTCTAACTAATATATCGAATGCGACTAGCAGATGATCATTCACCTCGTATCGACTTTCCTCTGCGGGAAGCAAACGTATCGTAAATGTCCCAACGAGATGCATACGTGTCCTGGTCCTGTGCGTTCAAGACACAACCATCATTCACGCTGTGACACTGACCACATTACAAATCCACCTCACGGTAAACTACGATTCAACTTCAATTCTAATCTAATGCAGCGCCGCTGTGGAATTTGTACGTAATAACGGCACTGCAGGCTATTCTGTGGTGCTGTGCAAACATCAGCCAGTGACAAAATCGTGCAATATGAGTCAGACAGACAGACAGACAGTAAGAGCTCGCTGTGCACAAGTGCATCGAGCGCTAAACTGAGAGAGTGCAACAAAACCAACCATGTGCCGGAACGCTTCAGTGCCGACCATTTTACTGACAATTGGCTCGTCGAACGTGTTCATGCCACGTTCAACATAACGGTCATTGCCTTCACGATTGCGACACAACTATAAACCAATAAAACCACCGAGTTGACATACGAGTAGAAAAGTACGGAGACGTTTGCAGTAGTTAAATTATACATATATTGTAATATGCAATAATATGTAATGTGTAATACTACACACACAAGTAAAAGTTACTTTACTCCTCTATACAGATTAGGTCACACATACGTATGGATCAGCAAACATATACTTTGACGGACAAAGTTACAACCGTTCAAAGCAGCCATAATGAGGTCTGCAGTTGTAGCATAGTGCTGCTCAGCGCAAAATATGACAGAACTACATGGAATTGTTTAAATTTAAGTGTTACCGAAAAACGTCGGCAATTTTGACAGATGCAACAAAGCAAATAAATGGGGGTTGGGCTTGTTGGAAAACATTATAAAAAAAGTGAAGCTGTTCAGTCAATCAATCAATCAATCCAAACATTTATATTGCAAACAAGGTCATCTAGCCTTGCTCAAGGCTAAGTACTGTCCACCGGTTGCCGCAGCATCATGCACACCGAAAAACGCCCAAAAACTCATGTGACCTTGACCTTTGACCTATGACTTTAAAATTCAATAGGGTTCTCGCGATTGTTGAGGTACATGTTCGTACAAAATTGCATCAAGCTAAGTGCAGCGGTTGGTAAACTATCAACAGTGCACTAGATTTCGGACAACTGCAGATTTGATCGGGAATATCTCTGGAATGGATCAAGCAATCAACAAGCGGAAAACGGCGTTATGAACTACGATTTTTTCCACGTTTGGCGAAAATCAATCAATCAAATTAGCCCAGGTTAATTAAAGGTAAAGGTAATAGTCGGGTACTTGCTTCAGCGCTTCTTACATGAGTCAGACTCGCGACCAGAAGCACTTTTACAATATCGGAAGTGGCAGCTGACTGGCATGAGCTAATGATACCACAGCGCACTACGCAGCCATCATCAGCGAACAACTGGACCCACAGATTGGAACTAGCAGACATACCACCGCCCCAATCAGCCACACTAGGCCTTCACCCTGTAGCCCGTATGCTACTACTCATTTCCCGTCCCGCCGAGGGTAGGAGGCTGAGTTGACCTGAGCACACAGTCGGTTAGCAACTTGCTCAAGGTTGCTTGAAAATGACCCGCAGTGAGAATCGAACTGTAACCTAAAAGTTACAAGTCGACACCAACCACTATTCAAAAACAAATCAAGTGCATGCCCAGTCGTGCATAAACAGTAAAAAAATATATCACAGTGTGCTCTAAAGCTTAGCTTAAAGCTTAGCTTAATCTATCGCACTTAACCACCATAACCACTTAGGCACCGAAAACTCCCTTCTGTACCCCAGTTTCTAGGAGCTCAGAAACTGCGGAGGCAATGTGAGGGAACAAGTTGCCCAAGGTTGCTACTCAATGGAATAGTGGCACGACCCGGGAATCGAACCCAAGCTCAAATTCCAAGTGCGCTAACCACTAAGCCATTGAGCACAGACAGCCAGACATAAACATAATTTCCTCATCGGAGTAGACATAATAACACCTAATAGTTAACAGACAACACTTCACAAACAGACTATAGTCGAGATTATCGGGCAGACCTCAGCATAGGTCTCGTTCCTGTCAGCTACTGCTGCGGCCTCAGCGCTGGCTGAGGACAGTTTGACGTCGGGCACATTGAGGAAGTAGTACATGTCGGAGAGATGCAGCTTACGAGTCACAACCTCGCCAAGCTCCTGCTCCGTCGGCAGCGTTTCATCTGCTGGGCTAGGCGGCGCCTGACGTTTCTTTGACTTCAGATCTGCAATTTCAACACATCATGTTAGGGAATAGTGACATAACTGTGCGAGGTATTATAGTGAGAGCGCTACGGCGACGTCCGAGCTGGGCCTGTACCGGGGAGCTAGCAGCTACGTCGCCGCCCCTTCCCGGTACAGGACGTCGCCATAGCGCTCCCACTATAATATCTCACACAATTATGCCACTATTCCCTAACACATCATCATCGTTATCATCACTTATTTTCACTCACGTCAGTTTGCTTTACAGTGTTTGACTTTTGAAACATGATCCTTGTAGATGAATTCCATACTGTAACTACTGTTTATACGTATTATAGTTTTGGATATTAATATCAGATTAA
>Ga0056124_1000751_pt1 | contig 10963 bp, 5 predicted proteins | sample WorMetHEROISLAND_2_FD_70069 | JGI IMG/M metagenome (GOLD analysis project Ga0056124, IMG submission 70069) | Marine gutless worms symbiont microbial communities from Max Planck institute for Marine Microbiology, Germany - Olavius sp. 4 HERON ISLAND | ecosystem: Host-associated > Annelida >... | reverse complement strand
GGTTTTTAACTAGTTTAAGCCACGGTTTGGTTTGAACCGTGTTTGGCGAAAATCTTCCAACTCTGTGTCATACACCATTACGGCTGCAGTTAGCTAGTTCTATAGGCTCACAGACATCTTGCACATTTTGATTTCTTTAACTACTAGGCATTTTGTGTTTTTTTTTCTAAAGTAATATGCATCATGTAGTTAGGTACAGTTGTGCATGTGCATTGCATAGGTGTGTTCATATTTCCCACTGTCTGCATAATGTGTCTTCATTGTCTTGTAGTTGGTTTATTTCTTTCATCCTTTTTGGGGGTTTTTATAAAGCATCTTTTATCATTGTAAGCATGTGCATCTGACACGTGTTCAATAAAGTGCTTACTTACTTAGTTTTAGTTGAATGAGATTCGTCTGTTGTCTGTAGCTGGGGATTCAGTGCTTGGAGGTTTGCTGAAAGCACCAACAACTATACCACCTACTGCTCCAGCTGCAACTACATCTACCACTTCATCGCTGTTTTCAGCCAGCATGCCAGCTTTTACACCTGGTGCATTATTAACTGATCTCTTCGTCATGTTTCTCATTTCACTTGTAGTAAACTAGGAAGCAGTGTGCACACCAATAGTTGCTCTATACTCAGATTTTCCCACTTCAGTACATGGCAACATCTGGAATATTTTTGAATAAACTCATCGTTTGAAGCTTGAAACAGCAACTAATATGTTCCGTATATTCACACCATTGGTTTTACATTATTTACTGATTTGTTGACGTTTCAGCAACTGCTGCTTTTTCAGAATAATTTACTTGGCTTGTGTGTCAGAAACCTGCAAAATTTCTTGGTTTTCTAACTCATTTATCCCATATATATGTCTTCAATAATTTCCATTTACCTCGTAAATAGTCTTACCGGTACCTACTACGACTTGTAATTTGAATATTTTCATGTGTTTTTATCTGTTGTATGTTTTGTACTGTCACTGGGTTAACCTGTAAACTGACTGTTGTAACCTGCTTCAATCTAGCTCTTGTGCTTCCGTATTTTTAAATAAACTCGATTTGATTTTATGTGTGTTGTTGTGAACAGCTGCTGCATCTGCACCAGCTACTACAGCTGCTGGATTTGGTGGTCTAGGCACCACTACAGGAGGTCTGGGTACAACTGTGGGAGGTCTCGGTACCACTGTGGGTGGCTTGGGTACAACGATTGGTGGTCTGGGCACTTCTGCCGGTTTGGGAACTCCGTCAACTGGTTTGGGAGCTTTGGCCAGTGCCCCTGGTGCTCCTAAACCGGCAGCTGCCGGCCTGGGTCAAGGAACTGCTTTAGGTACTACACCAACGGGTGTTTTGGGTACTGCAACACTGGGTGGTCTTGGTTCTAGTACACTGGGTGCCCTGGGAACTGGTGGTCTGGCTGCGACAACCACTACAGCCCCTGTAACTACTACTGGTGGTGGTGGTGGCCTGAGCCTGACGTTTGCACCGGCCGCTGCTGGAACTACGACTACTACTACAACTGCTGCAACTACTACAGCTGCATCAGCCATGTATGTGGTCATATAACCATTAGTTTTGCATGAAATTCGTATCTTTTGTCATCTATGTAACCCACGACTGTGGAACTATCAGCTGGTCGAAATTCGACGGCAAAACATTACTTTTTGAACATTTCAAGTGACTGCTGAAGATGTTTCTGTTCAGCAGATTGTTACCTTTTTGTTTAAATTGTGCCGGCTATAAGCCTACTTACTTACTTACTCACTTTCAGAGTTGTTATACAAAGCACTGTAAATCATGGCATTACTTTTGTTATGTCAACTTGCCTGCATTTTGTTGCAGCTAATTGCCTGGATAGACATGTCTCCATGGTCACACAGGGTTACCTGCCACCCAAGACAGGTGAACGTGCCCCACCTTACCCCAGCCAGGCAGCATGGTACTTGTTTTACCTACCCGGAGGGATGGAAGGCTGAGTTGACCTTTGTGGTTTTTTATATACCAAGATTTTACCTGTTTGTTGGGGACAATCACTCTTCCAAGTAGTGACGAGGCTGGTGTCGAGCAACTTTGTTACCCAGACCACCATGTTAACCACTACACCAATCCACAACCTATAAACCACCGTGTAAAACTCCAGTCACTCACTCAGCTGTCATGATGACTCTGGGGCTGATAGTGATGTCCATCCTTTCATCTGTAGCAGCAGCTGCAGAAGCTCTGAAAAATCAAGACAGTGGATGCATGCCATGACGTCTGAGGAGGGCCTTAAGAATTTTTGAAAATATAGGTACAGATCTGAAATCTGGTGCATTTTGGGGGTGAAGTGCGCATTTTTGGAGGTCCAGGGATATAACCCCTGGAATATGTTTGAAAATACAGCTACGAATTTCAGAATTTGTGCAATTTGGTGACATCAGGTCATCAAAAGTGATGCTTTTCAGTCCCACTCTTAGAAGTGGGACTGAATTTACCATTTCCGCTGTATAGGTTGGGTGGCCCCTGATCTGTATATCTTTGACTCTGTATGTCCGTGTTTCAGTGCTTCGACGCCGTCAATGAGCTATCGTCAGCTGGAAGACTTCATAAACAAGTGGACCCTGGAACTAGAAGAGCAGGAGACAATATTGCTCGAGCAGGCAACCCAAGTGAATGCATGGGATCGACTGCTGATTGACAACGGGGATAAGGTCGGTGAAGTTGTGAATAGTTTTAATGATAGACTTGTTGATACAGTTGTTTGAGTTGTTCCCAGCCAGGGATACGAGATTGAACTCCGTGGTCATCATCCCGGAGAGCTTGTTTTCCTCTCAAAGTTTCATGGTAAATTATCAGAGATTAGTTCACATAATGATCATACCCTACTTAAAAATTAGTGGCTAAGGGCCAGTTTCCCATTGCTAACCGGTCAGTTAAGTTAGACTCTAACTGACGAGTGACGAATTTGCATAACTTGCGTTTCTGGTAGCACTAACCATCGGTTAAAATGGCCACCATTTTAACCGGCCGATATCCGCCAGTTAGCGAACCGACGATCGAATAACTGCTTCTGAAATGGCATAAAAGTTGCATTTTATACGATTATTACAAAGTATGTGATACTATAGAACGACCTTACCGCATAGAACTGCGTTCAAACCACTGGAGGAGACGTTTGCTACTACAAATCTTCACTATGAAGTCCATTCATAAATTGACAAAATGGCCACGCTGCGATCGTCAGGCTGGCTGACTGGTTCCTGCGCTCATTAATATTCATGACGTTTGCCTGCGTTAGCGTAGCGTAAATAGTGCCGTGTGCACGTTGCTAAGCAACGATCGTTTAACGCTCAGTTAGCTGACTGTCAGTCACGATTTTGTTCGGAAACGTGTCTAGAGATAACTGTCTAGTTAATGCTAACTGATAGTTAGCTAACTGATGAGTTAAGTAAAAGAACGGGAAACTCGCCCTAAACGATTAAGGATTTCCTTGCGACTTTCTCTTTTTGAGAAATTTGATGCAGTTATTTATTGTGTTTTTAATATGGTTATTTCTGCCATTAATAATTGGCGTAGTTGTTCTTTTTGCCTTGGTCTCAAATAGATTGTTCTTGGTGTTGGAGTTTAGTGTTTTTTGGCTTCGGTCTTTTTCTCAAGTAGCCTGGTCTTAGTGCTGGGATATTGGTCTTGTCGGCATCACTGTGATGTGTCTGTGTCAATCAGTCAGTCAGTCAGAGTTGCCATAATAGCAGAGCTGCTGCAAGGTTAATATAGCATCATAGAGACTGAGACATAATAGACTGAGACATAATAGGCAGGTTTAGGTGGCGATGTCCGGGTATGATTTTCTCAAGAGCCAGGTTTTGACATGTTGACTGTCGCATGTGTGTGTCTCTGTCTGTCTGCGTTTGTGTCTGTGTGTATGCATCATTTGTGTGTATGTCTGTGTCTGTCTGTCTGTGTTTATCTGTCTGTCTGTCTGTGTGTATGTGTGGTTAGATAACTCAGCTGAACACCACCGTGGAGCGTATGAAGATAGATGAGACGCAGCTTGACCAGGAGCTGGATTTCATACTGAGCCAGCAGCGAGAACTGGAGGACATGTTGACTCCCGTTGAACAGTCCGTCAGCGAACTGTCTGCAGTCAGCACTTACCAACAGCATGCCGACATTGAACGAGAACACACGTAGGTCTCTCTGTCTGTCTGTGTCTGTTTGTCTGTGTGTGTCTGTGGTGGAACAGTCTGTCAATGGACTGTCTGCAGTCAGCATTGACCAACAGCCTGTGGACATTGAACGTGAACACACGTATGTCTATGTCTTTGTATGTATACATCACTCTCTGTCTGTCTCTCTTTCTGCCAGTGATTATAGTCGAGTCCACTTAGTCCAAGTCATGAAGGGTTGAGTACGAGTCCAATGCATTCGACGCGACAAAACGTTCGTAAGATTCCGTGTTCACAATTGGAGCATGCGGCGAGATACAACACCCTGTTAGAAATTAGACAACATTTGTCTGTTGATGCTATGTCAACAAAACAGTTAGTTAAAATACACGAATCCATATGGTGCAGTTACGTCTGTCCCTCTCTGTGTGTCTTTCTCTCTCTCTCTGCCTGTGGCTGTATCTGTGTTTGTATTTGTCCATCGTTGTCTTTTTCTGGTTCAGTATCTATGTATGTCTGTGTTTGTCTTTTTCTGTCTGTTTCTTTGTATGTCTCTGTGGCTGTTGCTCTGTATCTCTCTGTCTTTCTGTCTCCAGGCCATTAGGCTGTCAGGAAACTGTACTCAACGATCATCTAGTGAGCTTTAAATATTCCCGAGCCTCTGTTAAGATCTCATTTTCATTATAGATGTTGCTCAATAAACTAGACGGCTGGCACATGGTGGTGTAGGTACAAGTTGGCTGAAAACATTGACGCTCAGTTGAAGCGAATGGCTTCAGATCTGAAGGAGATGGTCGATCATCTCAACGTCACTAACAGCAGCAGTGACTCTTCAGACCCGGTCTGTTATAGCTCTGTCTACTCTCTGTGTGTGAGTGTGCACTGTGCACTATGCATCTGATGAAATTATGTGCATCTGTTCAGATTGTTTGGCAGGTCAAAAGTAGGACTTCTAAGGCATCGCTGGAATGCATTGTATCCATCATGTTGTATCCAGTGTAATGTATGAAATCAATTTCACAAACCAAAACATTGTGACAACTGCAGAATTTCTGTCAGTATTGTAATCTGATCATTAATGCAGCTATACGTCTTGGAGGAGTTTCAACTGAAACCAAGTTGGCAGAAAATTGTGAATAATTGTGGATTTTGTGGAAAATGAATTTCCATGATGCCAGATCTCAGCCAACTCAAGTCAAGATTGTGAAATTGCTATTCAGGGTGTTGTAGTTAGTGGGAAAACATTACTTTTCGCAGGAATTTCGATAACATTTCACACAAGAATGAGTTCTCGCAAACGATGGCCAATTTTTGCAGGAAATGTTGCAGTCTGGCATGAAATTGTGAACTAGATTTGTGTGCACTGTATGCATGTTTGTCTTGTGTGCAGCTGGTGCAGATAGCTAAGTTACTCAACACTCACGTGGACTCGTTGCAGTGGATCGATCATAACACTGGTCTGTACACATTCTATTGGTCACTCATTCTATCAGAGATCTCTTTGCAAAGTGTCAACAGTCAGAACTGCTTTCACTAACTCAACTTTTTTGCATTCTCCATTTTCACCATCTGTGTGTTGTTGTACCTAAATGGAAATGATTTTACGCACTAGTTTTACTTATGTAATACGTTGTTATTAACGTTGTTATGGCCTCTTTTTCACGATTAAGAAACTACTCACTTATTCTCTGTTTATTTTACATGTGTTTGATGGTGTTGGTTGCATGATGGGATGGGTGATCACTCCAGGCTGTAAATTTTCTGCTGGAACGGTCCCCAGTTATAGCAATTGCTTTTGTGTACTGGTCTAGCCTGGAGATTGCCATGAGTAATAGCGATGACAATGTTTATGGTGCTGTCATCATGGCACTGCCATCGCGAGAGTTCAACAGGTTCATCTGATGAATGTAGCATGAGCACTGATTGGCCGCCAACCGTCGGACCAAGCCGATTGGCTTGAGCCTCAGAATCACCAAAACTGGCAGCTATAGCACATGTAATACATTCACCATTCCCATTTATTACTACTCAGCCAAAAAGTTGATATGCACGTTATCATTAGGGCCCACAGTTTTCCGCGGAAAATTTTGCCAAATTCTGCAGGCCAGTTCGTGAAATTCCGCGACTCACCGTGGCAAAATTGTCCGAATTCTGTGGCTTGACACGGCCTCCCGTTTATGAGTAAACTGAGCTCTATGCTGTTCAGAATCTTCAGTTATTGAAGGCTGGCATTGCGCTAAGTTATGACATAGCAACATAAAAAGAGAATCATTTTTTTTTCTTTTCAAAAGTGCAATGAAACTCATGACTCATGAGTGACGTGAGTCGACTGAAATGAGTGGTGACTGATGTTTAAAATGTCTGTCATTCTGAACCGAAGTGTTTCAAGTGAACAACCGCAGAAAACTGTAAAACTGTGGGCCATAGTTATCATCCCATGGAGGTTAGAGAGGTTAGTCGACCTGCTTGTCTGGTTACGTACCAAGATGGTCTACCTTCCATGCCACCCATCTAGGTACTAATGGTGCCCGGCATAGAGTAACTTCGTTGATCAGACACAATACGTTAATGCTACGCCACGCTACCAATCAGTGATGATGGTGAATAGTGATGATGATGATGATGAATGATACAGGAGCTCTGCAGCGGCGTGTTGATGACGTCGCTAAACAGCTTGACGCTCAGCGAAACCGATTTAACGTCAGATACAACTGAACCGATCAACATCTGCTTCGTTCTTATTCCCGACGTCTCATCCATCACTTTGATCTCAGAGTTGTCTGGAAAACCCGGAAATATCGGAATTTGGCAGCTGTCAGGGATAAGTCACGGAATTGTCTGTGAATTGTCAGGGGGAAAAGTCCTGTTGTCAAAAACTGTTTATTGTTAATATTTGGGGAAACACTCGTTTAGTAGCCTAGTGGCACCATTAAACTTTCAATGGTGCATTTTTGTGACCCATTGCATCGAATCATTACACCTTTAGACTGCCATATTTAATTTCTCTACCGTTATTTTCAGTATGCATGACTGCATACATGTCTGGGAAATGTTCGATAATTTTGCAGTGCTGCAAAGTGGTCACCCTGTCTATGCAGAACCTATTCTCAGTGTGCTGAGACTAAGCGTTTGTACTTGAATGGACCGGTGATAAGCTCGAGTCAGTCCAGCAGTTAACTGTGTATGGAACTAGAGGCACTCAGAGACCTCAAACCTCTGCCGAGATGTGTGTTTTTGTTATAGTGCTGCCATCTAGTGAATATTGCTGCTTGTTGCTATCCGTTCAAAATTATTTATCATGTCAATAAATGGAGGATGAGTCATTTTAATTTTGACCCTTAAGGAACTTGTTCTTATCTTTCTGGCCACAAATGACTGTAAAATGTCATCAGGATATGTTCATACGTTTTTGCAGGCGATTGCTTTGCCTTCATTTGTTGGTAAGGTAAAGGTAACTTTTCAGAGTATGTGACTGCACTGGTGATTGCAATCCCTGATTCCGGCCATTTTCGCTGATTTGAACCCCGGGATTGGTGGCATCCCAGTACTGGGATGACAAAAAAATTTGTTAAAATAGTACTTCTTCGACAGTTAGATGATAAGATAACAATCCTACTGTCTAATGACATATTCATGCAGGCAAGAGTCATTGCTGTGCACTGTAAGTTGCACTTTTATAGTCACAGTTCGTATATACCTACCAGTAGGGGCCTACTGCTTCCTATGCATGAAGTAAGTCTAGTGGGCCTACTATATCGATACTAAATAACGGTCAACCTGTAAGCCTAATCCCAAAAGACAGGATCCCATGATTACATTTTTTTTAATTTTGGATACCGGGATAGAGAAATCACTGTGCAACAGGGGCGGATCTAGGATTTTACAAGGGCGGGTGTCCAGACACCCTGGACAGTGGACACCCCCTTGGATCCGCCCCTGTGCAGCTTCACACTGTTAAGTACAAAGCTGGCGATGATGATGATGATAATGATGTGTTTTTAATTGATAAACTTTGCCGTAATGCTGTTTCTGTATTTCGTGACTTCACAGTAGCAAATTATTCTTTGGTGAACGTGTTGATTCCGAAGCATTTGTCGTGAACTGTCTCTTGTAAGTCTGTGTTGCAATTGCAATTGGTTTGCACCATTTCTACATACATGATCGTCGATAGTATAAGTACACGTTTGATCAGACTAACGTTGATCACACCTTAACTCAATATGTAATAAAAACATGGTGTCTCCACTAGAAAAATGTCAGTCCAGTGCAGGCATGTGCGGCCGTCCACCTGACCTTTGACCACTTGAGCTGAAACTTGGCCTTACTTGGTGCTCGTGGATTATGTCCATACTCACAATAGCAAATATTTACACAGGCCTAATAAACGCAGTCGATATTAAAATAACACTATACATACCGTATGTACGGTAGCCTGTTATGCAACATTTGACTCAGGGGTGTAATAAAGAGAATGTTTCACCGAATCCACCAATGCTGACTATACACTGGTTGCCTGTAGGCTTTCGCCTATTTATGGCCTACTGTCAATATGCACGAAACGGGGACGCCAGGAAGTAAGTGCAGCGTTGGGCAAAATCTTGTTAGGATTTTTTCTGAATTTTGCGCTTCGTTTTTGAGAATAACATGTAGAAACAATGCAATAAAATTGTTGTAAAACATTAAAAATTACTGTAAGTTTAATTTGTCGGCCACAAAAACTATTCTAAAATTAAATTACAAAGAAATGTGGACAGTCGAAAGACAGAGAACAAATTTACAGGCCCACCCTATAAAAACGTTTTAAACAATTATACAGGGTGAGCCAAAAATACCCCAACACGAAAATGACGATATCTCGGAAATGCGTGAATATTTTTGTACTAAATTTTGCTCATTTGTCGAGAAGACAACTGTGCAAACGTGTGCTGCTTGGTGCTATAGGCCTGTTTACTTGACAGGCCAAATTAACGAAAACGAAGATTTCAGGAACGAATTTTGCTACTGTAAGCCTACAGACTGTACAAAAGACTGATTTTATTATTAAAGTAATCGAGTGCCCAGTACCACCTTTGTTGTGATGTTATTTTGACGTAGGCCATAGGCGTAATTATTTGGTTTACTTTGAAATAAAATTAATAAACTTTTCAATATTTTATGTCATAATCGCGGTTCGGATTACAGATTTGGTCATGGGCCATGAATTTAAAATGTGGATTAAGATGTTCTGGGAAATTGGTTTTGGATACCCAATAATTTTATAAATTTTCCTGATAAGGGTTGGAAGCGGTAAAAGCCACATATATCATTTTGTCATTAGCTAGTTAAGCTTCAACAGTTTTTCAGCGTTGGAAATTCATAAGAAATTCGATACGTTACGCTGTTGACTAGCAAAAATACCAAACATTGAATTAGATGCTGTACCACTTCGCCAAATACTATAGCAAAATTAAACAGCCTTACAAAGTATTGTGTGCTAAATGAACGAGTAAAATTTGATGCAAAAATATTCTCATACTACACAGATACCGTGATTTTTATGTTTTTTTTTAAATTTGGCTCACCCTGTATTAGCCTAATTATAGCATCATAGGCGGCCGAGCTTCTAGGAGGGGGCACGTGCCCCAATAGTTGGGCTTTAGCTCGTTTTTGTAAAAAAAAATAATGGGCCATTCTCTCCCTGGGAAAAGTGGAGACTGTTTCTGCATTCCTCTCCCACTACACCCCTGCCTATATACGGGGTGGGCCATAAAAGTGACACTCTTTCAACCACGTCAATATAATGCCATATAAACTGCAAAATACACTGGATGTTTGTACTATTTGAACAATTCTAGCATTAGCATTATTCACAGTTCAGGTGTGCATTTATTCGACAATATTTTCATAATTCTTTCAGAATCCCAGTGTTTCACCACACGCAGATTCCGAATCAAACAGCGATCGTCGTTAGTTAATGACGAAACTGCAATTTTTGCATAAAGACAGAAGATACGTTTACATCGGCAGACAAAGACGACGTCATTTAACGTAAATATGCATGTATGAATAAAAAATCGTCATATTTCACACATTTGCCCCATGGGTGATTTGCGCGAAATTTTGCGCACGGGGGTCATCTCGCGGACGTAATCAAGTGTTTCTTTGTCGATTGGCTAACGGGTCACGGATCTGCGACGGGTCGAATTTTGCCATTATCTATTGCCTTAGGCTGACGCCTTTAATACAGTGCTGCGCTACCGCGCGCCTGTGATGATACGAGAGTAAACAAAGATTGCAGATATAATGCATCTAACAAGAGGAAACTCAAACAGCAAAATGGTGTCACTGTTTCTGGCCCACCCGGTACATCTGACGGTGGTTCATTCTTTGCTCGTCGGTGGCACGTCGTTCTCGTTGAAGTCAGGCGGCGGCGGCTGATCGTCGTCGTCGTCCTCCATCGCTTCGAGCACCGACTGTGCCTTCTTGCCGGCGTGTGGTCCAAACGTCAGCTGGACGTTGGACGCCTGCGGCGAGACGTCTATCATTGAGATCTCCGGCAGGGAGGACATCCAGCTGTTGTCGGTGTCGACCAGAAGCTCGGCGTCGTCGCTCCTCGTCGTCGTCGCAAGTTTCATCTCCATGGCGCTGCCGTCCACGCCGTCAGGCTGGGCGCGCTGGTTCTGCATACGTCGCATTTATAAATTATTTCATTTCATATCAATCAGTGAAACATTAAAGCTGCCCGTCTCATCACTGGGGCCAGAAGATCTCAACACGTGACACCGATACTGCGTCAACTGCATTGGTTACCAATACGGCAGCGTATTCTTTTCAAGACGGCCGTGTTGGTGTACAAG
>Ga0056124_1000750_pt1 | contig 10970 bp, 11 predicted proteins | sample WorMetHEROISLAND_2_FD_70069 | JGI IMG/M metagenome (GOLD analysis project Ga0056124, IMG submission 70069) | Marine gutless worms symbiont microbial communities from Max Planck institute for Marine Microbiology, Germany - Olavius sp. 4 HERON ISLAND | ecosystem: Host-associated > Annelida >... | reverse complement strand
AGGCAGTGCGCGCTGCCGTCGGTAGGTCGGTAAATCGGTAATCGGTAATTTGAAAATGAAACCGGTAACCGGTAATATTACCGGTTACCGGTTAACCGGTAACCGTTTAACAACCTTAACGGTTACGGTAACCGGTTTCCAGCAAACGGTTACCGGTTTTGATATAATAGGTACGTTTTAACAACACTATTACTTAGAATATGTATTTAGGATAGAATGCACACACTGCAGAATAACCATTTATTTTGAAACACTGCTGTTCAGAGACACAGGAACCTTGGTTGCCTGTCTGTAACCCATAGTCTAATCACAAATTATATGATTGTGTGGTTGTAAACATGTTGATTGTGCTCATGCAGGAACTTGCAGTGAAGCAGTATGCTTGAAGGCTTGGTAGCGTGGGTTTTGAACACCTACATTGGTGAATATGTGGAAAATTTGAACACTCATCAGCTCACCATTGGCATATTTCAAGGTTAGACAATAGTTTTTTGCAGCATTTAGATTTTAGAGTTTTTCATAGATGATCATAGGTATTTTTTGTCAGTTTTGTTAGAAAATCTTGCAAAGCTAGCATTGCAGTGTTGCTATATGCTGTACATTTCACAGTTTGTATGGTACCTAGACATTATCCATCATTGTCTAGTAGACAATGATGGATATTTTATCCAGTGGACTCTCTGTCATTGATAGTCATTGTTTTTTTCTTCTTTTGTTTCAAGTAGAAGTAATTAAAAGAATTTCTGCTTGCACTTTAGTAACTTTGATGCTACAGCACATTTGAAACGTCTTCTGCCTCTGTGCTATAAAAGTCTGCTGTGTACTGTATTATATTATTGCATTGTATCTGTATCTGTCTACTGGTTGATGGGCTGTGCATATGTTTTCTTAATGCCATGTTTAACTCACTTGATGTTTTGTTTCATAACTTGGTGCTAGATATGTCTGCGTATTGTTTACAGGTCAAGTTGAGTTAGAAAATCTTCCACTGAAGAAGGATGCATTAAAAAGTTTGGAATTGCCTATAGAAGTTAAACATGGTAGGCTACATAGTTTCAGGTTTTGTTACGTGTGCCGTGCTATTGCAATATGCCAGCGTATGTTGTCTCTCTGTCCGTCTGTCTGTCTGTGTGTCTGTCTATCTGTCCGATGTAACTTTGATGTGCAATGGTCATATAAGTTGGGCTACCCTGAATTTTATTATAATTAAGGTGTTGCATGGCACATTTTATGAAGTAAACCTACAGTGCTTTTACGCTGTTGATTGGGAGACAGAATGGATATCCTACATTGTCACATGTACAGAGTACTGCCACAACAACTCTAAAAATCCGAGGTGTGTATGTGTGCAATTATGTTTTAACTTCCTGCAGCTTCTGCATATTGTATAACAAGTAGCTGTTAGTTGTTTTGCTGATGTTATATTTTTCTTAACTGTTTTTGTTTCTAGGATTTATTGGAAAAGTTCAGCTGCAAGTGCCAATCAGTAGGTTGAAAAGTGAACACTGGGTTATCACACTGGACAAACTTGTTCTTGTTGCCGGACCATTGACTGATACAGAGGTAGTTACTGTGCTGCTAATTGCATGAAGTAAATGCTGACTGACCAGTAGCTTAACTTCAGGTTGTGAAACTGAAACTGTGAAACGGAAAGACTTTTATAACTAGTCAAGTTTTAAACCAGTTATTGATTCACCCGCTGACAACTGAAGCAACTTTTGTTCCTCTAGTCTCATGTATGGACGACATCGGCCTCTGCATGTCTTCCAACAGACTAAAACTAAATGCTGAAAAGACACAGTTCACTTGTGTAGACACACGGTATCAGCTGGCCAAAGTCGACGGTTCCGTCCTTGTAGCCAACGGCTCAGTTGTAGATCTTCCTTCTGCAGTATCTTGCCTCAGCATCACTATCGACCAGGAGCTTACATTTGCTGATCATATCAGATGATTCAGATGACTCGCTGATCACTGTTTCCACTGTCTGAGGCAGCTACATTCCATCAGTCGAATGCTGACGACCGACACTATCATCACCCTCGTGAACACTCTGGGCGTCAGTCGGATCGACTACTGCAACGCATTCCTCGTTGGCGTACACAACGTCCACCTGCGGCAGCTCCAGGCAGTTCTCAATGGTGCAACTCGACTAATCGTCCGTAAGCGGAAATACGACAGCATCACTGCCATAATACATGGCTTTCTGTATTGGCTGCCCATCCGACAACGTGTGGAATTTAAACTGTGCGTGCTGGTATTCAACAGTCTTCACAACCTGGCGCCGAACAAACTCCATCATGTGTCAACCGGTCGCCGAGAACCCCAGCCGTCGGTACCTGCGTTCAACTGCACATGGCAACCTTGCCGTTCCAATGACACGCACAACCCACTACGGTCCTCGCCGCTTCGCCGTCGCTGGACCGTCCACATGGAACTCGCTGCCGGCACCGCTACGCAACTGTCAACTATCATCCTCATTCCGGCATGAACTATAAACTGAACTGTTTGCCAGAGCCTATCTTCATTAGCACACTCGTGACTGTTTTTAAGCTGCAAGAGTGGGTGAAGACTAAGTCCATCAACTCGTCATCATCATTCTATTTTGGCAAATTGAAGTACAGTACTTAGGTAGATTCTGACTTCCATTCGGTAAGAGGCACTTAGGACAGGTAACAGATGGCTTGCAGTACGCTGAATTACCGACATTACCTGCCTCTTCTGTCAAACGCGCATTTGACAGAAGGCATTGGACTGGGCAAACAATCTGATGTTGCTGGTAACCACAGTGATGTCTCTCCTGGTTGCTGTTATTGTGTGTGGCATGAGAGATAGTGACGTTGTTGACATGACATTGTGTCCCTCGATTACTGCTTCAAGTTCAGGCCCCATGCTGTGGCCATATTAGCAAGTTGTCAGCAGCTTTTTTGCATCGGTTGTTAAGCCGAATAATTTAAACTCGTAACTAGAAACCGGATAGTTGCTGTTTTATTTCCAACTGTAATTAACTTTGTCCATCTGTGTGCCACTGCCACTGTGGTACACTGAGTCAAGTGGCTGAGCTTATTATCAGACTTTTTATCACCCCATGTAGCTCTAGCATTCTTGTTTCTTGACACTAAACATTTCAACCAAATGTGTGTCATGGGGGTCCCCTCAGCATAAAGAGTGTATGCTTTTCGAAGCAATTATCTTTTATCTTGGTGCTAAATTTTGTGGCAGTATGACGAAGTCAAAGAGAAGAAATTTGAGAAGGATCGCAAGAAGGCGCAGCTGAATGCTCTCGAAGAGAACTGGATGGTATGTGTATTGTGTAGTTTTTGTACTGTAATTTCCTTATTATTCAGAATTGTTCTAATGCTGCAAGAAAGTTTTACTTTTCAGGATAACATACAGGAGCTCTCAGGATGACCGAGAGTGTGTGGGTGATGTTAAAAGATGTCAAGCTAAGCAAATCTAACCAGCAGTATTGAGTAAAGGTTTTGAATTTGACTATAACGTGATGCAAATTCACATCCAAATAAAAGTAATGCCGATGATAGTTAAGAGTCAGGTTATATGCAAGCTCTGTTAGCCTAATCACTGTATTTGGGGTATACTGTCTAGTTAGAAATGTTGGAAGTTAACGGGTTCTGAGCGATGATTTTTTGTTTGTTGATTACTTCGACAGAGAAAGCGTCAGATGATACAGCAGAGTTCAGTGGAAGAGAGACAAGAGTCATGGTGGTCGTATGGAACCTCACTGTTCACAAATATTGTCGAGAACCTGCAAGTACGTCTTGCTTTTCTGATAGAACACATGTTTTCTTTGTTTGTGGTCTCATGGGTTTGAAAGATGTCTAGGCCTATAGCTCTTCATGGAAAACCGATTTCAGAGCTACAGAACATCACCTGCTGTATGGAACCACCCAGGTGAATGCACCTCGCCTTTACCCCCACCAGGCAGGCCAATACTCGATTTACCGACCCTGGATGGATGGAAGGCTGAGTTTATGTGGGTGGTTTTTACATACCGAGATGGGTTGCCTATTCAAAGACATGCATCCATTCAGGTGCTAACTGGTCCTGGCGTAGGGCAACTACACCGTGTTTCAAAAAAACGTCCCACTTTGTTATTGTCCATATCTTCGCCAAATATTGATTGACTGATTTTAAAAATTCTCCGTAGTTTGGACACAATGTGCTAAACACAGAAAGGTTCTTTATTTGTGGCCTGTGCCTTGTCTCGTTGTAAATTCTGCATTGTACAAACGGCAGATGCTGAGCAAAGAGGATGATGGATTGGAGACAATAGCAACAGTGTTGACAGTCGTGATGACTCACTTTGTTGTGGACCAGACTTTTTATTTATCATGCTGACAGCTGTATATGCTTTTTGTGGACAGCACGTACATGTGTTTAGTGGTTGCTGTACTTTTTACGTTATGATTGTAATTGCATGTATGCTACCATTTAATGCCTTGAAGGCTGTTTAAATACTGAAGAACAGTGAATACAAATATTCTTCTTTAATAACTTCACAGTATAGTCTTAAGATGTGTGCAATATTGATTGGAATTGTCTTAGGTAAAGGTAATGCTGTTATGAATGAATTAAAGTAATCAGTGTCAGATTTTATGTTCATTATTTGTAACTGTGTGACTCATCTTTGTTGTATCTGGTCCGTATATATTAATGTATGTTCACATTCCTAATTGTTTTGTAGTTGCACGTCAGAGATGTTCACTTGCGCTATGAAGATGACATATCGATACCTGGACAGTCATTCGCTTTTGGTGTCACCATTAACAGTATTTCAGCACAGAGTGCAGATGCTAGTTGGGTGTGTGAGTCTTTTAATGTGATATTTTATTATTAGTTAATTGGTGAAATTAAACTGCTGTAACTTTTGATTTTCTACTTCAGTTGATCACTTCAGTTATGTATCAGATTAGGCTGGGTTTCTGAATGATTACAGAAGGACTATTTGTAGTTTGGATGTTGTCCCTGTCATAGTGACGACAAAGCACTGTAGGCCAAATGCTGTCAACTAACTGTCCAGTTTTACTAGTTCTGTTCTTTGCTGAATGTTTCACAGTGTAACAGGGGAGAGAGACAGCAACGTCAGTCAATCTGTAGCTCTGCGGTTTCATGGCCAATGCACTTTTACAGTATATCTTTATTTAATGCTGTCTATATGCTGGGCACAGCTTAATACTCTGCATATTGTAAGTTGTACTTTCTTGCCATGGCACAAGTATTGTGACTGAGGAAGATCGTCTATTTCTCAGCAATTAAGACATGACAAAGATTTTTCCTTTTTTCCTGTGATTGGTGTGCACCAGTGGCACTAGCTAGCCATTAATCATTTTTCGTCAGTTCTACATCTGTCACCATTGCAAAGCTGCTCACTGCAATCTTCATGTAGTGATGGTCGAGACTAATTATGCACAACTTTTCATCTGTGAAGGCATTTTTATGCCGATTTTCTATGTAACCATGAAACAAATGTTCCTTATATTCATAAATTTAGTTTGCAGACATTTTTTTTGCAATTTGTTCAAGATTTTGAAGAAACACAGTACTGTTTTTTTTTAATTTTCGTTAAATAGACAGCAGTTTTACTCCAGTTTACTTTTGAGTGACAGTTAGCTTTAGTTGTCCGTGTGTTTATGTGTAGTTACCGAGGTTTGTGAGCTGTTATGATGGTTATCTGATGAACAAGATCGTAGAAGTTTACGGATTCTCATTGTACTGGGATGCCAGTGCTACGATGGTCAGCACCTGCTCGCGTGACGAAATTGAGGTTAATCTTTTTTGACACAATCTGCCTTTTTAAAGTTAATGGTGTCTGGCTCTTCAATGGAAACCCATCTCAGAGCTGTGGAGCATTACCTGCCGTATGTAATCACACTGTGATGTCTGCCATCCAACACAGGTGAACATGCCCCGCCTTAATCCCAGCCATGCAGGTGACCATCTGCAGGCAGGTAAACCATCTTGGTATGTAGCCTGCCACTGAAGTGAACTCAGCCTGGCCATCTCTCTGTGGGTAGTCGCAATGAGTACCAGCAAAAGCTGGCACACTGTGCGATGCAGTAGCCCTGTATCTGTGGTCTGGCAGTGTAAACTGGTGCCTGGCTGAGGGCTAAAGAAATGGGAGATAAGTGCCGCCCTATGGGCCATATGGCTCGTGAAGGACTTTACATTCCGTTTACGTTTCGCTGTTTACCTTAGTCAAACTATATATTTGCATAGCCATATGACATAATATTTTGTATATTGTTAATCAGTAAATGTGATTATATTTTCAGGAGTATCTTCTGCCATCTGGCGAAAGTCCGTCTGCATGTAATTCACTAGAGGTATCATCTGTGCAGTGTCTGTGGTTCAACATAAATTCAAACTTTGTATTCGTTGATGTTTTGCATCACATGATAGTTTTTGTATGGGTAATTTATTATTGCTAATTTTGCTTTTTGTGATTATTTGCTGATCTGATGTTTTTTCTTTGTGATTCTGACATTTTCATTTACGAAAGAAGTTTGTTTTGTTTAGAAACATAACTACATTCTGGAGCCAGTAGGAGCGCAGGCTAAGATGTCGCGGAACCGTTCTGCATTGCCTCTAAGAAGCGTCGATAGGCCACGATTCAATGTCGATATAATGCTCGATGCGCTGCCGATCCACTTGTCCGACAGTCAGTTTCACGGTGTGGCTACAATGGTTGCTGAATTTGAGAGACACAATCGTCTTAAGCAGTTTCGTCACACCAGACCTCACTGTAAAGTCACCGAGGAGTAAGTTTTCTGTCTCCGCAATGTGTTATGACTGCATTTTGTGTGTCACTGTAAGAAGTATTTGCACTAATGCTAACAGCTTCAACAGGCGTTTTTGCCTTTTGTGATTTACACCTATTTCTTTGTGTTGTCATTGGTTGAAGTGCATTTTGTTTAGAGCTACGGAAATTAGTGATTAATCTTACGATTAATTTTTTTTATGATTAATAAAATTTTAATTGGTAAATTTTTGATTAAAGTCACCTCATTGAGAAAGCATTATGTATTAAATACAGCGACAAGTATCTGATAAACGATAATCATTTTCAGCACATGATATGAACATTTCAGTCTGTCTGCAAGACTGGATAAAGCAAGCAGTCGCTGATCGTGCTCTGGTGCATTTCTGAGCGATGTTAGCTGAATAACTGATAAGTCCCTAAACAAAAACGTGCATTTTCTTGCACCATTTTACTTAATAGTTACTTATAAGAAATTTAATCATTACTGTCCTTAATTTGGTTGTGTCCTGTCGTGTCACAGTGTTCGTCGGTGGTGGCAGTTTGCAATAGACTGTCATTTGTCTGTCATCCGAGATCGTCGGATGCGCTGTCAGTGGCAGTTTGCCATGTCTCGGGCACATGACATTGTTCAGTACATCGACGCGTATCGCAGCTGTCTGACTACCGGTTCCAGATATATCACCCGGGCACGGAAGGTCTGTGTCAACCAAACAATCAATTAATCAGTCTGTAGATTTATAAAACGTCCCTTAAACAGCGTTCGCAGAGGCACCTGTATATGACACACTTTGACATCATGTTGGATAATGTGTGTGAAACTGCTTTGTTGTTACTGTGTTTGCTTGTATGTGCTGCTTGTGAACCCTTCCATGCTTTGATATTGTTGCTTGACTGACAAGAAATGCAACATCATTTTAGGTTATTATTTGATCTCTGCTGTTTGAAAGACTCATTTTGCTGGAATAACATCAGAAAAATTGCATTGTTAAACCGAAAATGATATAAATTACTTTTATGGAATCTTTGCTTGGTAGGCTAGTAGTTTAGAGCATTGAACTCGCGATCGAGAGGTTGCGGGTTTGATTCCTGGTCCATTCACTTCAAGCCAAACGCTGTTAGCAAGTTCTTTACATACATATGCCTCGGTCACGATGCTGTGTAATTTGACACCAACCAAATTCGATACCAAGAGGTAATGCTGTGCAGCTGGAAAGGTTACTGTGGGTCTGGTGGAAAGTACTGGTGGCCTACAGTTGGGTTTATGGCTACATCACTTTTGGACTGACTGCATGATATTGTGATCTGCTTTGTACCCTACACTGATAACTGAGTGTGGGACTCTTTACCATTACCTAAAGTTTCTACTAGAGGTACCTAGATATCACCGGCTGACCTGTGAAAATATGAAGTTGGTTTGTGTGGTTTATGCTGTGTTATTTCGTGGTAGGATTTCATCGATGCTTTTGAAGAGTCGACATCATTTGATGAGTTGAAAGTTCTGCGTGGTATTGTGTATGACGAGCTGCTCACTGCAGAACAGCAGGTGTGCCTTGTATTATCATCTTCACCAAGTGAACATTACATAGTGAATGGCAGAGATAATGTTGTCACTCGGATTCTGTCATTCTGTCTGTGTGCATGTGTGCCAGCGGCTCGACGTCATAATGATAATGACGTTATTATTTCACTAGCAAACTGTGTATTGTCTGTGACGTCACCAGCAGCAACGCTTGCAGCTATAGTTAATACATGTCTATCTGGAACTCACTGTCGTTTAGCTGTAGATCCACTAAACTTCGCAGCACTTTTGAGCGTAGTTTAAAAACTGAACTGTTTGCCTATAGTATGCGTGAACACTCAGCCTAGTCTTTGCCATTCGCCTCTAATTTGTTCGCAGCATATGCCACGATACAAATGTGTTTTGATTGATTGATTGATTGTTATAGCTGTTAAGGTTAGGAAGAAAGAATTTTAGTTAATTGTTTAACAAACAAAATCACAAAATGCGTTTAATATACTATTTTGTAAAAATTGACTCGGTGGAGCGCCTTCTAGTTGTTGTGACAACTCATTTGATATATTTCTGTATCATTCTGATTTACAGTTACTAACTTGTGGCCTGGATGTCTTCGAGTGTGATTTGGAATGATTTGGTAATGCGGCTAATATTGGTCTGTAATGGTGTAATGTAGAGCAGTATTGGTGGTTAGGTGGCGCAATGAATGGTAGGGCATCGGACCTCTGATCAAGAGGTTGTGGGTTTGACTCCCATCAGGTTGCTATCAAGTGGTTAATACTTGGATGCGGACAGATAAACTATCTCAGCATATAACCAACCACCCAGTTCAACTCAACTTCCATCCCTATGGGGTAGGTAAATTGAGTACTGGCTTGCCTTGGTGGGGTTGAGGTGGGGTGAGTGAGTTAGTAGAGATTTATGTCCTGCTCAACACATTACAGATCATTTTGAGGACGAGAGTTAAATAAGGCTGGGTAGGGCTGCAGGTAACACTATGTGATCCCATGTCACAGATGATTCTCCGTAGCTTAAGACAGGTTTCCATGAACCGCTGTGGACATCTTTCTAAACTTTTTATTGGTTACGCTGATGAAGACAGTCAGTTGGTCGGTTTGCTCTGTACAGTCTGTGGCTGCTGCTCGTGAACGTGCAAGTACTGAGGAAGTATCAGTGTCAGCAGTGTCGGAGTCTCCGAGTGCCGGTGGCAGATGGTGGCTACAGAACTGGTTTCCTGACTGGTCTGGTTGGTACGGAGCTCAGGAGCTTACTGAACCAGCCAGTCAACCAGCAGCCACTGAAACTCTGTCTGCTAACTCAGACAGCGAGAAAGCTCTCGGTAATAACACTGTTCTCTACTGTGTCAGCTTGTTATATACACAACGTTATGTAAAGTCCTTCCCGAGCCATAGGGCCCGTTGGGCGGCGCTGGTCTCCGTGTTCCTAGCCCTCAGCCAGACACCAGCATACACTGCAAGACCACAGATGACATGCTGTGTGCCTGTTTATGTCCCAGTGACACACTGGTGTACATCGGGCCTACCCATGGAGGGATGGCCAGGCTGAGTTGACTTTATCAGTCAGTCACTTACTCAATTTGCCTTATTAGCAGAGCTACTTCAAGGTTAATAATACAATAAGGAGGTTCAGATGATGATGTCCGGGTATGATTTTCTGAAGAACCAGGTTTGGTGATGTTGACAGAAGGTTGAGAGTGACTGGGATGTCGATGTGTCATTGTACAGCATGTATCTAATAGGCCTATTTACTTTTCCACATTGTAGAGGCTGCACATGATGTAGTCTGAAATAGTAGGCAAGTTGACATTTACATAATAATAATAATAATAAGTTGATGTGTTTTTGATGGTTGCTGTTACTAACGCATCAGGTGTCACGTTAGTTAGATTGGGCTGGAGCACGAAAAACAAAACAGCTTGGTAGTCTTGTTGGTAGAATTATCGGTTCTAAATAGCTTAGATCTGATCCCTTAACGCTAAGCGATAATGCAGACTTCACACTATAGCCAAGCACACTGAAATAAAGTACATATACATACCATTGGATACAAACAAAATGCTGTCGTTGTCGTTAACGTCTGCATTCGTCACGGACGCCATATTGGCAATTTGCCAGCTACCACAATCAGACCGTGGTGGGCTGTGGTAGCTCTGTGTGCATAAATTATCATAGTTAACTCCAACTTATGAATCGCGGGTGTGGCATGAGCGATGACTCATCTGCCTAACCAAAGCGATTAGGCGTATCAAAAACACTGCTATAATGTTGCATTTGAGTTAAGTTCAGTGAATGAATGATTTTACTTGGATGGTGGTGATGTGCTTTGTGTGCCAGATGAAGAGATTTTGGATGTGTTTTCTGAATCAGCCGAGAACAGTTCGGTGCTACGGCAGGATGTTATCTTTGCACGGTTTAGCTTAAGTCTGCGTAATGGAACTCTCCGTTTGCTGCATTCCAGTCAGTCACCTTCACTACCGTCAGAAAATGGTATTTGCTTTTTGAAAATGTTATTATTGTTATCATTATTATTTTTTTTAACCCGGGACAAGTCCCGGGTGTTCAAAAAAAATTAGCAAACTAAATAAAGCTGGAATGACCGTCAGTCCGGTTGGTCCTCAACATAAAAACTGTCGTGCAACAAAACACCATTGAACCG
>Ga0056124_1000749_pt1 | contig 10981 bp, 8 predicted proteins | sample WorMetHEROISLAND_2_FD_70069 | JGI IMG/M metagenome (GOLD analysis project Ga0056124, IMG submission 70069) | Marine gutless worms symbiont microbial communities from Max Planck institute for Marine Microbiology, Germany - Olavius sp. 4 HERON ISLAND | ecosystem: Host-associated > Annelida >... | reverse complement strand
CCTTCAAACTGACCTCTCCTGCCCAGCATGCATCACGTTGACGCATGCGCGGCAGCCAAACTTGTCGTCTGCTCCACAGACCTCGCGGGCTCGCGCGCATGCGCCACCGTGAGTATAGGCGAGACCGCTAGTTTATGCTAGGAAATTCCAGAATGAAATTACCTGACGCAATGCATGCTGGGTAAGAGAGGTCAGTTCGAAGGGGTCGCGGATTGGCTGTCAATGCTGCCCCTGTGATGTAGACAGTTGAATGTAGCCAGCCAGGAGTGTTGTCTGTCTGTGAAGGCACGAGGTATGTTGTTGTTATGTATGAGCTGCTGTTGTGTTTTGTGCATCCAGTGATCTGTTGATGCGTCGCTATAACGACCGGCTGCTGATGCTGTCAAAGGCGTTTGTTCATTCTAGTCTACCGTTCAAACGACCACAGATCAGGTTCGTCGTCATTAACTTGTTGTAAACACTCCATCGTGGACTGAGCCGTCGATGTCGACGGATCTCTGGTCACAGATGACTTTGGCGGTGTGCGTACCGTCCGATCCTTGCCGCACATACCCGCCCGCAGATGCGGCACTGAAAGTCTTAGTCTGTGCTGACAGGCGTCGATCTGGACTTTAAAACACAAAACAGTTACTGTCATCATAAATTGAACTCCGTCAAACCTCACCTGGATTACTATATAGCGTCACACATCTCGGCGCGTGTGGTGGTAGGATAATTAATTAATAAAGGAGAGAAGAGGAGAAAAGAGAGAATGGAAGAGAAGGGGGAAGGGGAAAAGGGGAAGGAAGGTCGAAAGAAGGAAGGAAAGATGCCCATGCAGCCCGACTGCTGCTCTTCCACTCCCTAAAAGCGTGATCCTGTATAAATTTATGTCTGTGCGTTTTAACCACTAATAAAATATCCATGGTTTTATTGACGGCGATGATGTCATTGGTTTGCTGTGTGCTTTCAGGAACTTTTTGTTCGCTCCAAGCAACACGAATTCGTACGAGTTTTCCACGTTCACTGGAATTCGTGACGCGTTCGCGGAGTATCTGAAAGCGCGCAGTGCAGGAGCAGCATCGGAGCGTGAAAACGAGGCTCGCCAAAACGAGGCTCGCTACGTTGAGAACGAGGCTCGCGTCGCGGTCGAGCGCCAGATGTCTGTCGTGGCGCTCGCCATACAGTCGGCTTGCAGCATTTTGTCAGAAGAGCAATACTTCTGATGACTGCACGCTAAAACGCACGGTTCATCATGAGAGCTGGGGTCGTGATACTGTCGTCTGAACTAGATAATGTCGGCCCAGTGCCGACGTATTATGCAGCCGTCCGCCTGAGCTTGTGACCTTTTGAGCTGAAAATTGGCACACCATGTGGTTGCTCATCCTGCCCTGGAAAACGTTCGCATCATTTTGGTTTTTCTACGACGTTCAGTTTTCCAGCTAGGAGCTTGTGCGGTACAGACGGACGTACAAACGGTCGGCCGCACAATAACATGATCATGATGCCAAGACTTTGTATGACAGGTAGTCAGGCCACCCGTTGTCGTAAGTTTGTTAATGAAGTGCAAAGTGTTTGCGTAGGTTATTTCAGGTTTTTGACAGAACAGCGTGACGGCTTTTGATTTTCGTTTAAGCGGCCGATTTTTCTAGAATTACGGTTACTCCAGTTTAGTTGCGAGTACAGAGAAGCAAACTTTCCGGAATTCATGTTAGCTTGCATCGATGCCTTTCCTGTTGCCCACCAACAGTGTCAGAAACATCGACAGGCAACTTGTTAACAAATTTAGCAGTAAATATTTCGCAATTTAAATATTTGTCATTTTTGATTTTGTATACAATGCGATTTATTTGTAAATTGTTAGCGAACTGTACTGAATAGTCGGTCCATGTACATTATGTAGCGTGCTGTCTTGCTGTTGTTTGTGCGTTATATGTTGCATGCAATCTTTCACATTACAGTGGCTGTCAGCATTTTTTGTTGCAAGACTACATGGTACTTTGACGTGTCATCAGGGGCGTTCATCCCCTTTAAGCGCCCGGGGTCAACCTTCCCCCAAGTCGCACCAACTCGTTGGCAACTCCTTCCCCTCTCTCCCGTGATTGTTCTCTCTTTCTCTTTCCTTACCTTCTTTTTCCTTTTCTTTCATTTTCCATTTATCCCTCCCCAAAAAAGGAAGGGGGCCTGGGGAGCGCTATAAGCTCCCCAGCGGGTTCCGGTGCGGAGCCCTGCTGTGAACGCATATTTACGCATTTTGGGCTCTCAAACGCATCTCGTGGCAATATTTTAGTCGTTTATGTGGAACACAAATGAGTGTGTTTTGTTGATTTGTCAAATGAACTAATAATACCTTTCAGTTTAACTCCCCCAACTTTTTTCCAGGAAGCATCCTGCTTCCACCCTGTCAATAGAGTGGATGGCCCAGTGTGTCGTACTTTGCATTAAAAACTGTAAGCCAAATGTAGCCGCTTGTTGTCGCGTTGATGATTATTCACTCGCAGAAAATTGACAAATATGCTGCTCAGAAAAATTGATAGTTAGCGAATTCTGTGTCTTTCTTTGTCTGCTGGTAGAACAAGTCCAAAGTAATTTGGGAAAAGGCGGAATCGCTCCTCTTTTTTATTCGCCAGGTGGCACCACAATTTGCAATTGCATGTTTTCGCTGAGGGTTTGACTGCCCAAAACTTTCCTTCCCCTGGGGGTCAGGGATCCCAGTTAACACAATGTGTCATTGGACCTCAGAAGTATAGCTGTTAAATGGTCTCTAAATCCGTCGAACGGTTTCGGCAGGAGCACGAATGTGACAGACAGACAGTACGGGGTCCGAATTGGTGCCACAGGGTAGCGGCTGCGCAACCCTATTTGCTTTTTCAGACATGTTTTCGGTAAGACGTACAGTTTAGCCACAATACATAGGCCTAAGTTACAGTGTGAACTATTTTTAATTGCGCCGCGTAGAAATGATCTTATACTTCTTTACTTACTTACTTACAGACCGACGACAGACGGACACAACATCGTGACATAAGCGCGACCGTTAGCCTAGTACGGTCAGCTAAAATGTCAAGTGTTGATATTAATTTTTAACATGCTGAGTAGGATACTGAGGATAGAAATTTAATTACAAACTATTTTTGATATTTTTTGATTGTTGGAATACAGTGAAATTCATGTACAAGTGTCGCGAATAATTTTAGGTCCATACCCACTTCGCGTGTCATCAGCGATGGCTGCGTTAAGAATACGCAAAGTCGATCGTCGAGTTGACATGGTATAGTCTACGTCCACTTGGTCTTCACGTTAAATTAATGTTATCAGTCTATAGCTGAAGTGTCTTCAGCTATAGATTGATAACATTAATTTAATGTGTGCAAATCTGGATGTGGCTATCAACTTATCATAATACGTAAACAAGAACTTTTCTCAAGACTATTTTCTGTCCTCGAGGCGCCTCGAGACCAAGATCTCGGTGTCGGGGACTACACCACTATGTGGCTATATACAGTTGCCAAACTCTGTGAGTTAACGATTCGATCCGATATAGTTTATGCTAACCAGCCACCCAGGTCAACTCAGTCTGGCTATCCATCGATCCGTGGGTAGGCACGTGAGTACCAGCGAAAGCCGGGGCGTAAGCAGGTACACCGCGCGATGCACTATCGGCGTATGCATGTGGTCCCGCAGTGTAAACTGCATGTTGGTGTCTGGCTGAGGGCTAAAGAAACGGCCGCGGAGGCATCGCCCGGCCTATGACCCGGAAAGGCCTTTACGTTTACGTTACTTTTGTTTGCGATAGCCAACATGAATGGTTAGTTTCTATACGCGCCACAGCTGTACCGGCAGGTAGCTGCTGTAGCGCGTATCAGCTGTGGGAATTCTGTCTGTCTGTCTGTCTGAGCGCATCAAATTTGGGTAACCCCTTGAAAACGTGCGCTTTCTGCTACTGTCGACTAATCTAGCACGAGAATGGTTGCACATAGACAGACTTAAATTGCTGCGTGTCATAACAAGCACTGCTGACGAGCTTTCCGGGGGTACCAACCTTGAATGACCTTGAACCCCAAAAATATGGGGTTTAAGTGATTTTTTTTGCTATTTTAGGCTGCGACGCACACTTAGAGTGAATTTTCGTTGAAATATACTGGAGATAGACCAAGACAACCTGCGTACGAATTTAAATTAAAACTGATGCACGTGGCGCGTCTCATGAGCATTAGCTCAGATTTCTTGTAAAGAAAGGTGACAAAATTCGTATCTTGTTGGATCTGCATCCAACAAAGAGAAGATGATTTAGCTCAACAACCGCCACCAACAACCGTAGGCCTATATACGACCTCAGGTCGATGGCACTGAATCTGAAACGGCGTTTACTAGACTCATGCGGATCATGTGTTCGCCGTTGGACTTGGTTACTCCACAGGCTGGTCGTGCATTTGTTTTAAAGTTAACTGGTCAGCGTATTTCGGCGTGTAACTGCACATATCAACTGCGTGGATCCGATACTACAGGTTTGTCGTGTAAACATGCAGACTGTTGGCCAATCACAGCTCGGCATTCTAGGAAGTTGGGCGATTTTCTCGTCGAGAAAAGAACGTGTTCTACTTGGACAATAAAATCGGACGATTTTGGTGGCAGACAAAATCGGCCGATTTTTGAATGACAGACGACAGATTTTTGTTGGCCGATTTTATTGGCAGACGAAATTGGCCAACTTTATCGTTCGTCTGACATCAGCTTTAGCCGAGAAGTAGGAGTCGGATTCGCAGAATTGTATTTAGTTAAACAGTAACTGTGGCGGCGGATAAAATCGACTTCCACAGTATGTATTATGGCGCCATCTACTAACGCTTTTGAACAAATTCGAAAAGTTACAGCGACAGGATTAAATGTCACATGGCCGAGTCATTAATTTACTTATTTACTTCATCAGTCATCATTAATCGTATCCAGTTAATTGTAAACAACTGGAAAGGTGCTGTATTACATGTTTGATTTGTAGTTTGTTAATGTCATCTTACCACTGACTAGTTCAAATTCTTTATTTTACGCACATTATTGCTTAGATAATATATGTGATATTGAATTATGTAGGCAAAATCTGCTAAAACTGCTAAGTATTAGAATCTTGTAATATCGCTCACTACTTTGGTAAATTGTATCACGGACAGTGGTCTGGCAAGTACACTGACTAATTGGTCGACCATGCGTTTAGCCCAGTGTTAGGTGGCATGTAGCCTAGTACTAAGCCGTGTACTGATTCCCAGATCAGAGCCGTATATAGTACGGCTAGGTGGCATGCCGAGATTTTTGATGTATCGATACGTGTAGACCTGTATGCATAGAGCAGATGATGTGATTGATGTTTCGCTGTAGATACCAGTGCTATTATAATATTTTCTGTTGATTCAGTGACTGACTAGCAGCCATGGCTCAACAACTGAAGATTGATAGTCGAATAAAGATACTTATAGAAAACTGCATCCGTACGAGTCAGCGATCGATGTTTGTTGTTGTTGGTGACACTGCTGACTATGTGGTTAGTTTGTTATTGCTGTTTGTTATCTTTCTGAGCTTAGAACTCATGTTGACAGCAAGATAGCTAGTCTATTGCTAGAATTATCGTTATTATAGTCTGCTGCTGTTCACTGAAGGGCAGCTCTGTTTAATGACAGATGAAAATGGTCAAATAGCATTTTAACTTGTTTCATTGGCATTGTATTTGTGTTAGTAATAAAAAAGACCAGGGTCATAAAATACTAGGCAGCATTGGTGCAATTATGTTGTTTTGTGGAAAGGGAATTCGTTTTCTGGTCGGCAATGGTACAGTGTATAGGCCTGGTCATTGCTGAGGTTCTGTAGGCATCTGTAGTAGCCATTACACTATCTGTAACGTTTTTAGAGTGCAAATTTTGACTTCAGTTTCAGACACCTAGAGCTTCCTCCCCCATGTTCGGGGGCCCTGTGTTATTTTGGGCCACACAAGTGTCTGTACCAAATGGCATCATTTTTTTCTAATGACTGCATGTTTGTATTTAGACAAATGAAGAGATGGACAGATGCTGCACTGTTACAGTAACATCTGTCACAGTAGTTGGACTTACTGGTGCTGTAAAACAGATGATGTTGCATGCAGCAATTTTTTGATGTTTTGTTGTTATAGTTACCAAAGGTTGTTGAATTTAGTGTACTCGATGTGTGTTTCTCAAAACAGGTGGTAAAACTTCACAGAATTCTGGAAAAGGCTGCCGTTAAAGCTTCACCGACTGTGCTTTGGTGCTACAAGAAGGATCTTGGATTTGGCAGGTTCATAATGTTACATTTTGTTATTTGCATGCCACTGACATAACAGATGGAAATTATCTGGTGTATATTGTGCTACTGCTAGTAAATTTAACTTTTGTGCATGCAACTAATTTCAGTAATTTGTCTTTAGTTATTCTAGTAAAAGCCAGGTTTCAGCTTTTGGCAGTTCTTGTAGCAAGACTAAATGTTTTCTGTTGTTCAACCAACAGCAGCAGAACACTGACATTAAGCATGGACATTGATAATTCTATTTTATGTTCTAGTCAACTTAAATCTTTTTGTTCTTATTGCATGCTGAGTCATTGTGCAGAGGCTACCTTACTGGGAATATTTTCAGCTAGGGCTGCAGAATTGATTAATCGTTAAAAAGTTAATCCATTATTTTTTTAATTGATTAAAATTTTTGGATTTGTTAACATCACTAACATCACTAATCTGCACATTTCCAGTCGATTGTAAACTACATTAAAGAACAACGGTGGGTGCTTATTATACATAGGACATGTGGTCAAGATTTGTACTTGTATAGTGTTAGTTGATGGATAGTGTTAGTTTAACAGTCTGTACTTTGTTAGCTTTGACTACACAGTTTGCGTACGGCATCATCATCATCATCATCACTTTTGCTTTAGTTTGTGAAGGATAACAACGATCAGTAGTTGAATTCTGCAGTTTACATGGCCTTCTGATTGACTACAAAAATTGATTAAAATTAATACATTAATTTTGATTAATTTTGGAGATAATCAATTAAAAAATTGCAATCGGTAGCAGCACTATTTTCAGCAAGTTTTAATAGCAAATAAGAATGGTATCTGGCCAATAAAGGCCTCAGATCACTGTGTTCCAACAGTGCATAAATTTACTGCTTAACCTGCAATTTAGTTGGAATAATTTGCCAGTCCAGCATAAATCGTTTAAATACAGAAGTAGTAACAGTGTAATATAATCTTAGACTTAGTTCCTCCCGTTTCGTGTGGAACATTAGTCAACGATATATCTCCAGTTGCCACCATCGCTCGCAGCAGTCTGCTTGTTGCTCCAGTTTATGCTTATCTTTTCCTAATCATTTTTCGGTGTGTATTGCCATGTCCTGTTTGGTCTTCCGATTTTCCTTTTGCCATTTTCTGGTCTTCGTACTAAGGCCCGACTAGCAAGTCGTATTGGCGGAAGTTGCAGGATGTGTCGAATGCAATGTCTTCTCATTGCTACTGTGTCATGCAGCACCATTTACACGAATCATGTCCTTATTGGTGATGTGATCACTGATCACACCATGAAATGCCATGAATCCTTGCAAGTAATACGTGTATGAAATATTGCTTCCAGGCACACCAAGAAACGAATGAAGAAGCTGCTAAAGAAGCGTCAGTATGGTGCTGTGACTCTGTCCAAGGATGATGATGACTTTGAAAACTTCTTGCTTGCTACGAGAATGCGTAAATGTTACTACAACGAGACGCACAACATCCTGGGCAGCACGTATGGAATGTGCGTTCTGCAGGTCGTTCATTCATCTGCTACTACTGACTGGCTTTTAGTGAACTCAGTTGAGACACAATTGTGTAGCGTAATTAGCATATTATTGAATTTGTATTTTCTTGTAGTATTGCACATTTTTGTTTGAATTATTTTTGCGAGGGTACATTTGTAGGCAGAATAATTAAGCAGAACAGTTGTTGTTTGTTTTTACTTCTGTCCTTTATTGCATTTTGCTTATCAGTAAAGGCCGCTGTCATGTGGAAATCTCGCTGCAGTAATACACAAAGGTTTCATTACCAACCTTTGTATAACCTGTGAGAATTCTTATATTTTGCCATGCAGTGTCAGTTTTATTAATATTTTAAAATTATAGTTTGCATCTTATAGTAATATGTTAGGCAAAATGGCATCGATGAGCATGACTGTAGTATTTGTTTTAATTTTTAATATCAGTGGAGCCCAAAGCGTGTCACTAGTAATACATACACCGTTTGAGCTAAAAGTTTTTTCGTAGAAAACAGCTTTACATTTTTTTACTTCTGCCATTTATGTTGTTTTTAGCTTTTATTAGGATTAGTCATATTTTCTATTTATTTTTTGGTTTCCATTAATATAAAGTATTTCATTGAATATTATCTGCTTTCTGCTAGCACTTCGTAGACTAACATAGGATAAATAAGTGTGCTGACATACCTTGTAATTTGTTTGTTAGGACTTTGAGGCATTGACACCAAACATTTTGGCTCGTACCATTGAGACAGTGGAGGGTGGCGGGATGGTTGTCATTCTGCTCAAAACAATGACTTCGTTTCAGCAACTCTACACGATGTCCATGGTGGTTACTGTTATCTGCTCTTATTTCATTCTCTGACAGTATCTTCAAAAGTGATTTTTATTACAACATTTTCTGCAAGTCTTTGTACTCCTGTTCATTTAGGTATGCTTTTTGGTACGTTTCTTTATCAATATTGGTAAAATTTGAGAATATTCTGGATTTTTTTACGCAATGTCCATGGCATTTGCTGTTATTTTTTTTGTTATTTTGTTCTGTATACTGAAGCTGTAAAAGTGATTTTGTTGCAATATTTTCTGCAGTTGCTGATTATTGACTTTGCTGTAAGAATGCAGCAGGCAGCCTGTACTGACTTTGTATTGCCCATTTTTTTCTTTTTTTTTGTCTTGTGCCAAATGGCAAGTTTATGAAAAACGATTTTTTCTACCAGCTGCTTTTGTCTTCTGCTCTTTGCTTCCTATATACATAATCGTTACTTGCAATGCCCAGTAATATGGGAAAAATGCAAGCAAGCAATCAAACAAATGAAACAACTCGTGGACATGTTGGTAAATTATTTGTACATCACAGTCGTGTGGATGTTCGAGAGTACTTTTTGTAATCGAGTCGCTAGAATTTGGAACAACTTACCAGCTACAATAGAAGACTGCCAGTATGTAAAAGTTTAATTCATTCAGTGAGCGTGTGGATTTGTCCCGATATGTGAATTTCTAGCGCCATGCAATACTGGTAGCATTGATCGTTTCTGAACCACTTGTATGTATTTGTGCATTTTTTGCGTCCATTGTTTTGTTTTTATCATCTGCCTTGTGTAGCCGGTAGTCTTAGTATTTGCATTGTTTGTACCATGATGCCTATAATTGTCATTGGCTTCTCATTGTACTTGGTGTTTCCAGGCTTCAAATAAAACAAATAAATAAAATAAAATATGTCCATGAAATATTGACGAAAAGGAAGTGATAGCATCCGCTGTAAGTAGAATTACCTTTGCAGTAAAGTGGAACAGTGCAGTGCCTGATACGAGTGAAGATATTTCGCAGCTGAGATGCAGTGACTTGTGGAAGCTGCTTGATTTTTGATGAGTGAAATGTTTGAAAGTGTCTTTTGTTTGTTTAGGATGTTCACTCGCGGTTTAGAACGGAAGCACACCAGGATGTCGTTCCGCGGTTTAATGAAAGGTTTTTTTTACAATTTACTGATTCTTTGCTTTGCGCCGATTGTTGTTGATCTTCTGAAATACACATTGAATATTGTTGCAATTAATCTTCACTTCTTATCATAAGATTGAATAAAAGTCAACAGAATCGTGTTACAAAATTTTCTGATTTTTTTGTTTTCTGTTTCTGAAGAATACAGACAACATTTCAGTCGGTGATTTCATTTAAGTGATTTGTGCTAGTTTTTATGATGCAGTTTGACTTGATCTTGTGTGTTGCAGATAATTACAGTTAATATGCATCAAATCACATATTCTCTGGACTGGCTGAAATCATTGGGTTTTTTAAAAATTCAATTTTATTCTAAAGTAGTGATTGCCCATGTAATGCCAGATTTTGTCAGATGTGATTTCTGATTGGACGTAACATTGTTACACAGTTACATTGTTACACATTGTTATTGTAACATTGTTAATATTGTTAAATACATAGAGATTTAAATTTCACGACCTGACTTGCTCGTGGTCTAGATTATTTGCAAAAAATTTTATTGACCCAGCAATGTGAAAATATATAATTTGTTGTGGATTTATTTTCGTAATGACCTCGATTTTAATATATTGTTATTTTGTCATGCATTGTGGTGTTTTGACGTATGATGGTGATAGCAGCAGTACTAATATTAATTAAGAGTAATGTGCTAGTTTCAAGTCTCCGATTGAGCAAAATATTTCTCTATATATTATTACATATATAGAGATTTAAATTTCGTGACATGGCTGCCTGAAATCTATATATTGTATTGCATATTTTAACATTGCGTAATCTAGCAGTAGTTTCGCTATTGAAAGAATAAAACTTACTTACTTACATATATCTGTGCTGTTTGTCAATGAAGGTTCCTGCTGTCTTTGGTTGAGTGCAAGAATGTTCTGTTTATGGATGATCGTTGGCATATTCTACCAATAACCTCACACTCACTACATCTGACTCCCATCCCACCAAAGAACATGGTACTATCTAACCATCAGCTTTCTATCGAGTTGCTGTATTGCAAACTGTACACTCTGCCACTTGCTAAGCTGTGTTTCTGCATATGTCAATGCAGTATTGTTTATGTCCAGTGTCTTCTTTAATTTGTATTTTATTTTATTATTTTCTTGTACCTACTTCAGCTTCTGTTCTATTCTGCAGTATTTTTGTTGTTTTTGCTGTTTTTTCTTATAGTTTTTTGATCCGGCGTTTTTATTTTATTTTTTAGTTGTAG
>Ga0056124_1000747_pt1 | contig 10991 bp, 10 predicted proteins | sample WorMetHEROISLAND_2_FD_70069 | JGI IMG/M metagenome (GOLD analysis project Ga0056124, IMG submission 70069) | Marine gutless worms symbiont microbial communities from Max Planck institute for Marine Microbiology, Germany - Olavius sp. 4 HERON ISLAND | ecosystem: Host-associated > Annelida >... | reverse complement strand
TCCACGCGCGCGGTCGAGAAGGTGCCGTCGACACCGTCTTGCGGTACGGCGAGCAATCTCAAGGCGCGTTGTGTTAACGCGGAGAAGGCGGGGGCGGCAACTTCGCCGCCGTGGTAGCGTTTCCCGGCGGGCTCGTCGAGAACGATCCCGACGATTAGCCGTGGGTTCGAAAGTGGTGCGATACCAACGAAGGAGGCCACATATTTTTTGGTGTATCGCCGACGATTGTCCAGTTTGCGGGCGGTGCCGCTCTTGCCGCCGATGCGGTAACCAGCTACGCTGGCTTTGACACCGGTGCCGTTTTTGACAACGGTTTCCAGTATGGCGCGTACCGTTTGTGCCGTTTCGGGTTTGAAGACCTGTGCTTGTGGTTCTGCGGGCTCGGTACGCTTGAGAATGGAGAGCGGAATCGTTTCGCCTGAACGCGCAAGCGGTAAATAAGCGTGCACAAGCTGCACCAGAGTGGTCGAGATGCCGTAACCATATGATATGGCGGCTTTATCAACCGGATGCCAATGTTTCCAGTCGCGCATTCGTCCGCCAGCTTCGCCGGGAAAGCCTATATGCAAGGGTTTGCCGAATCCCAGCTTGTCGAGCATTTCCCACATGGTTTGCGCTGGTAGTTGCTCGGTCAGCCTGATCATGCCGACATTGGACGAATACTGGATGATTTCTTGCACTGTGAGCTTGCTTTTGTTTCTTTTGGCGTAGCCTAAATCGCCGATGCGCCGTTTTCCGAGGCGTATCCAGCCCGGGCTGATGTCAATAACGGTTCTTGCTGTGACACCGGGTTGTTTTTCCAGCGCTAGCGCTACCGACAGCGGTTTAAGCGTCGAGCCAGGGTCAAACATATCCACCACCGCCCGGTTGCGCAGAGCGCTTTGCTTCAGCGAGCTGCGGTCGTTTGGATCGAAAGTCGGCAGGTTGGCGAGCGCCAGGATTTCGCCGCTTCGACTGTCGACGACAATCGCGCTAGCCGCCTTTGCCCGGTGCTTGCGCACCGCTTTTTTCAACGTCGTGTAAGCCATGTGCTGGATACGTTTGTCGATGGCCAGTTTTACGTTGCTCCCTTGTTGAGAGGCCTTTTCCGGGCCCATGGTTTGCACGATGCGTCTGCCCCTCTTGATGACCAGCCTGGAGCCGGGGCGTGCTTGCAGCTCGTGCTGATACGCTAATTCCAGTCCTTCTTGCCCTTGCCCTTGACGATTGGTCAAGCCGACGATATGCGCGCTCGCCCGACCGATCGGGTAAGAACGCCGATATTCCGGTTTCGCGGAAATGCCCGGCAGGCGCAGGGCCAGAATACGCTCGCCCATCGCTTGGTCTACATAGCGCTTTAACAACACGGACCCACGTTTTTTACGCAATTTTTTTTCCAAACGCCGACTGTCGATTTGCAAAAGTTGCGATAAACGGGCGCTTTGTTCTTTGGAGATGATTTTGGTGTTGGGGGTATAGGCCCAAATCGCCCATACCTGGGTGCTGATAGCAAGCAACTCGCCGTTGCGGTCGACGATGCGGCCTCGCTCCGCGTTGAGGGTGATTTTGCGCAGGTAGCGCGTTTCGCCTTTTTCCCGCAGAAAGCCGGCGTCTATGACCTGCAGAAAAAAAGCGTATCCGATGACCAGTCCGAAACCGGCGACGATAAACCAATTAAGCAATAGAGGGCGCCATGACGACAAACCCGGAAGCAAGCGACGCTTGTACCCCGGCGAGTGCGGGTATCCACGAATGCGAGTGGGGTTGTTTTCGTAGTGCATTAGTGGCCGCTCTTTGTGTTGGCGTTGCGTAACGGATGTAGCTCGTGCGCACCGGGCGCTTGCATGCCCAGCACGTCCGTCGCGATTTTTTCTATATTGGGTTGGGTATAGTGCATCGCCTGGTCGCGTTCCATATCTCTGTAGGCCATTTCCAGCTTGTCGCGGTACTGCCGCGCGGTTTCCAGTTCGTTGTACAGGTGGCGCGCATGGTGACGCAGCGAGACCACGTACAGGGCGCAAGCGACCAGCAGACCCAGCAGTATCGGGTTGGATAACTTGTCAACCCACCGCGGCATATTTGACATCTCCGTACGCGTTTTTGGTTGGTCTGATGGGCATGTCACATTTTTCGGCGACGCGCATGATGGCGCTTCTGGCACGCCGGTTGGCGGCGACCTCGGTCGCGCCGGGTCGTTGTGCTTTGCCGATAAGCTTGAGCGTGGCGGCGGGCAGTTCCCGGGTCTCCACCGGTAGGCACCGGGGCAGAGTGTCCGGTTGTGCCTGCGCGCGCATGAAACGCTTGACGATGCGGTCTTCCAGGGAATGAAAAGAAATCACGACCAGTCGCCCTCCCGGTTTTAACAAGTACGCAGCCTGTGGCAGTGCTTGTTCTAGTTTCTCAAGTTCCGAGTTGATATGAATCCGTATCGCCTGAAATGCACGGGTCGCAGCATCTTGCCCCGTTTCGCGGGTACGCACGGCCGCACGTACAATCTCGGCAAGTTGGCCGCTTGTTGTGATAGGCCGTACAGTTCTTTCAGCCACAATCTTCTTTGCAATCTGGAAAGCACGCCGTTCTTCGCCATAATTTTTAATCACCCTCGTGAGTTCTGATGTGTTCACCTTCGCCAGCCAGGCAGCGGCTGTTTCTCCGCCATCCTGGTCCATACGCATGTCCAGGTCTCCGTCGTTTCTAAAGCTGAAACCGCGTTGCGCTTCTTCAAGTTGAGGGGACGAGACCCCTAAATCCAGCAATATTCCGTCTACCGCCTTGACTCCAGCCGTCTTTGCCGTCTCATCCAGCCTAGCAAACGGTTGTTGTATCAAGCTAAAACGCTCGTCGCTCCGCAGCGCGTCAGCTTGCGGGGATTCCACGGCCGCTCGATCGCGGTCAAGCGCCACCAGGCGACCGGTTTTGCCCAACCGCTGCAAAATAGCCCGACTGTGACCACCACGCCCGAAAGTGGCGTCTATGTAGCAACCATCGGCAACAATCCCGAGTGCTTCGACGGCTTCGTTGAGCAGTACTGTCTGGTGTTCATGATGCGTCTCGCTCAAAAGAGCAATTCCTCGTTGTCCGGGGCGTTCTCGCTTTCGTTGGCCATTTCGGCAACCTTGTCCAGTCCGTCCTCACTCCACAACTCCAGGTGGTCTCCCACGCCGACCAGATGTAGCTTGTTTTTGAGTTTTCCGCCGTCCTGATCTTTCTTGAACACGTATTTGAGGAGATCGGGGGTGATTAACAAGCGTCCGGCGTTGTCTAATTTGTCTCTGCGCTGGCCGCCGACCATCAAGGTGCGCTTCATGCGCGCGAGGTTGGAGACTTTGGCTCTCTCCAGGATGCGCTCCCGAATAGGCATCCAGGTTCTGAGTGGCAAGAGCAACAGGCAATAGCGCGGATCGGCTGTGAGAACCACATCCTCGTTGTCCGCTTGTAAAATGTCACGGTGTCGCGTGGGGACAGAGATGCGTCCCTTTACGATCGTGACGATATCAGTTCCTTCAAGCATGGCCCTAAAGCGCAAATGAACGATATATAAATAACTCTATGAATTAATTAAATAAACCAATAAATACTACTTTTTACATATTTTTACACTCTATGCGGTTTTTAATAACGCGTCAAGAAAAAGCCGGAATTTTCTTGTGCTACCAAGGACTTAGCGCCTGGGCTTTCGCCGGGTATTCATTAAAATTTACATATAAAATCAGCCTATTAATGTCAAATATAAAAGTGATGCTTAAACTTTATACCGCTACGGCCTGTCGACATGTATTGCTTGAAGAGACGCAGGTATAATTTGGATATGCAAGTGCTTTTTGAAGAGAGTGGCGGTTTTAAGGTTGGCGTGCTGCTCAACGAAAGCGAAGCAGCCGTGCAGGTCGAGGTGGCTTCCGGCAGGCGCCTGAAAGTTAAAAAAGCGCACGTACTCTTGCGTTTTGAAGCGCCCGACGGTGCCGATGTGTTGTCGCAGGCAAATGCGGAAGCCAAGGTGATTGACCCCGCCTTTTTGTGGGAATGCCTCCCTGAAGGCGAATTTTGCTTTCTGGATTTTGCGCGGGAATACGTCGGGAAGTCGCCTGCGCCCGTCGAGGCGGCAACGGTGCTGCTGGCGGTGCACAATGCGCCTCTGTATTTTCACCGTCGGGGCAAGGGGCGGTACCGGCGTGCGCCCGTTGATATCTTGCAGGCTGCTTTAGCCGGACAAGCCAGGAAAGCGCTCCAGGCCGAAATGCTTTCCGCCTGGAGCGCGAAATTGCAGACTGGCAAAATGCCGCCGGAAATCGCCGCGATCAGTGATCAATTACTGGGGAGTCCGGACCGCAACATGCTCGAAGTGAAAGCTTTTGAGGATGCATGCGCCCAATCCGGTCGTTCGCCTGCCAGCTTGTTGCTGCATTGCGGGGCTTTTAGCTCTCCTTATGCGTTGCATTACCAATCATTTTTGTTGGAATATTTCCCTGGAGGGGTCAGGTTTCCGCCTGTGGAAGCGCTTTCGGTACCCGATCTGCCGCTTGCCAAAGTTGCCGCTTTTTCGATAGACGACGCCTTGACGACCGAAATCGACGATGCTTTCTCGGTCACGCCGTTATCCGGTGGAGCGTATCGCATCGGGATCCACATCGCCGCGCCAGGGCTGGGCTTTGATCGCCAACACCCCGTGCACGCGCTGGCCCGCGCGCGGCTGTCTACTGTCTACCTGCCTGGCGATAAAATCACCATGTTGCCTATGTCGGTGGTCGAGGCTTTTAGCCTGGATACGCACCAAAGTCGACCGTCGTTGTCGTTATATATCACTGTGGACAAAGCGCTGGATATCGTACGGCACGAAAGCCTGATTGAAGCCGTGCCCGTCGTCGCCAACTTGCGCCACCACGAAATCGAGCCGTTATTTAACGAGCAAAGCATCGAGCAAGGTTTGCAGGGTTTTGACTTTGCAGATGAGTTGTTGTTGCTGTGGCGTTTTGCCAATGCATGCGCGGAGCGGCGCGGCAAGCCATCAACCACGCAAGGCTTGGGTGATTTCAACTTTCATATCGACGGCGATTTAGGGCAACCCGAACATTGCCGGGTCAGCATTAGCGAGCGCCCGCGCGGTAGCCCACTGGACACATTGGTGGGCGAATTGATGATTCTGGTCAACAGTACCTGGGGCGGGCTGCTGGCCGAACGCGGCGTCGCGGGTATGTTCCGCGCGCAGGTCTCCGGCAAAACGCGCATGAGCGTCCATCCACAGCCGCATGAAGGGTTGGGGGTGGCGCAATACGCGTGGAGCACCTCGCCGCTCAGACGTTACGCCGACTTGTTAAACCAGTGGCAGTTGATCGCTGTGTTACAAGACCTGACGCCGCCTTTTAGCCTGCAATCGCCGGAAATACTCGCTGCACTCAAGGATTTTGAGATAGTTTACGCTGCCTACAGCGAGTTCCAGCGCAGAATGGAACGCTACTGGAGCCTTGTCTGGCTGAAACAAGAAAACGTGCAAACGGCCAGCGCTAGTGTGCGTTACGATCATTTAGTACAACTTGAAGGATTGCCGCTGTTGCTGCGTCTGCCGTCTTTGCCCAATTTGCCGCAGGCGCTTCCGGGCAGGCGGGTGCGCGTCGCTTTGAGGGAACCGGATTTAGTCGGCCTCGAACTGGAAGCAAGCTATATGGGCGAGCTGGACGCCCTGGATACGCCTGATCCGACGGCAGCGGATACGCAAGCCTACACGAACAGGCAGGAGCGATAAGGTGACATCGCGAGCACTTGACCATGAGAGCGTGAGGCACCCGAGGCGCCTGAAACCACTGAGGCCACTGAGGCGCTTTTGGCGCTGCCTGCCGCCAGAGCTGACCAACCGCAGGCTGCTGACAGCGCTGGGTGTTTCATCATTGCTGCATGTGCTGCTCTTGTCGCTCGACTTCGGCTTTCCAGATGCGAGCAAGGCCTTTGCCTACGATACGTTGGAGATCGTGCTCGTCAACACCAAGAGCAAACGTCGCCCCAAAATCTCTCAAGCACAGGCGCTGGCGCAACACAATCTCGACGGGGGGGGGAGTACCAGCAAGGATCGTCTGGCAAAAACGCCGCTGCCCAACCAGTTCCGTAACGAAACAGGCGACGAGATCGAAAAACGAAAACGCCGCGCCCACTCGATCAAACATCAACACAAGTTGCTCGCTCGAGATAAACAAAGTCGCCAGCGGCAACCCGCACAGCAAAAGCGGGCGAAACGTGCCTCTAGTGACGTCTCACCTGGCTTGTCTGACCGGGATAGCCTGCGCGCCATGGCGGAGCTCGAAGCCGTGATAGCGCTACAAACCAGGCGGTACAACAAGTTGCCCAAAAAGAAGTTTCTCTCTCCTCGCACGTTGGCTTATCCGGCGGCTTTTTACCTCACTCGCTGGGCGCACAAGGTCGAACGGATTGGTCACCGGAATTATCCCGTAATGGCTCGCGGCAGGCTTTACGGCGCGGTGGTGATCTATGTGGAATTATTACAGGACGGCAGTGTCGTCAGTTGTACGGTAGAAAAAGGCTCTGGTTATCCGGTGCTCGACGAAGCAGCGCTGATGATCGTGCGCAAGGCCGCGCCTTATGGACGGGTGCCTGAAACCGTTCTGGAGGGGGGCGATATCCTCGCCTTTTCGCGCACGATCAACTTTACCCGGCAAAACGTCGCGCGGGTCGAACAGGCTAGAGATTTATTTCGCTGATGGAGTCAACGGAGCCGATGAGGTAAAGGCGTCCGAATAAAACTCTGCTTCAGGCAGCCCGGATTGCCGGGTGAAATCCTGTCGCGCTGCTAGCACCATTGCCGGCGATCCGCAGGCATACACCTGGTGTTTGGACAGGTCAGGCAAATCCGCCATCACTGCCCGGTGCACCAGGCCGTCGCGTCCCGTCCAGTGATCTGACGGCAGGGGTTCGGAAAGCACGGGGGTGTAACCCAGCCAATCGTATGTGCTCGCCCACTGCTCGGCCTGCTCGTGTATATAAAGATCCGCTTTGGCGCGACACCCCCAGTACAGCGCAACCGGGCGCTGGTTATCGAAATGAATCAGATGTTCGATGATTGATTTGATCGGCGCCATACCCGTGCTGCCAGCCACCAACATGATCGGTTTATCAGAGTCGCGCAAGAAGAAGCTTCCGTGCGGACCGTTGAGGCGCAAGATTTCGCGCTCTTTCAGGTTGTTAAATGCCCGTTCTGTAAATAAACCACCGGGCATATGGCGCACGTGCAGCTCGATTGTCGCGTTGTCGTGTGGCGGGTTGGCGATCGAATAACTGCGTTTAGCGCCGTTTTTGAGCAAAATGTCAACGTATTGTCCCGCGTGAAACAAAAAGTTTTCGTTCCCGGGCAGCTTCAGGGTCAGGATGAGGACATCTGGCGCCGGGCGTTCAATGTGCTCGATACGCGCCGGAAAGTTGCGTGCGACGATTTCGTCGCCTTTGCGCGCCTGGACGCTTTCGATCACCAGGTCGCTGCGCGCCCGCGCACAGCAAAACAAAGCCTTGCCGTCGTTGAGTTCCTCACTGGTCAGGAGGTTGTTTTCGGAGACGCTTCTGTCAAGTTCGCCTTGCAATACCTTGCCGATGCAGGCTCCACACGCGCCGCTCCGACAACCGTGCGGTAAGTTGACACCCTGGCGGAGTGCTGCTTCTACCAGATTTTCGTCGGGTCCGCTCTCAAACTCGAAGCCGCCGGGTCGTACGCTGATGTGGTAGGACATGGTGCCTGTGTTTTCTCGCTCTTTACGGTTATTGAGTGCTTGTATCCACGGGATGGGCCGGCGAGTGTAGCACAGGGGCGCACAGGGCCAGACCCCCCCCAAGGGGGCGGGTTCGACCCAGGCGGTAGGCTGGCTGCGACTTTAGGCCTGAGCGGTGAAACTCTCTCTGGCATCGAGCTGTTTTGCAGCACGACAGCCGACCCGCATCCCCATTAATGCTGCTTTGTCAAGTTGACGCTGTATGGAGCGTTCTACGCGGATTAAATCGTCGGAATGTAGTGGAAAAGAGGGGCTTCTGCGCCCCAGCACGCCGACTTTTTTATCCACGAGCTGCACTTTGAGCACTAATGGGTTTTGTCCCTCCCAGGTTTCTCGTCCGACCGCAATACGATAACGCGTCCCCTCAGGGTGCGCGTTTTCGCCGCAAGTTGCGTCGATAAACTCAATTAGCCCTTCAATCGGATGAAATACTTTCATGGTTGTGATCTCCGGTTTTGTTGGTTAGATAACAGCATGATTGCCATAGTGAATACAACGGTTGTACAGCAACTTTAGACGACGCTGCTGTTTCCCAATTGCACTAAACCGCGACAAACTTGCCTCCTGTTTGCTATAGCAATTCATAGCAGACTATAGTCTATTATAGAATACTATAGGAATGTCAACCCCTAAAGTGAAAATATTTTATGTGGGGATGAGAAGGGGTCCGGCGTCTGTCGTATTGGCCCGGCAGGGCGGCCGGTTGCATGGTCAGCGTTATCTGGTCATCGACCAGCCGGGTATAGACATTGCTAGAGGTTTCTGGTGAAACAATGAGGTAGTGTGCTGCCAGGGACTCGGCCGTGTTTGAATCCAGCTTGTATTCGTGTATGGTTCAATCTGGCAAGAGACAGGCAAAAGACAGGAGCAAACTTGTGAATCCATGGCTGGTGTTGACCGGAGCTATTACACTTGAAGTGGCGGGTACCATTTCCATGAAGCTATCCGACGGTTTCGCAAGGTTGGTGCCTTCTCTTCTTATTGTGGTGTTCTACCTGGCCTCGTTTGCCTTGCTGACGCTGGCGTTAAAGAAAATAGATGTCGGCGTGGCCTACGCGGTATGGGCGGGCGTGGGTACTGCGCTCGTCGCTATCATCGGCGTGTCTTGCTTCAAGGAACCGATGACCGCGCTAAAGCTGCTGGGTATTTTCTTGATTATCGCGGGTGTGATTAGTCTGAATCTGGGAGACACAGGGCATTAGACGAATCTGTCAGGTGTTTGCCTGGTGCCTGGACTCACTCAGATAAGCCGTATTGTCCTGCACGCGCTGGTTGGCGTCGTGGTGGCGTTTGATAAACAGCATGGTGCCGCTGACAAACAAACCAAAACACGCGATGACCCAGGAGATTGACACGTTGTAATGCAGCATCACATAGTAGATGCCGGTCATAACCAAAATGGACAGGTTTTCATTGAAATTTTGTACGGCGATTGAGTGCCCTGCGCCCATCAGGATATGACCCCGATGCTGTAGCAGCGCGTTCATCGGTACGACGAAAAAGCCCGAGAGTCCGCCGACGACGATCATCAACATAATAGCCAATTTGATGTTGTGCACGCCAATCATGAGCAGCACGACCACACCCATCAGAATGCCCAGCGGAATCACGCCAACCGCGCGCTTTAGGCTCACGTAACGCGCCGCGAGTATCGCGCCGATGGCGATGCCAAAGGCGACGACGCCTTGCAGCATCGATGATTTCGATAACCCCAGCCCCAGGTTATTTTCGGCCCACTTGATAACGATAAATTGCAAGGTAGCTCCTGCGCCCCAGAACAATGTTGTTACGGCCAGCGAAATTTGGCCCAACTTATCTTTCCATAACAACAGGTTGCAGTGCCAGAATTCATGCATCAAAAATAGCGGGTTTTTCCGCAAGGGCTTGTGATCTACGCCGGTGTTGGGAATGAACAAGTTGATCAGAGCGGCGATCAAGTAGCACGCGCCGATGACGACGATGGCAACTTCCTCCATGCTGTCCACGGACGTCTCAACAAAGGGCAAGTCAAAGGCGAGCAGCCAATCCGCCACCTTGGGATTGACCAGCAAGCCTCCAAGCACCACGCCAAGAATGATTGCGCCGACGGTGAGTCCTTCGATCCAGCCGTTTGCGACAACGAGCAAACGGTGGGGAAGATATTCGGTCAGGATGCCATATTTGGCGGGCGAGTACGCCGCCGCTCCCAAACCTACGACGGCGTAGGCCAGCAGTGGATGTATTTGAAAAAACATCAGGGCACAACCTGCTACCTTGATCGTGTTGCTGATGAGCATCACTTCGCCCTTGGCCCTGGAGTCAGCAAAGGCGCCGACGAAGGCGGCGAGCACCACGTAGGAAAGCACGAAGGTCGTCTTGAGTAGTGGCTCGTACCCCGTCGGCGCTTCAATCACGCGTAACAGGGCAATGGCGACAATCAGCAGGGCATTGTCGGCAAGCGCAGAAAAAAACTGCGCCGCCATGATAATATAAAAACCAAAGGGCACGGTCGAGGGGACGCTAGCGGCATCCTGGCTGAAAGAGTCGTTTTATACCATGGAATAATTCATGGTTGCGTTTGGCCCATGCTGGTTGGCGTTGTCTTAAACCCCGCCCGGTTAAGCCCTTTCCTCTTTTTGTCTGTCACTTCATTGTTAATTTTTAGGATAAGAGCATGTCTTTAGTCAACACTGTCATCAAGCCTTTTAAGGCACAGGCTTTCCACCAGGGAGCCTTTATAGAAGTTAGCGACGCCGATCTGAAGGGAAAATGGTCAGTCTTGTTTTTTTACCCCGCTGACTTTACTTTTGTATGCCCTACCGAGCTGGGCGACATGGCCGACTTGTACCCGGAATTTCAAAAAGCCGGGGTCGAGTGCTACAGCGTGTCCACCGATACTCACTTTGTACACAAAGCATGGCACGACGCTTCCGACACCATTAAAAAGATCGATTTTCCAATGATCGGCGACCCGTCAGGGGTGCTTAGCCGGAATTTTGAGGTGATGATAGAAGAGGACGGCCTGGCACTGCGCGGTTCCTTCGTGATTAACCCGGAAGGCATCGTCAAGGCCATGGAAATCCACGATCTGGGTATCGGGCGAGACGCCGCCGAGCTACTGCGCAAGGTGAAGGCTGCAAAATACACCTCCGAGAATCCAGGTGAGGTTTGTCCCGCCAAGTGGCGCGAAGGCGAGGCCACGCTCAAACCATCGCTTGAGTTGGTCGGCAAGCTATAGGCGGTATGTTCTCTGACGATACCACCTAGAAC
>Ga0056124_1000746_pt1 | contig 10996 bp, 8 predicted proteins | sample WorMetHEROISLAND_2_FD_70069 | JGI IMG/M metagenome (GOLD analysis project Ga0056124, IMG submission 70069) | Marine gutless worms symbiont microbial communities from Max Planck institute for Marine Microbiology, Germany - Olavius sp. 4 HERON ISLAND | ecosystem: Host-associated > Annelida >... | reverse complement strand
TAGGGCCCTCGATTGGGGTGACCCCTATGGAATTTTTGGAAAAGCGTTACAGATCCTGAAACTAGAGTCTTCGGGGCAGCCGATGGTGAAGATTTGATGATCCTAGCTTGCACCGTTTTTCCCTGATCCACCCGTGTGACGGACAGACAGACGGACAGACGGACGGACAGACAGAATTGCGACGGCTAAGACGCGCTATAGCAGTTCCTGCTGTCGCGCGTAAAAATTAATTAACATCCGTGCTCCAAACTTCTTAGAAACGTAGCATGGTATAAAATCACGTCCGTAATGAGTAACTTCACTAAGCGGAAGATGATATGGACATTAGACAATGGGACACTTTAACAGGAGGTAACAATTCCTGTGAATTTATTTTAACTGCACACGGTAACTGTATCAACTAATATAAAACAGAATACGATGGTAATTCTGATATCTGTTTTCCCAAATTTCATTTTCCGTTCAGATTATCTACAAGCATACCGAGGGGTGTGTTGTTGGACAAGTCAAATTTTCCGATCTCGAGAAAGCGTCCATGCTGCGCAAGAAGCTGAACACTGGACTGAAGTTTGTCCTCTGCTAGCGAGTTAAGCACGACGTCAACACCTCGGCCTCCCGTTGTTTGTCGTAATGTCCGCCAGAAATTCGAGTCGCGAGAGTCGGCAAAACTTGCATCACTGAGCTCTGGAAATCGCTGTTGCAGATACTGGCGCTTCGCTGCTGACCCGACTGTCGTCATGACACGACAGCCATGCCGCAGTGCTATTGAGATTGCCGCTTGCCCTACGGCACCACTGCCGGAGTGTACTAGAACAGTTTCACCGGCCCGTATGTGACCACGAACCACCAGCGCATAGAATGCTGTAGCATAGGCAACCGGGACAGTAGCAGCTTCTTCAAGGGACCAGCCGTGTGGAATGGTCCACAGGAAGTCCTGACGTGCATCAACCACTGTTGCCAAACCCTTCGCAGCAAGAAGACCCATTACCCGATTACCAGACTCATCACGACCTGAAAACTCCATGCCAAGGAGACAATCTTGTGATGCCAGACCACCTAACAAGCGACAGCAACAATATAATACAACTGTACCAAAAACAAATTCCTATTGCACTTTACGTGGCAATTTGCATTCGGACTTTGGATCGTTGTATGAATAATGACAAATAATTATGCACTGATAAGTAAACTATGAGTATTACACAGCTTCTTATTACTACTGCATTGAATTTTTTAACCGTCCATTATTTTTGCACTTACTCCAGTTTATGATATGATGAATGATTTGCACTAGAAAACTGTGAGCAGAGCTTCCAGTTTAATCTAGCACCTCAAAAAATGAGCTTCCCATGTGAATTGTTGGAGCATTTGAACGTCATCCTGTGACCCGACCCACAGTGTCTGCGGAACATTAAAACACGGCTAAATATTGCAAACGTTGTATACATAACGCTTATGTTACATACGATAGGAAAGGGTTAATTGTCAAAGTGTGTAAGTATCACAGCTCTAACAGTAGTTTATCCAATACACATCGGCCAGGTATCTGCAGTACACATACCGGGAATAGCAGGAATAGCATCAGGTGGCAATTTGCCAGTGGCAAGCATAATGTCGCGGAAGTTGAGCGCGGTGTAGTGAACGCGGCACAGCTGGTGGTCAGGGTGATCGACTGAACTGAAGTACTTGAGCGGAGACTCGATCCAGTGCAGACTGGACAGATCACCGCGGGTCAGTACGTTGACGAACGCTGTGTCAGTCTCCACCAGGTGCTGTTGACGGCCTGCAATAGACAGCACCATCACAATCAGCAGCGTATAGAACAATGACATTCTAGACATTCTAGGTGACTTCTGCACAACAACAATGCCCTGTTATCAGGACTGCTGGCATACGGACATAGTCCGTTAGAGGTGCTGGCTGTTAACGGAGTAGGGTGATCGGCTGAACTGGCCAACTTGGGTTATATCCTAGCTTAACTGCCAGCTCAAAGTGCGGCAAAGCTCGTGCTACTTATGTTCTTTGTTCAAGCAGCCTACTTCTTTGGCATAACTGTATAAGAACTGTTTCCCGTGACCATCAGCCATTCGACACTTGAAATCCTCTCAGCCTAGCATCGTGCTGCAATAACCAGCAGTGGCACAAGCTGGTCAACTCTGCTATGCTTTAGTAGGAAGGAGTTTGCCAACAAGAGGGGAAAAGAGCCTACTATTCCACCGTTAAAACCGGTCTAGTCTATTAACTTACAATTAACGTACTAACATTAACAGTACAGGTTACAGACAAGACTGAAAACAATGGAGGAAAATGGCTGACCCGGGTTTACCTAAATTAGCCATTACATTTGTGTACAGTAATAAAAACTACGACCAATATAATTATGACTACTAATCTGCTGTCCAAATGTTCCAGTTTATTTCTAAGCATTGCGTTAATATTAAAAGTAAAAAATCACGTAGCAGAGAGTTAAAAGAAAGTAAGCCGATGAATGAGAAGCAGGTGACAAACCTGAGAGTAAGGAAATATGACGGAACGATCCGAAGACACCATCTCTGAATACATTCATAGCCAAGTCCTTCTGGAATACAGCCGACAACTGTTCTTGTGTTGGAACGATGAGTTCACTAGCGACAGTTACAGGTGAATACAGCAAACACCTTGACACGAGCACAGACATCCACAAGTTCCTCTCACTAGTCGTGAACCAATGCTAGTGTTAGACAATGGACTGCTTTCAGTTCTAAAACACAACTGAGGCTGCGCTGAATACTCTAAAACAATATTCAGCAGAAACGAAACAGTGTAAAAGAAGCATGATAAGTCTGACTGAATGCCAATTTTTCACAGCAAAACAAACGTAAACTAAGACTAACAGTCATAAGGCACAAATGCAGAAAAAAACATGAATATTGAATATTGTATTTTACAGTGTTGCACATGTGCAATACTGTGCAGAAATATATCAAATAGTAATGCAATATGAAATACACATCATCACTACCGTCTTGGCTAGTATAAAGCCCACAAGCCGAATCAGGCTAAAACAAGATACAAATACTGTGAAGAAAATGGCACAATTAAATAAAAAAACGAGCAATCACAGATAATGCTTCAAGTTTTCTGCAAAGATAACGAATCACTCCTAAACCTTTCTCCAGGACAGTTTACATCAATCTAAACAACAAACAATATAAGCATTATAATTAACTATGCACACACAAACTCTGCTATTACCTTAGACGGTCGCCGTTTGGTTCTCGCCGAAGACAATTCAGCATGCCAACGACACCACTGTCGGCTTTTCTGGCCCTCAACCATACACTGCAGTCAGCAGTAGATTCATCCCGTTCCTCTGCCATTACTGCTTTCACTTCTTCCAACCACTCAAATGATGTATCGTCAACGTCTATAACCTTAGGAGCCTGTTCGGTCAAAGTCAGTGAAAGTTTTCGGCACAGAAACACGGTATGCAGGACGCCATCGGACTTCTGAGCGACCGGTGTAAGCCCGGCACTTGCGAGGAGAGTTGTCCAGGTCTGTTCATCACAGAATGGGCCGCAAGTCCGCGAAGCAATATCGGACATTTTTGTGACGTCATGCGTCAAAGCAAAGAAGCTCCACGGAATGGCAAAGTTTGAAGTGGGTTCAACAACCAACAGAAAACCATCATCTCGGACCAGCGACGAGGCGGCCGACAGTGCCGTGGAAATACTGTCATGCCTGTGAAGAACATTGGATACAATAACGAGATCGGCTCGGCAAGCACGATCTGGAGCTGGCTTCGTACCTTCCAGCGACCACTCAACAGTATCAACTCCCAGTCGCTGAGCCAACTCGGGATCCACTGATTCTGTAGGAACTGGATCTACCGCCGTGTAACTTACAGAGATGCCCGGCTGAGATGAGAGCTGACGCATCACATGCGGATAAGCTTGTCCTGTACCGGCATCACACTCCACGACCTTTATATGACCACCAGCGCCTTCCGCAGGAAAGTTTTCCAACACGATGTCGAGGCAAGTTTTGAAGCACCGGTCGCATCGAGCAAAACTGAAAAGACGATCGCTGGAAAAGATGTCGGCCCAAGCTGCCGACACAGCAGAGTTCACGTTCTTTGCAAAGGCATCGTCATGTGCAACGGCGAAGACTTTCTCGAGCGTTTTCAAAGCAACCGAGTCGGCGGAGCTGAGGTACTCGGTCAATGTGTCATCAGTCGCAGGCGTCCAGCTGGACTGACTGACAAGACGCTGCATGAGTTTCAGATTGCAGAGACCGTCCTCGACGTTTGACGACAACAGCTGGTGCATCCGTTCCAGCACAAAGCCGGCACATGCCCTGGCATAGTTGAGCACTGAAGTGCCGAGCTGACTTGAAGCCAACGAATGTTCATCGTACGGAATGAAACGAAAGCTTTCAAGAGTCGGCGACGGTTGAACTCCCTGTCGCCGCGGAGCAACTGTTGCATGCAGATCGAGAAGTTCCACTCCACCAGATCTACACGTTCCCATCCGACAGTTGTTCACCACCGAGACCACTACCAACAAAACAGAACGCTCGTCACTAGATAAACACCACCCATCATCATCATTTCAACAACATGCAAACAACCAGACATCGATGCTATTAAAATACCACTTCTGATTTATGTTTAACTTGACTATTTTGTCAGAGGTAAGCTTGTCTACAAAAAAGTCAAATCACAAAAAAACTCATAAAGGTGAAAAAAACTAGGTCAAGAAAGAGATGTTCCCGCTCTTAAACCACTTGCACAGCTGCTCTTTCTAGGCAATAACTTCATAGGAATTTATAAGCCGCTCATACACACCAAAGCTTTTCGATGTTACTGCTCTGTCCATACATGACTTGAATACTGTTCATGTTTGTATCTATGAGTTCATGCTTCTATTTGCAACTAACTGAATTTCATGCTGCAAGTACCAATCCATCATACCGTTAGTGCCGTCTTCCAGAGTCCTGACAAATTTTTCGTGTCCGATGGGATCTATGCTCAAAGAACGAATGCGCGTTGGCAGCCGCAGCTCTCTCCCGGACACTGCAATAATCTGCATCTGAAGCATAGCATCCAGGAACGACACCCAGTTGTCATTCCATATCAACAAGCCTTCCGTACCTAAAAAACAGTCGCAAATATTCCGATTAACGTTCTGAGAATTCGTGTTCAACAGAAGACAAATCATTCTGATGACATCTTGCAACAACGGGATGATACGGCTGAACACAATGTGTCACGATGATGATGATGATGAGAAAAAAAAGATGGCATTATCCGCATTAAGCAAGCTGAAGACAAATATAAGCTGTAAATATTCGCAAATATTCTTATTAACGTTCTGAGAATTTGTGCTCAACAGAAGACAAATCACTCTGCCAACAAATGGCAACGGCGGGATGTTACAGCTGTGAGAAAAAATACAGGGCATTAAGCGAGCTGAAGACATATAACAAAAGCTGTAAACATGGCAAACACACCTGTTGCCTTTATAATGACGGACGTACACATAATATTAACCAAAAGTCCACGCTATATTAAGCACTTTAGAAATGAATGGTTGCTGATGACAACAGAATAATAATCCAATTTGAAAAATACAATATAAATCACCGCATCTGGAATGTGAAGTGAGTACTAAACACAAAAAGTAACAATTTCAGAAAAAGTCTGAGTCATTTTCCATACGTTTTACCTACAAACCACCAGGCAGTATTCAACAATGTCTTAACAAACCAAAGAATTTACCAGTTCCATCTGCTGACAGTATGCCACGGAACGTCGGGCCGTAGTCATAGCCACGCAGGCGCAGTTCTTTGTAGATGTCATCAGAATTCAGCGGAAGTGGTCCAGCATCAACGGTGGCTGGTGAGCCTTCATCGTCGGTTGTTCCGGGTTCTGTCAGCATTGAGATGCGGCCGCTAGCAACAACTGAGTCGTTCTCACTGATCTCAAACTGACCGCTGCCCGGCGTCACAGTCACGTCCAACTTCACGGAACCTCCACACCCAGACAAACATGCCATAACAGTCACCGAGTGTTCATCACAGGCTTTTCAGAACCTAATACAATCGATTAACATCTAACATTGGCCGGAATTCAAAATACAGCCAGAAAAATCCTAAACTGCAGCGCCTCTGTATTTTAGGATGTTATGGCGCTATAGAAATTGTATTATTATTATTATATTATTATTATTAAACTTAGCTTCAGTAAATGTACACTACTTATTTTAACAATTTGAGAAAAATATGTTGTCAGCCACCGACTGTGTATTCTGTTTCATTATCAGACACTATAGGTCTTTGTTATATCTCTGATCGAAATGTGCGGTTGTGATTGGTTCAAATCGCGTCACGTGGTGTAAGCTAATATGGGGTATTGACCGGTTTACTGGTTCACCAGTCAATAAATGTCGAAATTTGACCGGTAAAAATGGTCTTTCTAAAAACCGAGTAAAACCTCTTTGTTAAGAAATCAAAATCACACTTTCTTACAGTACACATATGTATTTGGTCAAAAATGTCAAATGATTCGTAGAAATTAAATATATCGCTAATTTTAGAAAAGTTCATTCGCACTTTTTATCGCTAAATAACATTTAATGCAGTAAATAAATTCGATTAATAGCGCAGCCTCACAACGTCACATGACCTTATCGGCAGATGAAGACGAACATGACGTCATATGTTGGCTTTTTACATCATTCGAAACGGGTAAGATTGTACGATAAATAATTATTTTTTAGGCTAATGTTTCCTTTATTTAAACTGAAATTAGTTCGCAAGAAAGCTATACACCTGTGCAGTGTCAGTTGATAAGGCTTTCATTAGTACTTTTACTGTGTAGTTGAGATTTTAAATTTAATTAGCTGATTGACTATAGGTTCCTTTCGGTAAGTTATTCCGTCTCCATTTCGATCAGAGATATAACAAAACAAATAGTGACTGTCATCATCGATCAATAGTGAGTCTTATTTCCCTCAGTTGCGGGAATATTGCCTGTGTGCTTTCGGCACTTGGGCAATATTCCCGCAACTTCGGGAAATAAGACTCACTATTGACCTCGATGCCAGTCACTATTTGTATAACAGGTCAAAAGCACACTTGACCGAAGTGCAACATACATTCTGAAGTCAGAAATATTTGTTCCTTCTATGTTCACAAAATGTGTTTCAATCTAAGCTATTTTCAGAAGGCTACAGCCCAAATGTTTAATGAATAAGGACAAAATCCGAACAACAAGAACGTAGTTTTGTATACGTTCTTTCTACATGCATCACACACTACTGCCAAGTTTCTGGAGCTATTCTGGGCTACGCTTGGTTCCACAGAAGTAAAGTTGAACTTCTGACAGGCAAAATTACTTGCATAAACCAACAGTGCTAAAGCAACAGAAGGTGCTGTTTTCAAGACATATTGAGTATTTAATATACAGAAATATGCAAAAATAATATACATACTAAATACCAGTTCAGCCGTACCAGTTGCGGGAAGAATAGTGGCTCGGTGTATATGCACATCATCAAAGCAAACAGGCGTCTGCTGATAGATCTGTCCGTTCATTCTGGCCAGCTGTCGCCAGGCCAGCACCAGGTAACCAGTCGCCGGGAACAGAACGCGGCCGTCAATCACGTGACCACTGAGATACGCGTCCTCCGAGTCAGGCGACGAGACGTTGACTTCGACGGAGCCGGCAGAGCTGCTGCCCGAACCACCGGAGCTGAGAGCAAGGAACTCGGCCACGGTGGGGACCTCCCAGCTAGTGGAGTGATCCCACTGAACGAGGGACGACAACATCGGTGTGGCGGACGAGACCGGGAGCTCAACGCGTGGATACAGTGACAGCGGGTTCACGGACACTCCATTCACGTACAGTCTGCATTCACATGAAACCCAGTACGATCAGTTTGCCATCTGCTGATCACGACACTGCAACACTACTGGCCTTCCGTCAGCAACTGAAGATGCAGTTATTAACTAGCAGCTTTCACTGGTACATGTCTGACATTATCTGTTGTTCAACTATATATGTTTCATTTCTGTGAGTCATGCCAGCTTGGTCATAACTTGCAACGCAAGGGCATTCCGACCCTCAAATCTCCCCCTTTGAGTGGGGGGACAAGGGCTACTGTCTAACAATGTTACTTGGTGCCTCACAAGTGTAACAAACATACAAACACACAGACATGCAAACACATATACAAATGGACAGGTGGTGTGAACACATACTTGCCGAGCATGGTGAGTATATGTACGAGGTTGTCCGGCTGTCGCTTGTCCATTAGTCCGATGATGGTACACGTGCTGGGAAGAGCTCGTCTGAGCACGGCTTGCAGCAGACAATGAGGAGCAATCTCGATGATGATAGCGTTGTCAGGAACATGCTCCAGGGCTTCCTGGAACAGCACTGGACTGACGAGGTTGTTGACGTGGTAGTCGGCGGATGAGTAGCGTGCCAGCTCGGTGGACCACTGGGACTCCGGTATTGATGAACTGACCCAGCGCTTTGAACGTTCACGACGTTTGCGGATCACCTACAGTGTACACCAGCATTACACTAACAGAGACCAACTACAACAAAAATTTTATATATGCCTCCCCTCCACAAATTAAATTGCATAAGCGCAAATAAAAAAAGCAAGATCACTAAACCTTGCTCAAGGCTAAGTAATGTCTGCGGGTAGCCACAACATCATGCACACAGAAAAACAGTAAAAAAAACCATGTGACCTTGACCTTTGACCTTGGAATTCAATGGGGTTCTAGAAGTTGTCGAGGTACATGTGCATGCAAGATTTCAGCAAGCTAAGTGCAGCGGTTCATGAGTTATCAACAAATCACTAGATTTCAGATAACTGTAGACTTGATTGCGAATATCTCAGGAACGGATCAAGCAATCGACAATCGAAAAACATTGTTATGATCTACAATTTTTTGCACGATTGATGAAAACAATTTGGTGAACTTTGGTCCACCTGCAAAAAATGACCTTGACATTTGACCTACGACCTTGAAATTCAGCACGGTTCTAGAGGTTGTTGAGGTACATGTTCGTACAGAATTTCATCTAGCTGAGTACAGCGATTCATGAGTTATCGTGTCCACAAGTTTTTTGCCCTATCTCGCAATGGTGAAAAATCCGATAATACGGTCCTGTGACCTTGACCTTTGAGGTATGAACTTGAAATTCAATAGGGTGCATGCGCTTGTCAACATACATGTTCACGCCAAATTTCATCAAGCTAAGTGCAGCGGTTCATGAGTTATCTTGCATACAGAGAAAAAACTCAGACTAACACAATACAGTCCGTCACTACCACACGGACACTGACAAGTAATACATCAACTTTTGGCTTCTATTAAAAAAGCCTAAGGTTTACAAAGGTCTCCTTTGTGGATTGCACAAAATGTTTTAGAGCCCGGATGCAGATCTTAATGCCCAACCAGCAATGTCATGGCACTGAAAACATTAACAATGTGACACCCAACAGCTGACAAAAGCATCATTGTCAGCAGTACTGCAGGTTAATCATAAAAATCAAGAAATCATACAGCAGCGTACATACGAGTTCACATAGACTAGAAACTGATACTGAGAATGACAACGAGAAACCAGCAAGTAATCAAAAAAGTTTAACATCACCTAATGCAGACGCTTTGAATGATGCTGATGGATGGGCAACGTGTGGCCTATAAAAAGTCCTGATTGCAGAATTCGCAAACATATGCTTTGTAGATGCAGCTTAACCATGAAAAAACTAGCTGATTCAAAGAAAATAAGGCAACAACCAGCTACAGCAAACTGGTTAGAAAATGGTAAAGACCTGCTGAAGTCGATGTTTGAGTGCCGGAGCAGTCTGTGCCATGCAATAGGAATGGAAAGCAACGCCACCGCTGTGAACGGCCTTCGCAAACACGCCTTCCTTCTGTAGCTCCGCGACAAAACCACTGACAGAGTCAGCCGGACCAGACACAGTGACTGTGCCCAATGAGTTATGACAAGCAGGTACTACACCTTCAGGACAGCGACGATGTGCCTCTTCCCACGTCATTCCTACACCGACATCAGCTGGCTGCATTAGACGACAGGAAACAAATTATTCACCCACCATTCATTCATTCATTTCCAAACTCTATTCCTATTTGCATCACTCAGCCACAGAAATATGGCAGACTAAACTAAAAACTCTACCAATGTCTGTGGACATATGTAACTGATAACCAATAATTGGCAGAACCTTAGTACTTTAAATTTCACATACACAAAGTCTGTGCTATAAAAATACCAAGTTCGAAGCAGTGTAACTGTAAAATTTTGACAACTTCACGAAAGCTTACATTTTGTTACTTACTTCCTCAGATAAAAGATCATACACGAATAAAATTAGCTCAAAAAGGACTACAGAAATAAAGGCACTAAACACTTGATAACAGATTTATAAAACCCTTGATGACAATCATACGATCAACACAGAGCAGAATTGATGTAAACATCTCAGTACTGACCAACTGCAGCCATGCCACCGGCAGGCAAGTTGGCCTCGGACACACATCGACCACGCCAGTACGCTGACAGAACAGTCTCTTCCGCTGTCAGACCACCGTCAGCATATGCACAGCCCAGCTCACCGACCGAGTGACCAACGATACCGTCAGGCTCAATTCCCAACGTACGCAGTACATCGACAAGAGCAACCTGGCAAATACAGAACAGACAACATGCTGCTAGCAATACATCACTTCTGTGTGGTAATTCAAACAAAATTCTATCATCTTACAGTAAAATTGAACTGGTCCTTTGCAAAGAATGACAAATGCAAATTAATATTACAAATTTTAAAAAAATTTGCCACAAAAGCAATTATTATTATTATTATTATTATTATTACAAATGACAAATTTATCCTGCCGTAAGCGAAGCTTCAAGGACAGGTTACAAAAATTACAATGTCAATACACAAACAGGGCCACGAAAAGCAGATAC
>Ga0056124_1000744_pt1 | contig 10996 bp, 9 predicted proteins | sample WorMetHEROISLAND_2_FD_70069 | JGI IMG/M metagenome (GOLD analysis project Ga0056124, IMG submission 70069) | Marine gutless worms symbiont microbial communities from Max Planck institute for Marine Microbiology, Germany - Olavius sp. 4 HERON ISLAND | ecosystem: Host-associated > Annelida >... | reverse complement strand
GTCTAGAATATGAATAACTTCTGAGTTCTGACAGCTGTGAGAGACATAATATGTTGTGTAATAATGCGTTAATAAATTTATGGAATATTGCTGAATTGTGTCTCAACTATACATATTCTATTCGTATTTGGCCGAATAATAAAATGAATTATTCTTATTCGGCCGAATAGTAAAATCTGCTATTCGGTACAGCCCTATTGAAAAAAGCACTAACAGAGGTCCACTGAACAACTGTGCCACAAACCATCATTCGACCTCCGGCTTACAAAATAACCGAGTCAACAATTTCTGCCAGTTCAAGTTAGTGTCCAACGCAGTGGTTAGATGACATAGAGAAATCCTGAGTCCTGAGAAATTTATCTATGCATCAAATGACCACTAACTGACTGGGTCAAGTCAAAGACACTGGGTCAGGTGGGTGTCATAGGTAAAGTTTAGATATGATTCCAACTCACAATTAGAGACTAACTGTACGAGATGGTCTACAAACGGACACAATTTTACTCATAACAAAAATATTTACCAAATAAACAATCGTTCATCTCAACCATTATTATGTGACCATCATAATAGGCTACATTACAGTCTTAGCACACTGGCTCGAAAATTGATAAAGTGTAGAAAAACAAAAATTGGACGTCCCACAAGGCAATGCGCTGCGTATGTCAGCACTGGCCTGAAACATGTTTCTAGTTGGCATGATGCCTCTTTTTATACTTGAATTTTCATGTCTTAATTACTGTATTATAACTATTATAACAATTAACTGATCGTTATCAATATGTCCAATATTACACAAATGTTATTTATATAATTACTCAACGGTGCACAATTTACTAACATTGGTATTTCACTAATTCTACAATGGTACCTTGAGTTTTTGTTGACATGCGTAGTCTTGCAACTTCAGCAACTGTCTGGTCGACAGTTTAAGAATGGGTCACAGTGAAACCTGATGGCTGAGCACGCTTACCTAATAACTTCTACTTGCAGATATTAGTGACAAATACAACAAAAGTTAACAAAACAACAACAGCAATTCATCTAAACACGGCTAACCAGACAAAAATTTACACATTAACAGTCATGGCAAAGTCACATATTCTACAGTGAAATAAACACAAACCTTACATAGTGACACAGCACCATAATTGTTCCCTATACAACGGCATTACTGTGTACTGTGACAGAATGTTGCAATGATTACTATGAAAGACTGTCAGACATTGCACACAGGCAAATCAGAGTCACAATTTGCTGCAACTGAGGTCAGTTTATTACCCTGCAGTTCTTTTCTGTACTTAACATAGGAATAATAAACATCAAAGCACAGACAGACCACGCTATCATAGACAACACGGAATCTTGTTGGCAAGACAAAGAAATTGAACAGCTGAGTTGCTGGTCCAAATGTCCACTCCGCAGCAAGCAATGGAGGACCTCTGTGCCGGACATCGTACCGCATCTGGTGAAACTTCTGACCTTCCAGTATGCCAAGACTAACAAAGAATACAACGATTGATAACGGAGTCATAAGAAGCTGGTCAGCGGCCAGTTTTTTAAAAACAACTTGTACCGTCCTTCCGGGAAGAGCACGGTCGAGGAAGATGTACCACACATGATAGACTGGTCCAAAAAGTAGCCCCTGAAAACACATCCAAACAAAACTATAAACAATCAGTAAGTAATCAAACAGTGTGTCAAAGAGTATCAGAGTAAACACTGTACCTGTTTAGTGTGCAGTTCATATATGATCTTGTTACATGAAATGCGTTCAAAATTGATAAGCTATCACATCAAAATGGTAGTTTTTTTTCTACCAATAACTAAACAACTGTGGGATTGTCCAAAAATGCTTCAATCAATCAAAACACATTTTTATAGCTCCATGTCGTGAACGAATCAGAGGCGCATGATTTTTGTTAACTTCACTGCTTTTGTACCACAACATCTGTGCAACATTTATAATGCTGAACCAAATTACCAGTGCTTATTTTTGGCATTAAAGTTAGACAATTTATGTATGTGAATATTAAAAACTGGTACTATTACACACAATGTGCTTGAATATACACTAGCATAAAGTCCATTAACAAAGGCTAGCCTTGGAACATCAGTTAAGTGTCAACTTAGTAAAAGGTTATTGGAGAGATGGACATAGAGACAGAAGTGTCTGCATCAATCATGTCATTGACTACTACTACCACTAGTACTACTAATGCCAGACGGTAAAGTGTACAAAAAGTTTTAAAGGCCCAAACAATCTCAATTTCAAGTACTGATTTCGGACTGGTTTCACGGATACCCGGACTGCATTACGCCTTTTCTGTTTCAGTTTTTTTTCCAGTTTTCAGTTATCGTTATTTCCTTCCGTTTAAGTTTTTTCTGTCCTAGGTCTCTTATCTCTCCCATAACCGCCTGTTTCTTGATTTTTATTTTTACTTTTTTAGTTCCATTTAAAACATTTTTAGTTTTCTTTTAGTTCATGTGCTAGATTAAACTGGCAGCTTGCCTGTCAGTTTTCCAGTGCAAATAATATATCGCATCGTATCGTACATTTTAATCATGGGACATGACATTTCAGATAATATGAAAACAACAAACTATTCAAGAAGAAAAAAGTGGCAATTTTTAAACCAAATTCCAGTCAAGTGCATGCTCACAACAACAAAACTTTATTTCAACCACTTGAAATGCTCATACCAAAATGCCGCAATGACAAAACAATAGCCCAGAAACAAACATTCCATTATAGCACTGAAGTTGTCCATACTAGTTTTAACATGTCACTTAACAAACACTTATTTGATGCATACAAACATTTGAGCAAACTGGAAAACAAAGTAAGAAATGGACATCAACTGGTATGACAACTAGAAGTTCAACATTATCACCTGTATGCACTGATTGCGAGTTCGTACACGGCACAAATCAGTGCGGACATGTCGCAGTTTTTCATAGTGCTGTGTCAGAACGTCACCAATGCCCGCCAGCCCACAGGCGACAGTTGTATTTGTCACCAGCAGGTACTTTGAGAACAACGAGTGAGTCAGATCTCGAATGGCTGTCAACGGGACAGCTCGTAGCTTGTGCAACAAGCCACTTGAAACTGCCATTTCTCATCCTCAGCAACAGAACTACAATCAATACCAGCAATGTTGACCTCCTATGCACTACACACACACACACACACACACACACACACAGTATTCATTAATGAATGTGACAAACGCACAAACTCTAAAGAACGGAACAAGGAACGAAACAGAAGTAATGCAAAACTAAAAAGATTCAAATAAAGACCTAATAATAAATGACTGTTTGTGTAAATAACCAGTACACGCTGGCAACAAGAGATCATGCCCTTACAAAAATATCCCATGGGAATCTCATGGTAACCAGTGGGAAACCACGAGTTACCATAGGATACCATGGTATCCAGTGGATATCAACTGGATCACCAATGGGGAACCATGGGAATCCAAAGGATCCCATTGTTTCCAGTATGCCTACATGGTTAACTGTGGGAATCCCATGGGGTTCAATGAGGAGACCTATGAATACCATGGGATCCAATGGTGTCCAGTAGATATCAACGGCATCACCAGTGTGAAATATGGGAATACAATGGATGCCACGTTTAAATACGGACTCTTTAAACGTATTCTTTAAAGACGCAAACATTGACATTTGAAACGTGATTTGAGATCACACTAACACTTACAGCAGTCCAGCCACTTGCAATCTTGCACAACAGATAGACAAATGCAGCGTTATCTCCCGATGCAGAAAAGATAATAAAAAAAGTTTGAGCTCTATTTTGTAAAAGATCTATCGTTACATTAATCATAATTACACCTGCAACCCACCAAATTCGTTTGTTTCATCAAACTTCACGACGACCTACACACACCGGAAAAAGTTATAACTTCGCGAAAAAAATTTCACATTAATGTCATCGCGTTTTCGATACAGTTTGCTGTTCTTGACGCCGCCTGGCGAATGTCATTGTATTTCGATGATATTTTTTTTAAATTACAAAAATAGTTACACTTATTAAGACTACAGTGAAATAGTAACATTTAATATTATATACTACATTGTTAAATAACGACTGCTTGAATCTGACTTTTCAAATAATAATCATAATGAAACTTGCACTTGTTAATATATAGGAGTAAAAATGTAATAAGCCGTGTTCCCAGTTAGTATAGTGGTGAGTATCCCCGCCTGTCACGCGGGAGACCGGGGTTCAATTCCCCGACTGGGAGATTTCTTTTTCTTATTTTTCTTGCACTATATTATATACTATTTCTTTTTCGCTGTAGTTCAAGTAATAAATCACAATTTGGAATAAAGCCATTTACATTTAACTAAGGGTATTCAGTCTTTGTCGGTCACCTGTTCATTGTGTGAAAATCGAACAACGCGTATAGAGAAGTATGAACGTTCCTGATGTCGGGAGGAATCCGGTTCAGAACATTTTAAACTGTTTAACTGATGGGGCATTTGCTCCACCACTGCCACCAATGGAAAAAATTGCCCCACCAATGTTCGACTTGCCCCACCAAAATTTTTAGGACCTACTTATAGTTCGTCGTTTTATAATACTATTTCTTTAAATTTCTGAACATTAAATTTTGATTTACTACAAACACACAAACTACGCTACTAATTAGCTCAGCTAATTGTTAGCATAGTGATCTCGTTATTAATAAAGCTGTCGGTAATTCGCTAAAAATACAGCTCTCCGACAGCTACTGCTGTAGGAGAGCTTTGTTAGCTCTCTCGCTCGCACTCGGTATTAACTTTTTGCCACTGCTCGAGCCTATGCAGTTGTGTACAAACGTCACTTCACTGCCACTATAATTTTGCCACTAATTTTGCTGCTGGCTTCTCTAGACTTTTTTTCTACAATCATAATGCGATTATATTTGGTGTGTGACAAAACAGTCACACCAGGCGTAACCGTACCACAAATCTGTCCCACCGCTGCCCTACCAGCAAGATTCTCTTAAAAATGCCCTGACCCGGTTCCAAATAGTTATACCACTATGGTCTAGGCTACTGATTCGTATGATGACGCAAACGAACATCATCGCGCTCTATATGCTGGTTTAGTTCTTCACTCACAATTGGAATTTATTCGTGTTTTTAACATTTTACACAATTCCAAACGCTCCAAACAACTGACAAGCGTCAGCCGCCAAGAGTTTTGGTGCTTTTCTGTTCTCAGAATGATGAGCTCTCCTGCTATGGAAAAAATTGAGTGCGCTGTGCAAGTGTATCATTTCACTCAATGTTTTTGCGTCGTCGCGCGCGCGGGGCCGCCAGGAGCTCGGGGGCCCCGCGGTTCATTGAACGGCCTGAACTCTCGGTACCTATACGCTACGAACAGTGGTCGTATATAGTGTTAACTATAGCGAGCGTTAAACGCAGCAGGTATAGCGCGGCAATGGGCCAGATAACTCGTTCCACCACACAACGTATTCCTGGTTCCTTCGAAAATTAACTGTCTTATCTTCCAGCATTATCTGCGCAGCGATGTGAGCGTTACAGCATCGCCAGTGTAATTACAGACTGGACTACTGGAGTACAGTAGGTCTACGCTATACGACTGACTGTGCCAGCGCAGTACAACTGACCGCGCAGCTGTGTCATTTGGTTCGTATACCGCCGGCCTATACCATGTACTGTATCGCTTAATTGGAAATGAAGAAATCTGGTCGATCGAGCGTTCATTCCATCTATCAATCAAGCTGTCAATCGGATTGCGCTGCTGCAGCCGGTGCGCGTTGGCGGCGGTGAATGCTGCATGCTGCCGGCTTGCCGACGGTTCGATCCGGTGTCCGACAGACACGCGCTTCTATTTCCGGATGGCTGAAATCCAGACCACGCAGCTCCGCTTTGTCGACAGCTTGCCTATAACGTCGGCTTCCGATATCAATGCGCATACGCGTTCAGAACGTTAACTGCTTCTCTTTAACAACTATGCAGTCACAACTAAACAATTTAGTTGTTCCGAATGAAACCAGTTTAATGTAATATTTTCACGGCCTACATGCTGGGTTACAAAATTAACAAAACGCGCTGACAGAGACTCCAACTTTGGTGCGGTTGAAAACAGCAAAATGGCATTCTTCATTAAAGGTAACTTAGGTAAATAAAACAACTTTTAGCAAGCGAACATGTCCCCCATAGTATCATCATATGCAGCCGTCCGCTTAGCTATGCACACACTCACAAATTACTTATTTTGAATTTTAATTGAAAGTCCATTTTTACATCTAGCGTCGTAAGGGCTGCTTCGCCTGGTGTGTAGAGCAATAAGTTTGAATTGCCATGGGTTGCATTACAATTTTGAACGGAATCTAACATCCAAAAAGTCAACCTCCAACTAGATGTATACTGCGAAATTCAAAGCCTGCATTTTCTCGTCCGTTTTCGACGACGTGACATTTTTCCTGCCCGCATGTGCCGGGAGCCTACGACAGTTTGTGTGCAACAAGGAGACTGACTATCCCACAGATTGTCGTTGGCGAGCGCAGCAAATCACAGTTTGTGTTGGTTGACGCGAGCAGAACACAGGCGGGCGGGCGGGCGCTGCGTGGCTCGCTTGAGACATTATGACGGCGTGATGTCGACAGCAACGCCTTGCTGTGTAGACTCGTCCAGTTGCTGGCATACCCTAATGGACCGACCGCGGCCTGCCGACTGACCGAGTCCGACCACCGTGCCCCTGAGTGGTCAGCCACTGCCGGCCGCTGCTGCTGCTGCTGCTGCTGGTAGATGATCGATGCCAACATTCGGACCGTGCATCTCCAGGCCAGTCACGCCGCCCGCTCTTAGCTAAAACGAATCTAACCACAAATCGGTTCCGACATCAATTTGAGCACCGACGTCAGCGTGCGAGAAAAGCTCAATCGTGCATATACGCGACGCAAAGCATTAGAGCCGGCTTGTGAATGTATACATAGCCTAGGCAGGCACTTATGGGTCTTCGCAAGATGCATTGGATCGGATTTGTAACAAAAAAGTCGAGCACAGGCTTAGCTAAGTTTTACCAGCTGTCAGATCTGAAAACGGTAGGTCATTGCCTTCCAGACAACTGCTCCCCGGGAAACAACCTCGACCAGCGACAAGACCTAAGTTAATTAAATATAATTTAAGTATTTATCCATATCTCTGCTTAGAATTTAATACACGTGTGTACGAGTATATTGCAGTTCTTATAGGCTAGGTAATGGTGTGATGGCACCAAGCGTGTTTGTATTTCGCAATTGCGTCCAGCGCTGTGTGCCAGCGTATGATACACGAGCCAGAAATAAGTTACGTTTCATCACGGTCTAGAGTGCATTATTCCAGTGTAACGAGGCATAATACACTCTACAGTAGACCGTGACGAAACGTGCTTATTTTATGACTGTATCACTGTGATCGACCGTGTGTTCTGCATGGGACGTGCTTGTTATAAACAGACGTGAGACGCGTTTCAACCGTCACGCTTCACTGGTGTGAGGTTATGGGCGGTTATACACTGCAGATACTGTGGTGAGAGATAGCAGGACGAAGTAGGTCATGAAATGAAGTTGACTTGAAGTTGAATAAAAATTGAAAATTATAAAAGTATTTTTAATTTGCGTTGACATGTATAGTCGAACCTACAGCTTCACGTAGCCTGCAGACGGCAGTGACGAGTCCAGGATTTTTGCAAGGGGAGGGCGGATTATGTGGGGACCAGAGTGCGGAGCCCCCAACAACTGAATAGATTTCCTTACCCAGGAGTCAACGTTGCTGCCAATTTTGCGTACACTTTTGTAATTTCCACGCAAGGAGCCTTTCGTTCGATCCGCCGTTGCCCTGAATCCGCCATCAGCTGACGGCTAATCTGCTATCTATCACTGGCGGGACAACTTTGTCGTGATGAAGCCAATATCTTAGTTACAGCTAATCGCTGGCAATCTGCTGCAGTCTAGTAATTGGATCATGGCGTGCAGCGTGATCAGCCAGCTAGAAGCCCATAAATAATGACTTGATAACACTGAGTGTCTGCGTGCACCGCTGAGTGACTGCGCTGCCAGTCGTCGATTTTGTCGTCTGACGCTAATTATCGATTCACAAAGCTGCCGATGCAACAAACTGACTCCAGCACGCGCGCCACGGTTTCTGTATGAAAACTGTACGCAAAAAGCAATACCCGTACAGTGGACCCCAATCCGATTTTTTAATATCCAGATGGATAGAAAGAATTTTTGGTTGATATGTGGACTAGAGAAATTATCGAAGGACAGAGCCGTCAGTAATTCTGCTGAAAAAGCATGCATCAAACTGTTCAAACCAAGTCACAACTGTTCGAAAGTTAAAACTGTTACCGACTCACAAAAAAGCACTATTTTGTAGTTTCTACTCCTGGTTTTAGCTAAAGAATTAATTTAAAGTTGTCATGGATGTGTCTTTCTTTAATTAAGAAAAAGAAAAAAATCGAATATCCTTATTTTTCGGGAGATTTTCGGCGCACAAAAATTCGGCGGCGAATTCAGCTATCGGCTATACGGCTTGGGGCTCTACCGTACAGGAAAAGTGTAGATGGCTGCTATATAGGCCTAGTAGTCCGACGCAGACAGACAGTAATTAACCATCGCATAGGCGAAGATGCGACAGTGAGTGCACTAGGCCTGCGTGTAGGGCCTACTGTGTATTAATTTTCAAGACTAACACCAAACTGATCCGCGATTCGTTTATTCTGCTGCTGAACATTATCTATTATATTATAAAAAGTTCTTCACCCCTCACTCACACAGTGTGTCACGTAAATGAACTAACTTTGCCAACTCTGGGACCCGAACACCGATTACTTTTGCTGATTGGTTTTATTCTATTTATATTGTTTAAAGTTTTTTTTCGCTAATAGTTATTTTAGCCTGCGTCGGTTTTTAGCGCACGTTACACGTCGTCGTGGTTACGTGGTATCGTGCAGATTATTAACGACAGTCTTGTTGTCTGCTCTGTGAGAGTGTAGGCCTATTCGGTGCAATACCGACAATAGACAGGTATCGTAATTCCGATACATTAGCACGTACAAGTCTCGGACGCTTCGTGCGTATTTATAGAACGGAGCGCGTCGAACACGTCACGGCTGACGCGCTAATTGCGTAGGGACTTCCACAGCGGCGTGATAGACAATCAGCGCGAACGACAGACGCTGGCCAGGCTCTGCATGCGGCGAATTACGATCATGTCACCTGGCGCAGAAGATGGAAGCGAGGTCGCGTAGGGGCGTGTGTTATAGGTCAGTGCGACGGCTGCTGGTGGCTGACAGACCGACAGGGTGTGGTGGTGGTGGTGGACGGGACACTGACAGAAAGACAGCGCCGGGTGCGACGGAGATGGGGTTCTGCGTTCTGGGACCGGTGTCCAGAGACGCGGCAGACAGGCTGCGCGCAACCACCCAACGATCGCCTGCGTTGAATCAATAGCCGAGCTTGAGGCGGCCGCAACAAAAAGGTCGCTGCAGCTACTGCTAATGGTAGCGACGGACGGCAGCTATGGTCGCCGTACACACCGTAATTCACCGTCCGTCAGTCAGTCTCTCTGTGCGTTTGTGTGTAATGCCAGATAGCGATCATCAGCCGTAATCTCTGCGAAGGCCGACCGACTGTCATTGAAGAGGTCGCGATGACAGATGCGGTTGCAGCTGCTGATGAGTGATGACAGGATGATCATCACATCATCTGTTGCATTCCTGTCGTCTCCTACCAGTGAGCTTTGTCACCTGCAAATCTCTGCTGGCACCAGACTATCGTCAGGACAGACGTGAGTACCGCATGACATTCTTGCCAGTATCCGTCGTGCGAAAATCAGCCGTTTTTGTTCGCTAAATTTAGTCAGATTGTTTATGGCATATGAGAATTTGCATAACAATATTAGTTTCGAAAAAGTTAAATTGTGTTGCGGCATACTTTACTTACATGTCGTTAACACTTGCTGTTATTTTATATTCGCTTCATTACCGCCAGTGGCGGTTCTAGCCTGGAACTGGGGGGGGGGCTATAGCTCCCCAGATTTCGGCTTAGCAGCCCCAGATTAGAGTCAATGATAGATGCTGTGCCAGTGAATAATTATATTACTAATATTAAATTTTGAGCTTGATAGTCAGATATGTGATGCTTGCACAGTTGCACTGCAGCAACGCTTCTTGTGTGTCAACATCCCCGTCCCTTAAGCGTAAACCTCTGCTGTTAGAGTCCTACAAACTACCAGTGCACTGGGAATATGCATGGGAAGCATGGAGTAGCAAGCCATGATAGATAACAGGGTGAAACATTTACGACACGCTTCGTGCTCATTTAAATAAAATAAAAGTGAAGTAAAAACTTTTCGTAATGTTTACAGCAGTCATGCATTATGCATCTCAGTGTCCTTTGCACCCAAAGCACACTGACGAACATGTTTTCGTGATCCATAAATAACTATGTTATAGTGTCAGGAGAGGCCACCCTAGTTGTTGGAAACCCTTTCAGCGTCCCCGGTGAGGCGTGGGTTAGCAAGCCTTTGTCATTCTCTAGCATGTGTAAAAATTTGAGGGGGAGCACCCCCTATAGGGTGCCAAAATATGGCTTTCCGAAAAACATGAATTTTTGTGGGTGAACATTAGCCGCGTAAGCTCTGTAGTATGTTGACCAAAGTTCACCAAATTTATTTCCTCAACACGGGAGAGATTTTCGTTGATAATGCCGTTTCCGCTTGTCGATGTGTTGATGCGTTCCGGAGATATTCGCGATCGAAGTCTGAAATTGTCCGAAATCGCGCCGAATTATGGACAGGTTTTGCCCTCTCAAATTCTAGGGGGGGGGGCTGGTCGCCAAAATGTGTACCCAAATTGTCATGCCTGCTTCGGGGCACTTTACGTGAAAAAGTTTGGTGAGGTTACTTTCCCTCGACCCAAAGTTATTACTGCTAATACGCTGAATTTTAAGCCGATTTTTGAACGTTTATT
>Ga0056124_1000743_pt1 | contig 10997 bp, 9 predicted proteins | sample WorMetHEROISLAND_2_FD_70069 | JGI IMG/M metagenome (GOLD analysis project Ga0056124, IMG submission 70069) | Marine gutless worms symbiont microbial communities from Max Planck institute for Marine Microbiology, Germany - Olavius sp. 4 HERON ISLAND | ecosystem: Host-associated > Annelida >... | reverse complement strand
TTTGTATACAGTGGACTATTGGCAAGTGTGCTCTGTGTTTCAATGAATGTGTCAGTGAATGTGTCAGTGTGTTTGTATACAGTGGACTATTGGCAAGTATGCTCTGTGTTTCAATGAATGTGTCAGTGAATGTGTCAGTGTGTTTGTGTGCAGTGGACTATTGGCAAGTATGCTCCTTGTTTCAATGGCTTTCAGCAGCACGACTCTCAGGAGCTGTTGGCGTTTGTGCTTGATGGCCTTCATGAAGATCTTAACAGGTGATTTCACCTGATTTTTATTTCCTTTATTTCTCATTTTATGCAGTCAGCTTTCTGGCGATTTTTACTTAGTTTTATCTGTAATCTTGTAAACCACTGGTCATTTTTGTAAATGGTTATTTTTTGACTGGTTGATGTATTGACTGACCGAAAGACCGACTCATACATGACTGGCCTTGAATAGGCCAGCATTCCTCAGATAGTTAATTGCTTCTGCAGGTTTTTCGAACAAAACGTTTTTGTCTTGCTCGTCAGAGTAATGTTCACATGCAGTTTCTAGTTCTGTGCTTTCCATCGTGATGTGTCATAGTTTTATTGGCCTAATTAGAGTCGTTGATCGTAATTAGAACTACCAGAGGCTAATTAGTCAGAATTATTCTGTGGTTAACTGGTTACATATAGAATCAAGTAGACGGTGTCTGTTTGTCTGCTGTTAGGGTACATGAGAAGCCGTATGTAGAGCTGAAAGACAGTGATGGTCGACCTGATGATGTTGTTGCTAAAGAGGTTATCACTAACACTCATCTTATTGCATCTTATGTTTTCATGACTGTTTTTTTTTATTCATTTCACATTGTCTCAGTAATTTGTTGTTAATTGTGCAATTTCCTAATAGGCCGCAATGCTGGTCTTGTATATCCATCTCTCTGTCTGCCACATACTGACAAAAAAAAACAAAAAAATGTTTAGAAAAACTGGTGTGAATCCTCGCAAGGGCAGGAGTAACCAGGTGCAGCTTTGCAGCTTGGGGTAGTGGAGTGCAGTGGGCGAGTATGCAGATGGCCGCATATGATGTTAGCACAGGGCTGATGTTTTCTCTTGTTTCAACTGGAACCTATAGTCTGAACAAAATGCCAAGAGTGTTTATTCACTGGCCTGCTAGGGTGGTTGTGTGTTGATGATGTGATGAATGATGATGTTGTGTGTGTGTGTGCTAGGCGTGGGACAATCATCTGCTACGTAACCAGTCCATCATAGTCGACTTGTTCCACGGCCAGCTCAAGTCGTGTGTTCGTTGTATCCAGTGTCAGCACACCAGCGTCAAGTTTGATCCTTTCACATTCCTCTCTCTGCCTCTCCCCATGGACTCCTGCATCTACCTCGAAATCATCGGTATCACTACCTCTCTCCTTCTCTGTAAATTTTGTGTGTGTTTGAGAAACTGTTACATTGTCTTTGACGAATTTCTTGTGTGAGAAATAGGGTTGGTAACAGTTACAGTTTTTTAGTAGTTAACTCGTAAAAAAGTAAAGGATTAATTAGTCATTAATTTTGATTAATAATTAATTAGGTTAGCTGGTAATTGTCCAAGAAAATGCACGTTTTCGTTCAGCAACTTTTTTGCTAACTGCTCTTATAAGTGCACTAAGAGTGAGACACAATTTGTGAGGGTTTTTACCCAGTAAAACTATATTTTGTTTGTAAATGACATAAGCTGAGAATTTGTCAATTAAAATATTATTAGTCATTAAAAAATTTCAGTGATTAATTGTGTAATTAGTCGTTAATTCTTGCAGCCATAGTGAGAAGTAAACGTTGTTGATGTTTGTAGTGGTGCGTCTGAATCAGCCACATGCTGTCAAGTACGGCTTGTGTCTAAACATGGATGAGAAATATCGTAGTCTGAAGAAGCAGCTGAGTGTACTGTGCGGAGTGCCGGCTTCTCGGCTCCTGCTTGTAGAAGTCTATGGAACACTCGTCCGAGTTAGTCACTCTTGTCTCTTGTCTGTGTCTGGTGGACACTTTGATTCTTTGCAGGTGACATTTATGCCTGATTAACTTTAGCTAAATTGAGTTAACTTATAGTGGCGAGTGATGCTGTGATGAAACCACGTTCTGGCATTGTTAGCACGTGTGAGTTTTGTTCACTAGTTTACAGGTGGAAGGCATGAAAATAAGGGGTTGACTTATGTGCAGGTCAATCATTTTAGAGAAATGTTTTGCCCGGGAAGTCCTGGCATCAACTTATACACTGATCGACTTATACACCACGAGTATGGTAGCAAAGTACTAGCTGAGCTATGCTGTATTTGATTGTGTTGTGGCAGAGTTTCCCGAGCGACATTGCTAAGGTGAAGACGAACGTCGGCGGTAACTTGATAGTCTACGAACTACCTGCCACGTTGCCTCTGATTGCACCAATGTCAGCTGCCGAGGAGAAAGCCGGTTATACATTGCCTTGTAACCACTCGTCATCCAGCCAGCAGTCCACTCCTCAACACCATCACCATGGTGACCAGCAGCAGCAGCAGCAGCAGCAGCAGCAGCAGCAGCAGTGGGGACTGGGCCAGATACAGCGAGGCTTCACTAGTAACTATTGCTACTTGCTGTTCTAATGGTCAAAGTAAATCAAGTAGTTTATAATCAGAATTAACTGACTGATTGGATTCTTATTGTATTAGATCTATGCACAATTAATAATAATAATAATAAAACACTTGTAGAGCGCCATAGTGCCGTAGCTTCACCGGCGCTGGCGGAGCAGGTTAGTTATGACATAGCTGTATGCAGAATTGAACAAGTGAGTTTTTAGTCAGGCTTGACTCAGTTACTTTGGCTTGTGTGGGATTACACTACTGGCTAGCTGATGGCTATTGGACTGCCTTTAAGGTAATCAGGTGGTGTAGCAGGGTATTTTCCACTCTTCTCCCTAACCCTAAAATGGTAACTCTGATAGTTCTATAGGCGTCTGATAGTCTGATAGCTCTGGGTGCATTGTTTAGTGTGATAGGAGCTTGACAGTTCAATAGCCTTCTGATAGCCGTATAGTCTATAGTCACATTGTTGAGTGACCAGCAGTACACACCTTTATCTTTTCCTTTACTTTGATTTATGTGCTGTTCTCAGTACCATTGGTAGGTGGATAATATGTCTGTTGCCAGTGGACACTGGTCTGTGACTAATGTTACCCATTAACTCTTGGCCATAAAACCGTCATCACCTCCTGCTCTCGGCCACAGTATTGCCTGCCTTGCTTTGACAGCTGCTGCAGGTTACAGTCACTAATATTAGCACTAGCACTAGTAGTAAGGTCCGTGTCGGAAGCCAGTACTCAATGTACTCTGCTGTCCAGCACGGTGTGCCACAGGGCAGTGTGCTTGGACCGATCTTGTTCCTGTTGTACACCGCTGATGTGCTCGTCATCGCTGCACGTCACGGTGTCAGTGTCAACTCGTACGCTGACGACACTCAGATGTGCCTACATACACCCGCTGACAACTGTGAAGCAACGTTTGCTCGTTGTCTCGTGTATCGACGACATCGGCCTCTGGATGTCTTCCAACAGACTGAAACTAAATGCCGAGAAGACACAGTTTACATGTCTAGGCACGCGGTATCAGCTGGCCAAAGTCGACGGTTCCGTCCTTGTAGCCAACGGTTCAGTTGTCGATCTTCCTGCAGTAACCTGCCTCGGCGTCACTATCGACCAGGAGCTTACATTCGCTGATCATATCAGACGACTCACTGGTCTCTGTTTCCACTGTCTGAGGCAGCTACGTTCCATGAGACGAATGCTGTCGACCGTCACTATCATCACCCTCGTGAACACTCTGGTCGTCAGTCAGATCGACTACTGCAACGCAGTCCTCGCTGGCGTACGCGGCGTCCACCTGCGGCAGCTCCAAGCAGTTCTCAACGCTGCAGCTCGACTGATCGTCCATAAGCGGAAGTACGACAGCATCTCCGCCACAATGGGCGAACACTAACTTCATCGATTCATCATCATTATCTTTGTCATAATTAATCTCTGCTGGTCTGTCTGTCTAATGCATGAAGTAATGTTCTTCCAGAGCCACAAGACCCATAGGGCAGTGCAGATCTCCGTTTCCTTAGCCCTCAGCTAGACACTAGATTACACTGCAAGATCATGGGGCTAGTGCATCATGCAGTGTGCCTGTTTATGCCCCAGCCAGGGTTCCCACGCATTTTTAAAAGTCCTTGAATTCCCCCCCCCCTTTATATTCAAGGCCTTGAAAGTACTTGAAAACAGGGTTGGTCCTTGAAAGTTCTTGAATCTGAGTTACTAGGTCCTTGGTGGAATTTTCTTACCTTTCAATAATGTAATCTGTGGACACAGTTATTGTTGGAATGATGAGTATTTAGTGACTGGAATATCGTTAAAGTGAGAGCTTGTAAAAAATAACTTAAATGTAGTTAATGCCAGGTGACTGTCGATTTAATGCTAGCTGGACTCTTAGTGAGAAGTATGCACATTGGATTAGTCGGACACAAGGCGAGATGCACGCTGTGCTTAGAAGAGATTCCTTGAAAATCAACGTCGGAGTCCTTAAAAGTTCTCGAAAAGTCCTTGAATTTCATTGTCAAAAACAAATGGGAACTCAGCTCAGTTTTTGTTGGTACTCATTGCACTTATCACAGGCTGAGTTGAGCTGGGTGGCTGATTATATGTCAAGAGGGTGGGTAACCCATTGACAGTCACGCATGCAGAATGTAATGAAGCTAGTGTTGAACTGTTTCAGAGGGCTGTGCTGCTAATGCCAATGAGTCTTACTCTGAGACTGACGCATTGCCGGTGAATGGTAGCAATGGTGACACTGACAATGACAAGCCTGTTCATTTTCATCATCATCATCATCATCATGAACATAGTCTTGCTGATAGTTCAGACTCTGATGCATGGCAGCAACAGTCGTCAGGTGATGCTGGCAGCATCAATGGTGTCAGTGGCAACGATGTCGTGCTGACACTCAGCAACTCTGCCGACATCGCTGGTAATGGCGTATCCACACTGTCGGCCAGTGACACTAACGGCACATCTACAGCATCAGTTGGTGACAGCATCAGCAACGATGGATCATTCAACGGGTTCATTGTTGCCATGCATCGCAAGATGGTGAGCAGACTTTGTGTTCTGTTGAACTTTGTTATCAGGGCTGGTACTGAGTGCAGAATTTTTGATCGATTAATCTCCAAAAAAATTCACTTGGATTAATCGATTGATTTTGAACAATTTTTGTAGCTCGTTGGAAAGTCCACAAAAGCTGCAGAATTCAACTACTGGTTGTTGTTATCTTTCATAAACTAAAGCAAAGTCAGATAATGTGAATGATGCAGTTGGTGTATATGTAGTCGAATTAGTTGTCTAATCGCGAGGGCTTACAAAGTGCAAACTGCAAACCTAACACTATACAGGCAGAACAAAACTACAAATCTTGATGAAATGTCATGTGCGAAATGCGCAGATTAGTTGTTTACTAATTTTAAGAAGTCCAAAATTTTGCTTGAATTTTAATCCATTAAAAATTGTAATCGAACAATTTTTTAACGATTGATCAATTAATTAGTCGTTAATTTCCGCAGCCCTATTTTTATATATTGTTTATTTTTTGGCAAACTCAACATGATAACAGTTCCAGTGTATGTCTGGTCCAAGTAAACAGTCTTACATATTTAATACATTTCTATAATCTTGTGACATTTGCATTTTTCTTTTTTTAGTGACAGCTCACATCCATCTGATCATGTCAAATCAGTTGTGTACAGTATTTTGTTCCTTTTTTTCATTGTCTGCCTCTCACTGCTATGTACCACCACTTGTTCTGCAGTCTGTAGAAGAAAAATGCTCTGTATAAGCTCTGTAGTTCAGTATGTAAGTAATCTTATCACGTCTAAACCATGCCGTCACTACTGAATTCTTCATATCTGTATGCTGTCATTATTTACAGTCACAGCAGCTGAGCTGTTGTTTGTGCCTGTTGCCAGATCCACATGGAGTTATATTTTTTGTCGTCGCAAAAATCCCGTCCAAGTCTGTTTGGCATGCCGATGATAATCCCGTGTGACTCGGCAGTGACTTGCAGTGATCTCTATGAACAAGTCTGGAGTCGCGTCTCGTACCTCGTCACTCCATTGCCTCCGTCTGATGCTGCGCCACCCAACCATGCTCAGGATTGGTCAGTATTAGAGCTGTTGTAGAAATTAACAATTAATCGTGCAATTAGTCACTAAAAGTTTGTATTGCTTAATAGAATGTTAAGCGTGAGATTTTTAATTAAAGTCACATCACTAAGAACGCATTATCTGAAAACGTTAGTCACTTTCTCCAAAGAATCTGAAGCATTTTAGTCCGTCCACAAGACTGGACAAAACAAACACTTAATGACTGTATTTCAGTACATTTGTGAAAGGTGTCGGTTGAGTAATTTATAAAATTGCTAAACAGAAACATGCATTTTCTTGCACAATTACCACTTATCCAAAATAATCATTAATTGGCATGCTGATTAATCGTTAGTCTTTGTAAAGTTAACTGTTAAATTTTCAGATATTACCAGCCCTAGTCAGTGATTTTCGATAATCATTATCACTTGAAAGTGTAACGTGAAGTATAAGCTCTGTATTAAAAATGTCTGTTTAAGAAGTGAGTCGGTTGTGATATAATGAAGGCTGAGCATTGAGCAGTCAGTGTTAGTGTTTATGCTGTCAATGCCTGTTGTCTGTCGACAGCTGTGATGAATGGTGCTGAACGAGGTTTATTGCTTGTTGCAGTGATGACAGTCTCGGCTATGAATACCCATTCACTCTGAAAGCCGTCCAGAAAGATGGCTGCACGTGCACGTGGTGTCCATGGTACCGGTATGATCAACACTGCTGCTCTGCATGCGTGCCTGTCTGTGTGTGTGAGAGATAGATTTTGTCTCTCATGCAGTGTTGTTAATATGTTTAGTAGCAGATCAGTTATACTGAGGATAGTGAATAGCCTCTGCTATAAGCCAGATATTTCTGTAGCCTGTGTTTTAGAGTCTGTTTTGTGCACTAATATTTGCATCAATTGTTGGCTGGATGAGGTTCTGGTAGGTCTGAAGTTTGTGACAGTGTTTAGTCTTGGGTTGAGTCTGATCTGCTTGATTGTATCTTGTGCCTTGTTTTCTTTCTGTGTGTCGACTACCACAGTTTGAACGTGTTTTGACATGTCTTCTGTCTAAGTGTTGATCATGTATGTAGATTACTGGACCGGTACATGTTGTGTTTCTACTGGGAGTTTAGAGCCACCGATTGCACAGTTTGTTTGCAGATGTTCTGTAGATACGGTATTCATTTCGATGATACTACTGGCGCATGTGGATTTGATGGTTTATTGCATGTAGATGTATATCGATTTGTTGTCAGTAGGCCGTCAGCTGTACGCTGATGTATGCATTATTTTTCTTTCTTTTTTCCTCAGAGTTTGGTCAAACTGTAGTTGATGACTCCTGACCAGTGGCTGTGGACGTGCCGGCAGTGCTGAGTGAATAACACAAAAAATGTCCAAGTGCAGAACTGTAGTGCTGATTAAAATAGAGGTAGTCTCTGGCTCCTCATGGAAGGGTCACGACTCTCACCAGAATTGGTGGAGTACCTCAGATACAGTTTATGGTAGGATGTAATCCCTGAAGTGTCCAGAGAGCGACGTATCGACAGTGTTGTCAGGAAGACAGTTCTGATCTCTGACTGTACAGTAGAAAATGAATTCTTTGATAGTCATATAACGATGATCGTGCTGCATCTTATGGGTTCTGCAGTGGATGGCTACTACTACTACTTCTACTACTACTACTACTACTAGTAGTAGTATTAGTAGTAGTAAATGGTAACATGATCGATTGATCATGCTGGCTGTGATAGGTTCTGCAATGGATGTAAGTTGGAGTGTAGTGCACAGTTGTTTAATGCGTCAACATGCTACGTGGCTGTGGACTGGGAGCCAACTGCACTGCATCTGAGATATCATGCTTCACAGGAGAAGGTACACAAACCAGCCTCGCATTGCATTCATTCTGGCCTGTGACTGTGTGAATGTCTGATGAGTATCCAAAAACGATAAATAATAAATAACAATAACAGCAGATAACTAATGAATAATCATAATTATTATAACTATCATTTTGTTACAGTCTCAGAACATACAACCCACAGTCCCAGCACATACGACTGTCAGGCGTTTAATGTTGCTTGCAAAACTGTTTTGGCAGCATGTTTGAATAGACGACATTGGATAGCTCCTCAATGATTTCACTGAAATGCAAGGACGGCGGTTTGGCTTCGTTGGTAACGTCATTGGTTGCATCATCAAAGTTAATTGACACCGGGTGTGGTTAGTACTTGGATGGGTGACCCATCAGCAGATGGGTAAACCATCTTGGTGTGCAACCAGCCACCCACGTCAACTCGGCCTGGCCATCCCTCTGTGTGCAGGTGCATTGAGTACCAGCTGAAGCTGGGACGTAAACAGACACCCATGCGATGCACTAGCCCGGTATCCATGGTCTCGCAGTGTGAACTGATGTCTGGCTGAGGGCTAACAAAATGGAGATGAGCACCGCCCTATGGGGCTTATGGCTCGGGAATGACTTTACGTTTTATACGCAAGTAAAGTATGTATGTGCATGTGTGTGCATGTGTGTGTGTGTGTGTGTGTGTGTGCGTTGACAGCTGTTTACTGATCACAAAAGTGTCGAGGCAAGTCGGAGGCAGCAGACGGAACCGATTGGCCTGGACACTTGTCTGAAAGCTTTCACGAAAGAAGAAGAGTTGGGTGAGGACGAGCTGTATTACTGCAGCAAGTGCAAGAAACATCGACTCGCTGCCAAGAAACTGGAGATCTGGCGGCTGCCTCCCATTCTTGTCAGTTTCACATGATTCTGTTTTTATTGCATTTGCTTGCGAAGGATTTTTTGTTTAATTTTTCACGTTTCTCCCATAGAGTCATTTGATTACTAGCACTGTGTTGGAGTTATGTTGGCTGAGGAGATGTGCACTCGTAGTGAATTCTGGCAGCTTGTTTTTCATTCATTATTAACATACAGTGATGCAGTCTTCGAGACCAAGGTGCCTTGAGGACCAGAAAATAGTCTTGGTCTTGGACTATTAAAATAGTCTTCGTCTTGAGAAAAAAAGTCTAGGTTTTGGTCTTGGTCTTTACATAAAAGTCTTGAGAATTTCAAGACTTTTTCTGGCAGTTACTATTAAATATTTTGACGTCAGTTAACTAGTTATGGAGACAAATAATAATTGTGTTATTGTGGTTGCCATTGACTGTCATCAATTAGCATGCACTGCATACTTTGTCACATCTAATTATGTATTCTTTGACGAAAATTGTTAATCAGTTTGTGAGATTAACACACTGAAACATTTGATGCTGCATGAAAAGTCTTGGTCTTGGTCTTGAGAAGAAGTCTAGTTTACATCACTGTTAACATAGAGTTGAAGTGAATGTGAAATATTGTGGTGGTTGCGATGGTTTGCAATGCAGATAGTACATCTGAAGCGGTTTCAGTTTCACAACGGCCGTTGGGTCAAGTCGCACAAAATAGTTAAATTCCCATTCCGCGACTTTGACCCGACTAACTACGTGGTACCAGGCTCATCTCATGGCAACCATCACCATGACAACCACAACAACAACACCGAGACTGACAATAACTACAGCAACAGTTACCACGGTGTTGATACGGTTGCTACGATGACGCCGACAGCAGCAAGAGTACGGCACAGTGCTAATGGTCATCTAGCAAGTGGTGTGTATTGCTGAAGAAACATTGTTATAACCTTGTGGTAATTTATTTTATTCTATTTTAATGGAAACATTTATTTTTAACTTGTCTCGGAATAAGCAAAAATTAAAAAGCTGAAAACTAATCAAATTATTGTTTTTCTGTTCGTTTTTAACATTTGTTGTGTAATGAAATTACAGCCTTACTTTGGTTAAGCATCATTAAGTGCCAAGAGATTCGACTTTGCCGGCAATTTGTTTCACTATTTGGGTACGAGAAAGATGTATTGTAGTAGTTTTGTTGGACAGATGGCAGCACTAGTCTCAATGGCGGTTTGTGCTATCTCGGCCTCTTTAGCTACCGCTCTTGTTACTGTTATCGGATTGCTCACGTGATTACTGTTCGTGGTTGATATTGTTTTTGACATCGTCACTAAGTTTCTTCTTTTTCTCTGTTTCTCTGTTTACACGATAACTCATGAACGGCTGCACTTAGCTCAATGAAATTTTGTATGGACATGTACTTTGACAGCCTCTAGAACCCTATTGAATATCAATGTCAAAGGTCCAGGGTCACAGAACCGGATTTTCGGATTTTTCTCCACTGTAAGATAGGGCATAAAAGGTTGTCAGCATGATGACTCATGAACTGCTGCACTTAGCTTGATGAAATTTTACGTGAACATGCATCTGGACAACTCTAGAACCCTGTCAAGGTCACATGGGTTTTTGTGCCTTTCTTGTGCGCCTGATACTGCAGCTACCGGCGGATGCTTAGACATGTACTTTGACAACCTCCAGAACCCTGTTGAGTATCAAGGTCATAGGTCAAAGGTCAAGGTCCCATGGGTCTTTGTGCGTTTTTGTCTGCATGATACCCGTGGGCAGTACTTAGTTTTGAGCAAGGCTTGATGATGTTGTTGTCAGTGTATTGGATGGTCCATGATGTGCATATATTACTAGGCTGTATGGATGTTGACCGTACTGCTGACACGAGATCAACACAAACAAGTGAACTAAGCTGCAGCAACAGTTCTGCTGCTGACTGTAGCAATCAGACACATGATGAGAATGTGTCGTCATTGACGTCATCGTCAACATCATCAGAGTCACAGTCACCAGCCGCTGTCAGATACAGTCTCTATGCTGTGTCGGTGAGTAGCAGTTCCGCTGTCAGATACAGTCTCTATGCTGTGTCGGTAAGTAGCAGTTCCGCTGTCAGATACAGTCTCTATGCTGTGTCG
>Ga0056124_1000742_pt1 | contig 10999 bp, 4 predicted proteins | sample WorMetHEROISLAND_2_FD_70069 | JGI IMG/M metagenome (GOLD analysis project Ga0056124, IMG submission 70069) | Marine gutless worms symbiont microbial communities from Max Planck institute for Marine Microbiology, Germany - Olavius sp. 4 HERON ISLAND | ecosystem: Host-associated > Annelida >... | reverse complement strand
ACGTTCCGTAACTTCGTAAGGGTGACCATTAGAAACTTAGTACGGTCGACTAAAAAACCTAAAATCTTTATCCAAAGCCTAGGTTTTTTTTCCAGTTCTGAGTGTCTTCGGGACCCGCAGTTAGCTTACGCCACAGTGGCAAACATAATATGTTGTGATGGCCCTGAGAACTGCGGAAGCTGTCTTATCGACGACGATATCGTTCGTTAGTTCGTAGTTTCGTACAGTCGTACAGTACTTCGTATTTAATGAACACTTCGGATACCAAAGTTGAGATATTTGAACCCAACATTTTGGGTCTGAAATGTCCCGGGTCTTAGGTCCGACCACCCGACCACTACCAGTACCAGGTTCCCATGCAAAAGAATCAAAATTTACTTACTAGTCGCCTGCGACTGATCGTGGCGACGCTGTACGCTGTGTTTAGTTGTTGTTGATGGTATTTTTTTGATTATTTTGTCGTAATGTTGTGAGTTTATTGTTTTTATTACTTAATTCTGCGATAATTTTTGTGTAGTTAATTGAATCGTTATTTGTTTTAATATTGGACTGCGTTGCGATGTCGAGCGGGGTGTGACATTACCGTGTCGTCGTGCGTCGCGGATGCCAGTGCCTACGGGCGGGTACGTGTGTGCATTACTTCATCCAAGTGATGTGATGCTTATGCACTGAACTACGAAAATTAGTTATTTTTGCTTCCTTTATGGCATATATATATGCGGCTGTGGTGGCGCCAGTGAGATGAAGCTTGTAGCGTTTTTGTGACTGCGTCACTGAAGTTATTAGATCATATCATATAATAAAGAACGATGCTATACACACTGCTAGACTTATAACGTATAATCTATCCACACGGTTGGCCGTCGGCTCAGAAAATCAGTGTGAGTGCACAGAATCATTGAAAATCGTTATTTGTTTAAGATCAATCGTATCCACTTTGAGATCGTGTTGCCGGACATACATACCGGTGCAGTGTAGAGATGTTAAAACGGTAGTACATCAAAACCGGTAACCGTTTGTTGGAAACCGGTTACCGTTACCGTTACCGTCGTGTCGTCATAATCGCGGCTGTCTAACGGACCTATGCCTATGCTATAGTGACGTCACGTTTCAACTGCTGTAAAACGCCAGCAGTAGGCCTAATGTGATACTAAGTTGGATATCTCTGAACTGTCGCCGGTGGTCGGGTCGTGCTAAAAAGTGTGCGCAGTGCGGACAGTGTGACGGCCGTTATCTGCAGGCGGCCGCCAGCCTGTGTGCACTGTGCGGCGAGATGAAAGACAAACGCCGCATGCTGGGAAGCAGTCAGCAGTGCGATCAGGCAGGACGGTTGCTTACATAACAACCAGTGTGCATGACGGGATTATTCATGGGAAGCAGCGGTACTGTGTGAGCCAGCTACTCACTGTGCTGCTGCTTCTGACTGCACAGTGCACTGTTCTCCCCACCAACCGCACGTGTCTGCCACTTGTCAATGTCAATTAACGGTCGCCGCCGCTTCAGGTCACATCAAAGCACGCCGCCAGCCTGCACGCACTGTGCCCCGCTGCCATAAGTAACGGCTGATCGCGCTGTGCGCACTTCGTTCGCAGGTCGGTAAATCGGTAATCGGTAATTTGAAAATGAAACTGGTAACCGGTAATTTACCAGTTACCGGTTAACCGATAACCGTTTTACAACCTTAATACAGTGTGCGGCTCTCCACTGCTTGGAACTCTTTCCGCAGTCCCATATTCGTCAGTGTTTGAAAGCAAGTAGTCAAGTCCTCTTTCTTCTTCTTCTTTCTTCTTTGCCGGGTGGGTTATTAGCCCAGCGCTGAGGCCTTACATGATTGGCCCAATGAGCAACCCGGTCAAGTCCTCTGCACGCCTAATTTTTCTGCAGAAATTCTTTAAGAAACCTTCGTGAACTGTAACCTTTTAACTGCCTTAAACTGTTAATCAACTGTTTGTCGTCTGCAGTAGACACCGTCTTGAAACAGTAACTGAGCCGATTCATGCACTACCCAGTATAAACTTATTGTTGTAAATGGCCAAACTACGACTTCTGCATTTCACAAGGTAGTGTAGCAACAGTATTAAAGTGAGGTGGGCAAAAGCATAGTCATTTACGTCAAGTTTCTTTATGATGTTCCATGCCAAAAATTATTTAAATCGGCCAATGTTTCACGGAGTTATTTAAAAAATAACACTGGCACAGTTTTTTTGAGACAGTGTAGTTTGAACATGTCAGTAGAATGCAAAAAGATGTACTTTGATTCATAGACCATGTTGCACGTTATTGGTCATTGATTTCATAAGCCTGAATTATGTTATAAGTGTAATTATTCACATATAAGCACATTAAGCAGAGACATCTTTTTATTTGTTTGTTTGTATGGTTTGTGTGCTTGTATTTTTGCAGATCACAGGATCAGTTCTAGTGCATCTGTATTTCCTTGCAGTGACAGACAATGTCAACTGATTCTGGTTCAGCAGACAGAGAGGTATGGCAAGTGATGTGTGGAGGAATGGAGTCAAGGTTCGATGCTTCTGTCGGATCATCGTCATCATCAAATGTTGCCGTCACAACTTCCGTTCATCCCACTTCTTCTTGGCCAAATACAACTGGTGCAGACTCTTGGGATCCTGCATCCAATGTGGCAAACTCTTCTCACGGCTGGGGCCATCCAAGAATTGGGTCATATGATGCACTGTTTGGGCTTGAAGGTAATCTCACCAGCATGATGCGTGGCATAGCTGATGAGGGCATGGCTTCCCTTCCGTGGAGTGCACACATGAATACTACAAAGGCTGTTGGTGAAATGGGAGCTCCTGCAGCTGAAACTGGACTTCAGTGGAACACTCTGATGGACAACATGGACCATAGCAGTTTTGCTCCATTTTCCAGTGACAGCTGGAGTTATTTTCCTAATAGTGGCCAGGTGAACGAATCAGCAAAACCAAAATGGGATGTAATGGGCTCTGAAAAGAAGAGTGACAATGTTGACAGTGGCAGCACTGTAGAGACTGTACCTACAAGTAGTAAGAATGATAGTTTTCCAAAGTTGTCATCAGCTAACAGTGATCCACAGCCGGAGGGTCATTCCCGTTCCAGTTCTGTTACTGTTGTTGCTTCAGAAACGTCTCTATCAACAATGGATACGGGCTCTACTGTCAGCCTTGGTCAGCCAACTGCCACTACTTCCCAATCAATGGAAGCAAATACCAGCACCATGCTTATTGAGAAGCTGATCAACAGTAATGATGGTTGGGGTAAACGTCCAGTGCGGCAAGACATCCCGTGGGTAGTAGATGATACGCCAGAGTCTGCTTCAGCAGTTGACATGATGGAAGCTAGCCGAGATGGACTGAAAGCTGCTGCCGTTGGAGCTCCCACAGAAATAGCTAATGCTGGACTATACTGGGGTAATGTTCCCACTCGACCTGCTGCAGCCGTTGATTTCGGTGATAGTGACATTAACGTGTGGAATGGCCCACCAGAAGGTGGCAATTCTGGACTGTGGACTGGTTTGCCTAAGGATGGTGGATGGCCAGGTATGGCATCTCTTGGCCTGGCTGATCCGGCAACGGTTATGTCAGGACCACCACCACCTCTTGGCTCTGTTCCTTCACTTGGCTTGGCATCACACTTGCTGGAGACCGGTAGCTGTCCTGGTGTACCAGCAAGTTTCATCGACGTGATGCAGCGTGAGTTGACTGGAACACGGGATGGCCTGCCACGTGGATCTGTGGACGCTGGATGGACCCAGATGTTGGATCCAAGCCGACAAGGTGCAGCAGCTGATGGGAGCTCTGGAGTAGTAGTGGCCAGGGAGCATATCTCACCACCTTCGTCTTTGCAGAAGATTGACAATTGGAATGATCCACAGTATGGAGCCATGCCAGGACAAGGTCTATGGAACCAGCCACCACCTGTTGTAAGTTTACATTGTCAAATGTAACATGTCCTTGTTGGTGCTGATTGGTATGGCTTTAGAATGCTGTCCTAGCAGGAGCTTGAATTATTTGGTCTAGTTCAGCCCACTTAAGCAACTCAGTTTCCAGGCAGTGCTTCCCCCCAGCTATTTGTTTCTTTTCTTTTATCCAAGGCCATCTCAGACAGGCTGGTTTTGCTGACTTTACACTAGCTGGATTTACTAAAAAAAATGCTAGAAATTGTACTGACCAGACCCAACGTTTGTTTGACCCGGCCTGTTGTGGTTGAGTCAGTTTCAAAGCATGGCCCAGCCTGCTGACTGTATGGAATATATGTCCAATAGTTTGCCTTCCAGAAATTAATGATTAGTTAATCATTAACTTTGACTGAAAACTAAACTGATCATTGTCCAAGAACACATATGATTTTATTTAGAAAGGTTGTAAACTTGTCAGATAACTCGGCTAACAACAACTATCGCAAATGCAGTAAGAAACAATCACTAAGCATTTTTCATCCAGTCTTGTAAGCAGACTAGAATGCTAACGTTTTCTGACAGTGGACAGTTTTAGTGTTTGTAAATATTAGCAAGTTAATGATCTCTAACTGACAGTACTTTCTGAGTGATTTGACTTTGATCAAACATTTAACGATTAATTTTTTTCAGTAAAGATTAATTGCATGATTAATCATTTCTGAAGCTCTGATTATTAAGCAAAAATTGCACATGATAATGCCATTTATAGTGATGTATGACATCAATTTTTGTAGATGCCTGGTTATCAGCATCAATTTCCACCAGTGGCTGGTGGTGTAAAGGTAAGAATTTAAACTTTCTGTTCTCTCCAGATACCGGTAGTGTTATTTGCACTGTAATTTTATCATCATACTTCTTCTATAGTTTTTATGTAGCACAGAATTGTTGTGATTGGATCCAGTCAGCTTAGTGACCAAGAAGTGCAAGGCTATGGAGATTGATAGGACTTAGTAGTCATGTAGTCTGCCTGAGAAAGACCAGTGGCGCAGTGTTGGGGACATGCTGTCCTGAGTTGATGCACAGGTTTCGGGCAGCCTGACAATCTTTTTTGTCTAAAAATTGGCAGTTAAAATGGTATGTGTTTTGCAATTGAAGTTAGTTTGTGTTGTGGCGTTGGACTGTTGTGCATGTAGAAAGAAGATATGATGCAGTTTTCGCAGCCGCAGCGAGGCAGAATGCTGCGTGGTCAAAGCACCAGTGAAGCTGGTGTCGGTGGTGCTGGGTTTGTGTTTCCTGACAGTGGGATGCAGTCCGGGAGAGCTTCGGCATTTCAACCAGTGTTTAACAGTGCCGTGCCACCGCCAGCACATCGCAAGCAGCAGTCAGCAGGTGCAGGTTGGCCGGGTGCTTACTCCCAGCCTCCGGCAGCTGGTCCTCAGTTGAGTCCGGCAGCGCTGCAGAAGATGCTGGAGCTGCAAGCCGTGCTTCAGCCGCTTCTGAACGAGCGTTCCGGCATCCAACAGAGTAAGACGTTGACACCGTTACAGCGTAGACAGGCGTTGGAACGGCTGAATCCTATGATTGATACCATCAAGCGACAGATGGATCAGCTGCAGGGTGTTGCGATGCCACCACTGAGTGGCATGCCCGGTGATGCCCCAGGTTTCGGTGATGTGTCCGCACTGTTGAACCGCCTTCGACTAGAGCCTGAAGCAGCCGGCATGGTGCCTGGCATGCAGTTGCCAGCTGCGGCTGATGTGGCTGCTGGAATGCGTGGCCCAGCAGGCCACAGTTCACCCGGCGCAGCAGAAGCATTTGCTGGGTCGTGGATGGGAATGGCAGCAGCGCAAGGTCAGGCAGGAGCTGTTCCAGCTGTTGGATGGCCTGACCAGGTGCCACGAGGAATCCGAAGCAGTGGACCACCTGTACAGCAGTTTGGTACCAATGGTGGAGGTGGAGGACGATCTGCAGTATGGAGTCCACAGTATTCTGCTGGACCTCGAATGCCAGTATCAGAGAAACTGGATGCCACTGCAGGTTGGAGATATTTCTGTGCCAGTTCTCATTCAGAGAATCACTTTTGTTTTAGTTATAGTTCTTGTGGGCACTGTTCAAAAAAGGCTTTCGTTTTTGTTCTTGTTCTTCTTGACTAAGTAACACTGCTTTTGTATTGTTTGTATTGTTATTATCTGATAATAAATATGATATTTTGGTTGTTGACTGTAATTGTACTAGATGTATGTTGATGCAAATTAGGTGAGGTGGAAAATGAGTGCACCTCACGTAATTTTATCCTCATCTTTGTGCCAAAAATTAATCAAAGTTGGTGGCGATTTGATGAAGTTCTGACAGAAACAATTTTGCACAGTTTTTTTTTGAAACAGTAAATAGTATGCAGATAGGCTTAGCAACAGAAAATGTTTCAGTAAGTACTATAGTAACACATCATACATTATGCATGCCTAGATAGTGAAATTGTAATACAATTTAGGCTTTGAAATGACTGACTTTGCTTTTGTCCTAATACATAATTATGTTACATACATGCACAGTCTCTCTCTACTTGTCTTCATGGTGTCAGATTTTATATAAAAAATGTGTCTGTGTATCTATTGTGATCTGTGTATTATATCAACATTCAGTATTAAGAACTTAAATGTATTAGTTGCTGTTGGAATAATTGTGAAATTTGTGTTATTTAAAAGTGTACAACCATTGTGTTGTAAACTTTTGGTTTATATTTATATGCACAAAAAGAGTGTGTATGATTTCAATTACCATTTTGAGTGTATGTTAATGTGATAATGATAAAACATGGCAGAATTTATTGTAGTTTTGAAATTTTGCACAGATTCTGTTATTTTTGTATTGTAGCAGTATCTGAACCTCACAAGAATGTTTTACTGTGTTCTATGTTATTGTTGCAGCCAAGCCCAGTGGTTCTTCGTCTTGGTTAAAAATATCAAACATACCACCGCAGGTTGGTGTCTAGATGTTATTGTACCGGGTACCTTGTATAATATTTTGACAGTGATAGTTCCAAACGTCTGCTAATGAATTTTCGGTTAACTCCGTGACTGAGTTGACCTAATAAAGCCAGTATCTATTTATATGTTTGTCCATCCATCCGTGCCTCCACATCCCTGTACAGAAGTTTTTTTTATTCAAATAAAATTTGGTATGTAGGCAAGGGTCAATGAATGATACACAATAGTATGCCATATGACCTGGACCAATGTCAAAGTCGAGGTCATGAGACCTTCATAGTTAGAAATTCTTCCATTTTCAAAGCCTGTCTTCTCTGCCATTTACAATGCAAGCTGGCATGTGATTACTGATTCTCAAACTAGCACACAATGTCTAAATTTCATTGGGCCACATTTTTGGTATTTGGCCGAGTTCTTTGTGTCACATGACTTGAACTTCACTGGTCAAGTCTTATGCAACTGGAGGAGTCAATTTCAGTCTCTTGCGTGGCTAATTTATTGTTTTATTAGGCAAATTGTAACACTGTATACAGTGCATAGTTAGATATTTAGAAATAAGTTAGAATTGTTAATGAAGGCAGTTAACTGCTATACATCAAACTACTACTTGTTATCATTGTAGTTGTATGCTTGATGGACTGGCTGTTTCTTGTTTGATAACAAGTTTGTGCTGTGAAAAACTTGACTTACAAAACATGGCTTTATTAGAGATATTGGCAAAAAACGAGCCTACCTGTATTTGCTGTGGATAATTAGGCTAGTTAATTAACAGCTGAGTGCAGTAACAGTAGTAGCTTCAAAATATGTACATTTTTACAAAAAAGCTTCGGCTTTGGAGGTTATTAGTTAAGTGTTGTGATTGCAGTTGGATGGGCAAGTGGTTCAGATGCTGTGTACACAGTATGGCCAGCTGACGACGTTTCTCTATAACAAAGCCATGTCACATGCGTTTGCCTGCTACTCGGTTGCCGAAGGTGCACGGCGAGCATGCTCAGCATTTGCATCGGGCATTCCCGGCACTGTGCCATTGTCGACCGAAGTCATTTCAGCCGAGACTGTCACAAGGCTGATTGAAGGCCAGCAGGCCAGCGGATGGATACAGATGCCCGTCGTTGCAAATGGCTCACAGATGCCTCTCTACTGTAAACCGTAGAACGTGTCCGGCCAGTGTCATACTTTCAACAGCTGTTATCAGGATTTTGGCAGTTTGTATCCGAGTGTCACACAAGCATTTCGAGTGCATCGTTGTGACTGCGTCGATGAATTGATACAAGTCGATTGTATTATCAAGTTCACGCCAGTGAGTTGTGGAAACTGCTTGTCACAGCGGACTGCAGCAAATGCATTCTATTGAGCATAGCTTTAGTATGCACAGTGCAGCATACTACAGACTGCTGTCACTATCAGCTGGCAGACTGTTAGCCATTACTGTGGCATTCATTGTCTTGAAGATGAAGAGTATTGTACTATCAGGGTTCCCACAGGTCAGGGAAAAGTGGAAAAAGTCGGGGAACTTGAGTGGTCAGGGAAAGGTCAGGGGAAATTATTTTTTGGATAAGTCAGGGGAAAGTCAGGGAAAATGAAAAATTGGTGCCACTAGATGTCAGATTTTCAGGCTAAAATACATCAAATTCGATTTCTGCTGGGGCTCTGCCCCAGATGCCCCTGGGAGAGCTAAAAGTGCTCCCCCAGACCTTCTAGCTGCATTTAATATTGTTCCATATATGACATGTTTCATAGTTATTATAAGTCTTAGGATATAGGGTACCGTTTCTGACATTTCTGCAATAGGGTTATTGTCTCGATAAGGTCAGGGGAATTGTTATTCCATGACTTGAAAAGTCAGGGAATTTAACTATAGAAGACCTGTAGGAACCCTGACTATGCTGGTATTCATTTCTGTGCTGATAATATTAATCGCAGATGATGTTTGAGCTCTAGCAGCTTCTGTGGTAAATATTTGTCCAGTGTTTGTTACCCTCACTCACAGCCTGCTAATCAGGCAGTTTCAACTGTTTCTTATTTTTCGCATGGATTTCTTGCTTAATTTTGTAGTCTGAAGCCTTTGTGTGATTGTGTAGGGCATCATAAATATGTGCATGTATATATATATCAACAACTGTTATGAAGCAGCACAGAAGTTTTGCCTCTGTGCGAAGCGATAATGTAAATGTATAGTGCTGCTTGTGGTCCATACTGTATTATGTGTACTATGTGTTACCTGCTACTGGCTACTCAACTCTGTTCATTTATGTAGATGCGAATTACTCGGTTGTGTCGTATGCTGCAGTTGCTGTCACTGCATAGATCAGTCACTGTGAACAGCTGTGATCACAGCTGTTTCATGCATAGTGTTTTATAATTGTTGTCGATAATAACTCTGTACGAGTTAATACTGTGCACCGCTGACGTATGCTAACAGAGCTGTTGTTGAGTGCAACATTCCATTTTGTATTGACCGTTGTTGCTGCTCCGCGAAAACTACGATAAGTCATCGTTGACAGCGTTTTGTACATTGTGTGAGATATGTAATAATTGATTACCGTGTGTTGATATGTGCTTGTACATACATACATGCACGTATATACGTAACTATGTGTATACGTGAGTGTGCATAGTAGACACAGGTATGCTTATTATTCATGGTGCTGTTTTTTGTGTGTTTGTATATTATGGTTTGTGCGCGAAGTTTTACACCTTCTGTGTACCACTGATATTGTTGGTTGCGCCGATAGTGAGTTTCACTCAGTACGTTAATAACTTGTGGTGGTAAAATGTGCGTACCGTCATTTTAGGAATGTTAATATTGGTGATAGTGAACTTGAATGACCCACGAAACAGTCATGTGATTGTTCACGCGTACAATCAAGTGTTAGTGATGGTGGTAGTGATAAGTAGTCTGTGTTGTCAGTAACTTTTTGTTAGGTCAGTGGCATTTGGGTCACTGCGTGACTTCACTTTTTGACTTGGCCTTTCGGCTTCGCTGAGCCAATTCGCTGAGCTAAACCTAAAGCCGAACTACCTACTTAGACCAGAGTTCAACTAAACTTTGGTCTAAGGATGTACTTAGACTATACTTTTGGACTTACACTTTCACTCAGCGAAATCACTTCACTTTTTGGCTAAAGTATGTACTTAGACCGAACTTCCGCTCAGCGAATTGGCTTAGCGAAAGTTGAGTCAAAAAGTGAAGTGCTACACGTTAAAATTCGAGGGCTAGGATCATCAAGACGCCACTTGCGTTGAGTGCATCTAGCTGGGTGGGGATTGGGGAGGGATTAGTTCCCCTACCAGCCGACTAGGGAATCTGGGGGCATCGTGAGACCCCAGCCAGGTCCAAGGTGGTACCCCGGCTGATATCAGATCTGATGCTGGCCCAAAGAAAAGTCGGTTAGATTTTAGTCCAGATTTCAGAGTTCCTGGAAGTTTTTCAGTCATTTCTTTCATTTAAGAGATTTTATTTCCGTTTTTATTGCAGCTCCTGTAAGCAGCCAATAGTGGAACATGGTGATCCTCGGCAGAAGTGTGCACTTCAACAACTGCTGTCTGGTGACAGTGATGGCAGTCTCTGAATGCAAAGCCAACTGACTGCCACCTAGCATAGTTTATCACTCAGTGTTGTTCTGTAGCTGATTTTTTAGATTATGTATCATTGCGGACTGTTTTATATGTACATTTCTGTGCCATTATTGTTTTCTGAAGCTTATCTGTAACAGATTGTCACTATAGAATTTATTACCATGCGATGTATGATTTTTGCCTATCTGTAGATAAGATAGTGTATCTTGTTCTTATTGTTATTGTGGTGTTTTGATTCACTGGTTTCGTGTTAAATCTGAGTATCTTATATATATAAACATTGATGTACACCAGACAGTTTATCAGCCGTGACGTTGGCTGAGTAATTTGATCTGTACGTTTTTAATAACTATGTGTACAGTATACAAATAGTGACTGGCATCGAGGTCAATAGTGAGTCTTATTTCCCGAAGTTGCAGGAATATTGCCCAAGTGCTGAAGGCACGCGGGCAATATTCCCGCAACTGAGGGAAATAAGACTCACTATTGATCGATGATGACAGTCACTATTTGTTTTGTTATACCTCTGATCGAAATG
>Ga0056124_1000740_pt1 | contig 11010 bp, 5 predicted proteins | sample WorMetHEROISLAND_2_FD_70069 | JGI IMG/M metagenome (GOLD analysis project Ga0056124, IMG submission 70069) | Marine gutless worms symbiont microbial communities from Max Planck institute for Marine Microbiology, Germany - Olavius sp. 4 HERON ISLAND | ecosystem: Host-associated > Annelida >... | reverse complement strand
GTCTTCGACCTCGCCTCTAGCCGTAGCCATACTATATACGACTCTGATCTGAGAACACGGCTTAGTACTAGGCTACTCTAGCCGTCACTCCAGGGCGTTGACCTGGCCGCTTGCCATCTGCCGCGCCAGGCCGCTGCCCAGCTATTGGATGAGAGGCGTGGCTGGACTTTATAAGGGAGTCTTTTGCTAATAGAAAGCCCTGACGGCTTCATGCAGTATAGGGTAAGTAACATTAACGACATAAGCGGTGTTCTATGATATCCTGCGAATCATCGCACAGTTTTGCTTCTGTGAGCTAAATCTGTATGTAATTTTTGTGCTCAATTACAGCATTAACAAATATGCAGTGCTCGACTACTGTAAGAACATGGATCTCAGAACCCCTGTCACGGCCCGGCATCTAGCAAATGCCCTTGATGTTTGTTCAAGACCCGGCATTTATTTTGAGACTGGCCTCGCAGGTTTCCTGGCATTTACTACACTGGGTGATTGGTCACGGCAGCTCAAATCCTTTTTCAATCCCATAATGGCATATGATGCCCATATGCATCAGCTACATTGGCTGCCTACCTGCCTATGTCATAATAGAGTTTAAGGTCATCGGTCTCATTCCAGTTCTATCTGGACCTGTGTCCTTGCCAGTGAGTCAAAGAGTCATACGACTGAGACTTGTGCTAACTGTTGCAACTGTTCTAATTGTTATGTTAGGGAAATGGAAGAGTGCTGCGTCTTCTGCAGTTTTCATGGAGTAATTGCGGTGACAGTTCTTATCGCAGTAATGTCACTCAGATTACCCTGAAGCCTGATCCATTGAAGCTGCCGGGAAATATTACACTTGGATTTAGTGGATATTTGGACATGGATTTGAAGGCACCGGTGAAGGTATGATTTTCATGTGTTTACTTTTATTGTTGGCCAGTTATTTCTGTTTCCAGTAGAGTATTGTGATAAGTGACTGCAAGCTGTTTGATTATTAACCAGATATACGTTCTGATCCACCCGTCTATCTCACATACTTGCTAAGATATTGTATGCCAAACACTTAGCCATGCCTAATTACCATTGAAAATGCAGTGATCATTATTTTGGAGGTTACTGGGGCAAATTAAAGGGTATTTTGGGGTTTGTGCCGATAGCAGCCCCTGAGACACGTCTTTTGAGCTATTAGTTCACTGCACATGTTTTTGTTTCTGTCCAATTTCTATAGATTTTATTTTGGGTATTCATTTCCAATAATTTATCTTGAGTGAGTTGCTGTTTAAGATTGTTCTCTGTTTAGATTGTATTTTATATTGTTCCATTTGCAGGTGGAATTGACAGTGAAGAAGAAGATGCTTTTTTGGTTTACTGTGCCTTGCATTGACAATGTTGGGTCTTGCACCTATGACAACGCATGTTCTATGATTACACTGTTTGCTTGTCCACCGTTTTTCAAGAAGTACCATATTCCATGTGCCTGTCCGTTTCCCAAGGTGAGCCAAAGTGTGGTTGTCTGAGAACGTCTTGGCATTTTTGGTTTATTTTTATTAGTTAATATTTCTAGGAGCTTGATGGCAAATGGTACTGTCTTTTTTCACTTTTGAAAACATTGTGTAGTGTATATGTGTGATGTCACTGCATTTGGGCTGTGCTTGTAGGGATCGTATAACTTACCACCGTCATCAATCTACGTTGACAGTGTGGGACCTTCGTTCCTGAGTCGTGGCTATTATCGTGTGACTGCAAAAGTGTCAGAAGGATCTACAAACATTGCTTGCATCAGTCTTAAGTTATCCCTTGCTTGGTTTGTGAATTTGATTTTTTTTTTATTTTTGCACATGATTTAGCCTCAACTACCTGTTACCTCCAAGTAAGCAAAGTAAGGAAAAGTAAATCTGTCTAACATATTAGTTTGAACACCTCTCATTTGCTTGCTGCTGCTGCTGCTACTCATACTTTAGATTTTTGTGTAATACAAAAATTTTTTTAGAAGTACTTGTGGTTAGGTCAGGTTCTCAAATAAATTTTTGCAGAATTGTTGGGAGACTAAAAATAATGTATGTCTATTGTTTAGTTGCTATTAAGATGCTGTTATCATCCAAACTAGCATCCAAGTATCTCTGCCATGTGCTAGTATTATTACAGTAAACTTTCTTTTTTGCTTTGAGTTGACACCTTTAGCCAAGCTGCTAATTTGTACATAATTACATAATTAATTTCTTCGAGTGATATATCAAACTTTGGATAGTTTTTGATTAAACTCCAGAAAAATTGTGTAGTTACAAATTTATTGCTATAACCATTACTACTGCTTTTGTTTTAGCTGGCTTCTCAGATTGACTGCAGGTTAGGCTGGGTCGCTGTGGGAGTCATTTGGGAATTGCTTCAACAGTTTTTATGCATGACAGCATGTAGTGCTAAGCATGTACTAGCTATCGTAATTCTGTCCATCCATCTGTCTGTCCCTCATGACCCGGTACCGATTCAAGCCCGGGTAAGATAGAGACTCCGGGTTTTTACCGTATGATAGCCTAGAGTCTCTAGTTTCTTGCGAGCAAATTTCATGCCGCTGGGTGAGGAGATTCCCCTCAAATGAGGGCATCAAAGAGGGGTACCCCATCCTTTCCTTAAGAAATCGCTATTTTGCCACTATTAGCTCGTCTAGCATGAGAACGGTTGCAGATAGACACAGACTTGCTGCTTATCATAACAAGCACTGCTGACGAGCTTCGCGTGTCTCATGAGCATTAGCTCAGATTTCTTGTTGTAGTTTTTTCATAGGCTGGATGTCCTTTCTGTTGCCAAGCCAAACAGTTTCGTAGCTAGTTGTTGATAGCTGCCATGTGATTGTTGTGATAGATGGACAACTGTGAACACCGGTGATTATGACGTCTTCTCATGTTATTCTTGCATATTAATATGCCTCGGTACTGATTTGTATGCATGCAGTATTTTGTTCTGTTGCCACTGCTTTATTGATAACAAAACGCTTTTATCAGTTATTTTGTTATTGTGCCTTATGTAATAGTTGTACTTATGAATCATGTGGATTATATTTTACTCATCTGTATTAACAGTGATGTGTTAACAGTGAAGTATGTGTTCTTTTGCTAAAAAGTTGAGAATTTTGTTTTGATTATTGGACTTGTCAGAGTCTTATTAAAGATAAAAAAGTTGTACATTGTAGTGATCTCTTGCTTGGTTATTGTACAACGTTTATATCGAAGCTGTGTTTATTGTTTTTTTTTGTAAAATCAAATGTTGAAAATAGTTTTACTACATTTGACACATGTTATGCATCAAGAATTATTAAATTTTGTTAGGTTTTTTAAAGATACTGACTTTTTGTCAGAGCTTTTGATGACATTTGTATTTTTTTTTGCACTGTATAAATAAACTGATTGATTGATTGATTGATTGATTGACTGACTGACTCACTGATTAATTGATGAGTAATAAGTTATGGTACCGGTAATTATATAATATGGTAGGCACTTAATGGCTGACAGAAGTGAAATGTGATGTTCACAAGTCACTGTGATATAACAGATTTTATACATTTTTTGTTTAACCTCTCGTTTATTTGTCTGCAGATTTTTAATAGATAGTGCCTAGGTTTATTTTTGAATTATTGTTGTATTGTCCTATACCATGTATTATAGAGCGTTCATACTGAAGGATGTCATCATTTTTCATCACAGATATGCTGCAGGTTATAGTAGTAGTAGTAGTAGTAGTAGTAGTAGTAGTAGTAGTAGTAGTAGTAGTACCGGGTAGTAGTAAATGGCAGTTGTAGTGCCGCTCCCTACTCGAGCCCGGACCGGGAGTGCATTACAAAAGTCAAAATCAAACATCGTCGAAGACACATAGAAAAAAGTGAGTTAATGATCAGTATTTTGGTTTTACTGTTGCTTAAATAGCTTTAGTGTCAAAAGTGTTAGATGGAAAGCTGCGTCTTCATCAGATTTTGTGTTATGAATTTCTGATGATTCTACGCCACACTGGTTCACTTGATCACTGATGGTGTTGTGGTTGTTTAATTAATGGTCTGTGTGTAACTGTTTGTGCGTAATGTGCTCCTATCTGAGAGTACCATCTGAGTGTCTTATAAAAAACACTCGAACCACATTCCAGTTGTGCAGCTGTTATCGCATCTGTTGAACTTCACATATTTTGGCCACCATGTCCATCTTGTAGTATTTTCTTGGGATTCGTGGTTGCACCTCTTGGTTGCCATGCCATAAGATAGTTAAAGAAAGCTTATCTGTTATTTTTTCAGAAATTGTGTGCATACACTCACATAGAATGTTGCCAAAAAGTAGGTTTGTATTTGTATAATGATATAGCTGTACGACTCGTTATTATTGCTCATATTTGCCCTGTGCATTGTAGACTTACTGCATAGGAATGTCGTAATCTGTTATGAATTGGTTAAGTTCTGTTTGATGTTTTGCACGTTAGTATGTTATGCATTTTGAGTAAGTGCATTTTGTCCATATTTTGTATACAGGTTTTGTACTGTTAACTTTCTATGCTGATAATATCTATAAATATATACCTAACAAAAAGATTAATGATGTACACAGTGTTCAAATAAAATGAGGCATTTCGGTCTGCCATGTAACTTTAGCAACAGTGTAGATATTTGGACAATTTTTGGCACACAGACAACCAAAACGACGCTAAGTGCGACTTTTTCATCTTATTTGCCACACCTGCTTTCCTACTTCCATGAATTGTTCTTAACTTAAGATTATCCTCAGTCGAAAATCACATTGTCATTATTAGCATCCGAATTGCATCATCATGAGGTATAGTGCAGTGCTCACAGCTCACAGTCTGTTGTGGTGGATATTTATAATCATTTGATTTGCACAAGCTTTGACTAGGCTTACATGTGTAGGCCTGGCCTACCCATTATCACTCAGATGAAAAATGAGGCCTATATGCTGTTTATTTGGACACTGTATATTAAGGATTAATTATATTGCATTTACATGAAATTGCGTGCTCTGTTGAAGGTTATATTTTATTATGGTGTTGTATGAAATATTTCTGTCTTTTAATTGTGCTTATTTTATAATAACAACAAGATAATGTTCAAGTGAACACGGAGTCTGTCCAATCCAATGCCTCTCAGATAGTATACAGTGAATTTCATATAACTGGAATCAGCGAGCAGCTCATCAGAGTAGACCAGCATAGTTAAAATGAAAAAAAAGATTAATTTTAAATTACATAACAATGTTCAAGTTATAATAATAATCTAAGTTGCCAATTTTCTAATGTATGCCTATTTTTAAAAATAGTTATCCATATTTGTAAATGCATACCTCAAGGCCAGCGTAATATAACCATGCACGTCGAACTAGTTGCACGCAGATGTTTAGAATGATGGTGTCAGCGAATTGCAATGACACTTTTATATTTACCACACAGAATTTCAAAACGCAGAGAATTTTTATTGGATTTGCGTTAAAAAACGAAATGTATGTATGCACATGTAAAATAATAGCACTGGCATGTAACTAACAAATGTAAGATAAAAATTTAACGTTGTGTACGATAGTAGACTACGGGCTCTGTCTGGCGAACACAATTATATTTTTTTTGCGTTCGCCTTTCTGAAATCGTTGGTTTCTTAAATTTCAGTGGGGTGACGGTTTTGTTAACTGTTTTTCTACACTTTGTATTAACTACCGTAACGAATACTATAATTCAACCGTTTTATGGAAATAGTCCACACAGAAGCAACTTTATTTTGCAAAAACTACGTTAATCGTTTGTGCAAAACTTGTACAGCTGTAAGTGACGGTCGATTAATGTTCGCGCATGCGCATATACTACTTCGGATCGAACTGCTTAAAAATCTTCTTCTGTATGATACCGGGAAGCTATGTTCCAAATTTGGTGAATAGCGGTCCATACATAACGTCACAATCTTGTCCACAGACGCCGGACGGACGGACGGATGGACGGACGGACGGACGTTTACGTGATTTTATATTCTGTGCAATGCATATGCATTGCACTGGACAGACAATAAAGTCATTTGGTAAAATTATACAAAAAATGTTACAAAACAAGAAAACAACAGGACGTCAGTCTCAAACATAAGGCCGTGGTTACACGAAAGAAACTTTCGAAAAAAATTGCAGAAATTTGACTTTACGGTACTGGTACTTGTCACTCTTCTGGTTTATGATGGGGAAAGCTGTAACATAGGTACAGTTGTAACAGAAATAACAAATACTTGGCTAATAAATAATACAACAAGTGTTAAGAAGTAAAAACTTTAACATCCGCGTGAGCCCCGCAGGCGCGAGGCACGTAGCATTTGCTATAGTTTTGCTAGTGCATTAATCCGGCAGCCGTGTGTCGCACTTGGAAGTGGTCTGCGGGCGCAAGGCAGGCAAGTTCAGTGTTTGGTGGAGCGGGCGGCGGTCTCAGGTGATGTTGGGTCAGCGTCATCGTTGTTCGTGCTGCTCGAAGTCCTGCAGACAGTGACGGCAGATTGTCGCGGCTCGGTGCTGGCGGTCAGTGAACGTCGCGCCTTGTCTTGAGCTGCCGCGTCGTCAGGAGGCCTGTCGTTGTCACAGACGTCGAGTCCTACTCTCATGAAGTGACCAGGTATCGTGTGATGATGATATTCGTACGATGCTGCTGCTGCTGCTGCTGCTTCCAAGCGCTGTTCACACATACACAAGTGGTATAGGGCATGTACAGACAGGCGTGGCTTTCTGATAATAATGAGTTTATGATCTATGATCGTGCAACGGCGTTGTTCCAACAACTTAGTAGAATTAGTTCGGAGCTGACTGTAGACTAACACATCCATAGTTTTTTTCGGCACTGCATGCCGACTGGAACGTCTATACTTGTGGCAGATTTAATAGGCCCATACGGCCTATTAAATATGTTAAAAAAAATAAAATATGTATGTAGGCCTAGTATGTGGCCTGCAGTATGTAGAAGTACTTCCACGGAGCAGTAACGACGTTTAGCAAATGACACTGTATTTGTATTAACTTTAAAAAAATGAACATTCGTGAAAAAATGAGAGTAGCCACAACCGTTTCTAAAATGTCTAAGTTGCTAAATTTTTTATCGCATTCTGTAGAATAGATGCGTGCACTACAAACCTGTTGTCCGTCGAGCTTGCGTTGTAGTTGCTGTAGCTGACTTTTAATTCGCTGCAGTTCAGCCTGTGTTCGTCTTCTCTCCTTTTCCTCGACGTGAAATTCTTCTTCGCGAAGAGCTGACTGAAATCGCAGTGCTTCGTTTTCTTCTCTGAGGCCTCTCATTTCTCGTCTCGCCTGGCGCAATTCTGTCTCCGATTTCTGAAACAAGTTCAGTGAGTCAGTCAGTTTTGTTTATTTGTTTGGTCGTTTCATTTACAGTTTATTGTTTAATAAATGCATCTTTATAATCTTGCACGGTTGCACCGACAACGTAGAGCTATAGAAACTTGTTTCAACTCACGTTGAGCGAGCTTCCTATCGGGTGAATCTGTAAACTATATTTGCACTTTTTTTTGTCGATTAACACACTAACAAGATAATTGTACACAGCCTGAAAATAGGCACATACTACTTGGTGTTGTATACGGAATATCATTTTCGATCGTCATTCAATGGCCCGTTGACTGTCTGACGGCGAATTCGTCAACCTATAGAGGTTGCTCCTCTCCCGTATCCGGACTCACCGTCTGAAACAATTTACCCGAATATCTGAGAAATCTTTCTAAACCCGATATTAAATGTTCCAGTTTGTTTCAGCGCGTTAGAAATTTTAAATGCCTCCGCGCTGTATAAAGTTACTGTTAATTCGCATTAAACTGAATTGAATAAATAGACAATCGCACGAAAACATTGAGACTGGCGGCAATTGCCAGAGATGGACCTGGTGTTTCAGTTTGTACTTCTCGGCCTCCTGCCGCGACTGCAGAATTATGCGGTCGATCTGTGCTTGGAGTTCTTCGGGGATGCCAGACTGTTGGCGTCGTGTGCAGGATGACGAGTGACAAGGACAGCAACAAGCCTGCTGCACAATGCACAAATACACAAAACTTGATACGAACGATTGGCTTTACTGTTACAACATGAGCAAAACTTTAGCTAGAAACATTAAGACCCAGGGTCTAACGCGGACCAAAGTAACAAAACACGCAAGTAGAAAGCGCATCTGCCACAAGAAAAGTTACCCAACAGTCGTTTTATATAGCCTTGGTCTATTATGTACCCATCGTCTTCGTGATCATGCACTCCCTATTGATATTTTAACTGTTTCCTATTTTGATCTAGAAAGACATTAAACGACTAAACTGATCGAGATTGACCTCGTTAGAATTTCGTCACATGTTCTGCACGAGAAAACTAGGATGGAGGGCTATCAGCCTATCAGGCGTTAATTAAAAAGTTGATGATACTGTTAACAGCTGCTTCGATACCATCGACGCGTGCGAGAAACGACTGACAGATAGAATTGACGTATCGCTTAACATTTCGACCGCCTCTGATGATTAATCTTTAATGATGTTTTCATTTCCGCTACGTTCGAGTTTTTTTCTTCTGCGATGTACGTTTTTGTTTCAATTTTCAAATATAATTTATTAGTCGACCGTTAATCGTTCACAACTTGGCGCTGTTCCTCTGTCATGCATAGATCTACCATTGTACTACCAGCCTGCAGGTTGGCTGAAGGCTATACGCTTGCTCAGTCACATATTCCAAAATTCCCACACGCAAGTAAATTTCTATCGTAAAGCAACGAATTCCCATAAACGTGTCATTGTCACGATTAGTTGATCTTAATATATTTCGTAGCAACCCGGCAATTTTTTACGTGGGCCAATTTAACCTGACGACATTGGAGTACGACATCATACCCCGAATCTAGCTTTGGTAACATTTCCCGTTCTTGTAGGAAGCGAAGTGCTGTCTTCACTGAACATTTCCCGTTCTTGTAGGAAGCGAAGTGCTGTCTTCACTGAACGTGTCGGTATGCAAGTCACGACGTATAACGATATGGGTCTATATTATCTCGGCAATTCTGTATTAGGCCTACATGCACGTAGGCTACGTGACACTGTCGGCTACATTGATTACTGGAAACGATGAGCTAAAGTACCATCATACGCCAGTGATTACATGCGTATAACAAATTAATTGTGTGCTAGAAAAGAACGTTTCCAGCAAGTAGACAAAATATGTGAGCATTTTTCGCAACAGCTGAGCTGCCAGCTGTATAACAGCAGTCTCATCCTGTCTGACCTCGTGTGGTCTCACGGGGGGTCTATCACCCCGTGCTGGGTCCTATGTTGTGGGTCTAGGGCTTATAATAGACTGATTCATAAAGAAGCCCACCAGAGTACGTTTATAATTTAATTTATCAAGCGACGCCTTTGCCTCAAATGCCTTTGCTCTGTTGATCTAATTCATTCCAGAGTGCTACCACAATGTATGATACAAAAGCACTTCGAATTATCTCACATTTTTTTAAACTTTTGCGTCTTATAGTATTATTTAATGTTAGTGACCATCACAAATGGCTCACCTACGTCCAACCCCATAAAACCCTTACGGTACACATTTTAAATACGTCAATCAAATTTCTTCTTTCTTCCAAAGTCTATAAATTCAGAGTAATAAGTCTACCTCAATCGCAAATAGAAAGCAAGGCGAGCACAAAAAGATTTTATGTTCGCTATAATGCAGCCATATTTGATATTTTACTACACGAATTTAAGTCGTAGACCTATTCCGAACTTATGCTGATTTAGCTGACTAGGCCAATAGTTTTCAACTAACCTGTTCGTTTTTGTCGATAGAAGCCATATTGATTTTAATTTAGCGTATCTGCGAAATAATAATAACAAAAGCTCGGTTATTCGCCGACAAGATTTAGGTAACGTTACGACAAAGCTTAGCTAATTTCGCAGTCCATCGCTCAAAATTCAGAAAAAGACGCGTAAAATGCCCGACCGTATTTTCCGCCATTATTTGAGCACGCAAATAACCATTACTCATGTAGCAGCTATTAACCATTCATAGCTATCTATATACGTGAAGCTGTGAGCAACGCTGTATATTATGGCCCAGAGGTTCGCTGGTGTATTTTGCCATACAATTCGTAACGATGCTCTTGTCTGCATTGCTGACATAGACTGTAGCCATTGGCGTAGCAAGGGGGGGGGCGACCGTCCTCTCCCAACTTTAGTTGTGATTTCTTGAATGCAAATTTGTGCATTAAAACTAACGAAAAATTAATATCCGCTACGTGAATTTGTTGAGGCTTTTCATGGCCAAAAATGCGTTTGCGCCCTGGGCTCTGCCCCAGAACCCGCTAGGGGAGCTTCTAACGCAACATAGACCCCTAACTGGTGGAAAGGGGGCTCGCTGCCTTCTCCAAAGAACCCTAACCCCACTCTCGGCCTTCGGCCTCGGTTTTCGGCCTTTCGTGCCTTGGCCTCCCCCTCCCAATTCCAATTTCTAGCTACGCATATGACTGTAGCGTGTAGAAATTGTGAATCATGGTTGATATCGGTTTGTCTTTGTCTGTTTGCCAAATTGCCGCCCCCCCACCCTGGCAGGGGTAATTTGGCAAACAGACAAACACACCGTTTGTTAACGGATTTTAATGAAATATATTGGATGCCAAAAAAACAATCGATTATACACTATGTTGCTGGTGACCGCGGATAACGACCAGGATCTAAGAATTTTCGTACAAATTGTTTTCACTGCGACTGCTATGGACAGCTAAGAATGAAGCGTGAGAAATTTCGTCGAAAGTTTCTGCTCTTCGAGTGTTTCCAGGTTGATGTTATACACGATGGCGCATAGAAGCATGCTTTTACCCGTTATATATAACTTTTGATACTTTGTCTCGTTTTATGGGTTGGGTTGAACTATCATGTTTACTATGCGCAGTGTACATGGGTCTATTAACTTTTTAACGTATAGTTCACGTATATCGCTGTATGTTGTCACGTTCTTGCGTTTTGACAAGTTACGTTAATAAACGGATATG
>Ga0056124_1000739_pt1 | contig 11015 bp, 6 predicted proteins | sample WorMetHEROISLAND_2_FD_70069 | JGI IMG/M metagenome (GOLD analysis project Ga0056124, IMG submission 70069) | Marine gutless worms symbiont microbial communities from Max Planck institute for Marine Microbiology, Germany - Olavius sp. 4 HERON ISLAND | ecosystem: Host-associated > Annelida >... | reverse complement strand
ATTGAAATTAATTTCTAGCACCCATAATCTCATCTGTCGGAAATCTGCAGCTGTCTGTCGGAATATTGCAACTTTCTCGTCCTAGTGTCTTAAAGCCACGACAGCGCTGGTTGTGAAGCGAATACTCATTGGACGCCGTTCCCACTTTTCCAGGAAGCGACGATGAAATCCGTACCAACTAAAGGCTCACAGTTCCACCCACCAGTCTTAATGATAGTATAATTGTGTGTCAAACATTCTAACGTAGGCCTATAAATTAGTCACTCTGTCTATATGCCTAGTTGGTTGTAATTTTATGTTACAATCGATACTGCAGCTGAGATTTTGAGAAATTATTTACAAATTTACAATATGTATTAATGTAACAAAAATACGAAAATTCGAGCAAGATTTTGCTTTACGCCACTGAGTTTCAGGAGTCCCCGGTTCTCTTTAGGACCACCCCTCAGCAGCATCAGCAGTCAGCTGTGGCTGGCGTGACGCCTAGTGCTATGCAACGATTGAACGCCGCATAATTCCCAGCCGCTTAGGATGTCTTCACTGTATGCTGTCTACAACGCTAGGCGGCGCCAACGTGTGCGATACAACTGTAACAAACTTACTGAAACGAAACCTAAAACTTAGAACAGCAACGCCCACATCAGCGACAAAAAAAACTAATTAATAAACCAAACCTAAAATCGGTTTAGGTTCATCACAATATCAAAGATTATCAGAGATTTTCGCGTGGCGCCTATAGATACGCATAAAACTAAAAGTGATGTTTAGGTCTATTGCATGCGTGGATTTAGTTTTGGTATCGTTGTAGTTCTATCGCACAATTAAGCGCGCCTATAAAAGACGTGACGTGGCGTATATATGACATATGGTATGACATACGACTATCTTTGTTTCACTATAAAGGTAGAACACAGAGAGAAAAGAAGAATCTGAGCTAAAACAACATATACAATTTATATACGAATGTCGACTAAATCTGGTTAAAAACATTACCGTACTACTTTGCAATATTTTCTCATCAAGATTGTCCACGCGGTTAGCACATAAATTGCTCTCTCTTGCAGTCCTGCTGTCTCTTTTGGGGCATTCGTAAGCCGTAGCCTATACAGTCTACCACTGCCAGTCATCGTTCACTAACCATATAAACCATAGAAGGGCACTCGGAGAGCGCAAACCTCCGTCAACGCTGTGTCTTTTTTTCCCGTTGTGTTCGCCAGGTGGCAGCACTATATTCGGCGGACGTTTCCCTCTCTGGCAATGGTAAAGAATCCTTCAATCTTATACTAGATCCAGATGCTGACTCAGATCATCTTTCAATCTCACCACCTCTAAGTTGGGTGAAGTCTAACATTCCATGAAAATTTAAGCCATATCCGCCTGTAACTTTTTGTGTAATCCAACGTGTAAATGCCGGGTATAACCTCTGGTAAAGGTAGTAAATAATTGATGACGATATCTGAAAGTCGTCTAAGTGAACGATTAGCCGCCATTTTGATTTCATTAAGAAACGATGCCGCGCGTTCTTATAGGCTAACCTGTCTTCATGGAGCTGCTGGGCGTACATAAATCTTTCAGTCTGGACTCTGCTTGCAGCGCACAGAGGCACGAAGAAGTTGTCTATGAATGTAGTCAATATGGGCACGCCAGACACAATGCAGCAGCGCGTGATGAAGACGACATACTGGACGTCACCTTCGATGAGATTAGAGATCTATTGTGTACGAGCAGTGGCGACACCAATGCCGGGTATTACAGGCTGACCACTGAACACTTTGGCCTCCTCTTTCCCTCGTATTTTAATTCTATACATAGTAAGAAATTTCACTTTGCAAACACAACGAAACAATTGCAAGCAATAGTTTTGCTGCAGTAAGAAAATGTCGTAGCAGTTGTTAACCTAACTGTTATCACCAACCCTTGTGACTTGTCCTCAGCCCTTTGACATAAATAGTTTTTTTGGAATTTTTTTATTTTGTCAACATTGCAATTAAATCAACTTGCAAAAAAACGTTGATAACGTTGATAATAAACATGTGTGTCGGTGCGTTTTAACGTTTGTCGGACGTTTTACGCCTATACAATACGTGATCATTCGATCGTTTTATCAGTAAGCGCTAAGATTAGAACATGCGTGCGACCGTGTATAGTTTTATCAGTATCATTGACATTGTTAATCCAACGTTGACATGCGTTTTGAAGAATTGTTTTCATGTTTTTACTTTTTAAATTTTTAGCCTTTTTTCTGCTTGCTTACAGTCTCATTTGGGGCAGTTGTTGGTGGTATTAATATCCTTGCTGTCCTCAGAGCACATCTATCTCTGTACTGATTCTTATTACTGTACGTGTTTTATGTTTGTGTATTTCTCTGAAATTAAATGACGAATGATGATGATGATGATGATGATGCCGTTGGTAACTCAGCCTGGTCATACCTTCACGGGTAGGTGCAATGAGTTCCAGGTTCCAGCGAAAGCTGGGGCGTGAACAGGCACGCCTCGCTATGCACCAGCACGTAACCGTGGTCTCGCGGTGTAAGCTGGTGTCTGGCTGACGGCTAACGAAACGGAGAGCAGCGCCGCCCTATGGACCTTATTAATCAGGAAGGACTTTACATTACGTTGAGTTCATTAATAAGCTGGCGTCACCATTCTGTAAACAGAACAAGACACTGAGAATGTATACACGACCACCATCGTGGCACGAGTCAAAGGTCAAAGTAACGTGACAGACAGTTACTGTGTCTGGTGACTGCGCCGCATGCAATGGATGCGAGCGACGTGTTTAGCTGATATTGAGTTGCAGAGAGTCACAAATATTATGACGAATGACGTCAGGTCGCAGACGCTCCAACCTTGCCTCACTGCCCCAGCTGGACACCCACGTCTCGTGTGAACGAGTGGGGATTGCGTAGTAACCTACGTCACGATGCATGACTGTGACGCATTGCGGGCACATGTACATTTTCAACTTTTAGCCTAGTACATTAAGTAAATACCCGGTAATGCAAATTGTGTGAAGAATATTTGAACGCACTGATAGCCTGTGTAAGCAAGTTTTATACTTTTCTAGACAAAATTCAGGAACTTTTGACATGTCACATTTTTTTTCTACCACTAACCGTCGCTAAGTTATCAACGCTCAAAAATAGTCAGTTTTTGGCCCGCCTATCTTTATGTTAGAGGTGGCGGTTCGGCTTAGTTGGTGACGTCGTTGGTCGAATCAACAAAGTTAATCAACGCCGGGCCCGGTTAGTACTTGGATGGGTGACCGTCTTCAAAACGGGTAAACCATCTTTGCTGACATACTGACCCAGTCCGTTATCTGGCCGACTTGGGCTGTATGCTAGCTTAATTGCATTTAACCCTCGCCGACTCAAAAGTGCTGATCTAGCTGTCTATGTGAAATCTTCTTCTTCTTCTATCTTTATGTTCTTATTCTAGCCATTGCCTGCAACACATAGTAAATATGTTTAATTTATTCATTACTATGCACGTTGTACAAGTGGACGTTATGAGTTCAATTTTTACCATGGGTGGGGTTTATCGATTACTTAGGGCTAAGTACCCCACATTTGGCGTATTTGTCAGGCGTCCTTCTAAGAATGGAAAGGGGAAGGGATACGAAAAGGGAGCCGATGGTGGCTAAGCCCTTACAACCAAACTTTTAGAACTGGCACCGTCTAAGAACGAAATTATGTAGTCTTTGCTAAGGTAATTAAGAGATCAGTCACTGCGCCGGGCGACACGATAATTATGCTCCTGTGCGTAATTTCAAGATTTTAAAATTCTAAAAGTCAGAAGGCACTCTGACCCATCCTGTTTGTATTCTCTTTCCCATAGCTGCTATACAACTCGCTATTCGAGAAGTTTAGTTATCTCGTGTCTGTAGTTATCTCGTGTCTGCCTGGATGCGGCTGTCTTCATTCTACTGTTGTATACAATGCCGTGAAGCGACTGCATGCCGCAGGTTCGGTCCGGTCTTCCACGTCACTGGCCGTGTTCCGGCGTCGCCTCAATTCCGAGCTGCTCAGGCGCTCTGCGACTCGACGTGACTGTCATATTAACTAATTGTATAAGTACGTAGGTACATTTACGAGGCGCACAGTGTCGGCGAGAAACCCGCGGAATCTGAGGCACAATGGGTATGTTTCGGTTCTCGCAGTTTTGCAGTAGCTGCTCCCACTATTTGAAATCTCCTTTCTTTGGACATTCGCAGGTGTGCTTTCGTATGCTGTTTTCGTCGCCAACTCAAAACTTCTGTCGATAACCTAGCTTTTTGCTTTTCTTGGTGCCCCACCCCACACCTTGTACCTCAGATTCGGCGGGTTTTATGTTCCATTCCGTCACACTTCACGAGACTTGCTGCCTCCCCACATTATCTCGGAACCCGAATTCCCTCATTGTGTGCGTGCGCCCAAACATGACGTAATGGTCGACCTGACCGGATGCATATTCGACAGCGCCGATGAGTGAGTGAGTGAGAGAGAGGAGGCCTGCTGCAGACAGGGTGCTGATGGCGGTCGAAGGTTCTTCATCCGTCAATCCTGTGCAGATGCGATGTACCGCGTCAGACCCTCAACGTCGTCGCTGCTGCCGCTGATGCTGACGCTGCTGTGTTATGGAAATAGACTTGAACGCGGCGCCCGGTGTGGTGCGGCCCGATGTTTGGCCTTTTTGTTGGCCATGTCGAATCGTATGAGACCCGCGGTTTCAGGGAGTAATGAAACGCTGAGTAGTTTCTTAGCGACTTATTAGCATGTAAAAAGTCACTTGTTATCATCATTATCACTGTATAGTCTAGACGCGTGTCGTTTGGCTTCGTCGTGGTAAAATTACAAAAATGTCTAAAATCAATATTGATATCGTTAAATACCGGTATTGTCGATTCGTGTTGTGATTTTGCTGCGAAATGCCGAGCGATGTGTATGTCAAAGTTGTTAAACGTGTAAATAAGCTTGTTTGTTTCAATCACGAATAAACTCTTGACAAATAAACTCTTAACACAGCTGTTTTATGTGTTCTGCAGGAATCCGTTTTAATGCGGTCTATTGTCGTACATTTGTTGTTGTTTTATTAGTTGTTTTTCTTTTCTCTGTGTTTGTCTGACTATGCTTTATCTTTATGGTAAAATAAAGGTTTGGTGTCGTCTAGATTTGCTATGGCGCCTTTCAACTTGGCTTAAACTCGCGGTACAATTAGCTTGGATGGCGAAAACAACCGACAAAATACAGAATTAACAAATGGGTTTTCCTTTCAGTTTTCGTAAGAACTGAGATAAACTTTGACGTTATCGGACATTATGAAGCAGTTTCATTACGTGCAAACGCATATGGCCTGCCAGGCATATATTTTGCCGAAGAACGACGCCTGTCCGTTTGTATGCAAGGTAACTCAGAAAACAGTTGTGAACGCATTTTGGTGAAATTTTTGGAGGAGTGTGCGCATCGTCGCGGACGAAAGTAGTTAGATTTTGCTGGCGATCCGGATTTTTGTGCATTCTCGATCATCCGTGATTCTTTACCATCGTAAGCTGCAGACTCCACTTTGTTCGTCAGGTGGCAACACCATTCTCGTCGGAGGTTCGCGAGCTCTGATCGCTTCTCGTTTATTACTAGCATGCGGTGACTATCGTACAGTATAGCCCGTAGAGCTTTTATCACACTATAGATGGGCTCTCTGACGACGAACCGTCAAGAAGCTATACCCACTCCGTGATGAAGCTGAATGCTAATGATGTGACAAGCATTCGAGATCAATCATGTCGCTTTCAACTAGGCTATAGAGTGCCATTGCCATCATGTCGATAATGAATCGACTGACCAGCATGGACAGATCTCGGTTCACGGTCATTTCGGCCCCAATAATTGACGAATGATATGGCCCGGTCACCGACGCCCTGCGCATCCTGATATGTTTGCGACGTTTTGGCGCTATACAAATGTGTTCTGATTGATTGATTGATTGAACAACCTACCGTATTAATGCAGCGTGATCTGTACTTGCATGCTGTGGTCAGTGATGGTCACGTGTCAGACATTTATGTTTTGTTTTGGTCGTATGTTTTGCGTTTTATAACCACTGCCTTACACCCGTGTGCTGCTGTCCAGGGATGGATCTGTCATATTTCCATGCGGTCAATGGTCAGTGGCATCGCAGTTCTGTGACGATAGACTAAGCTGTTACTGATGCTGACATAAAATATTGTAGTAATTCAATCCATTGCTTCACCAATTGTTTTGCAATCAGTCAGTCGTCCTATGTGTACAGTCTTCTTCACTGTGGATTGGATATATTATACATCAGTGTTAGTCATGGTTTTGCTTTGTAAGTCTATCCTTTCTTTGCACCCGGTATGACAGAGTACCAGAGTTGTTTTTGGTCTTGGTCTTGGGCTTGGTCTTGATGTTGTCTTATTGTTGATGACTTCAGCAGTGGCCATGATTACTGCATGTATTTCGTAGCAGCCTCGTTAGCAATCCTGCCGTGTCGTGTATGTATGTCACGTACAAAGTCGTCGGTTTTTCTGCGGTTGTCCTACAGCTAATATGCCGCAATTACGGGTTTTGCCCGTCCGTTTTTCTGTCCCATGCGGGCTTCAAACTCAGAACGAAAAGACATAGAGAAACCAAAATTTGTGTGGAGGTTCCTCGGGGTAAGAGTCAGCGGTGTGCTGATTTCCAGCTTACAAGATCAGAGATCAAAGTTAGGGTCGCGCTGGCGCAATGCAATATATAGCTACTTGTTGCTGCTGATGATGACTTCAGTCATAGCCGTGATGAGTATTGTATTTCGATATGTCACGCTCAAAGCCTTATGGGGTTTATTATTGTGTATGTTTCGCCGACATGACTGTGCCAGTTGGAGTCATTGGAAAGAGATAAATACGCAGCACGGTAACTAGCTGATTGATAGTCCTCGGCGTCTGTTTGCTGCCGACCGACGTCCAACCTGCCGTCGTGTGTTCCCTGCCGCCGTGTCGACGGCTCTGGAATTAATTTCTTCTTCTTCTTCGTCGTCGTCGTTGATTTAAATCTGTTGCTCTCTGGACAGGTCGTCCATCACGACGTGGGGTGGAAGAGAATGGGCGGTGCAGGATGGGAAGGGAGGCAGATAATCCATGAAATTGTCGTTGGTCCGTTGGTCTATGGGCCGCCCGCCGCGAGGCGTGCGAGATGTATATCCGCATCTCGTTTGTCACTGAACGTCTTGGCGCGTCGCTGAGTAGGCAATGCAACCAGCTCATTCATGGAGCTAGCTAGCTAGCCAAGACGTTTGCGCATCCTGAAATATCTGGTGCTGCCCTCGTTCTCGCGTGTTTTGGCCTCGAAAGGTTGTTTTAACAGACTGATGAATCTGATGTGTTTGATGGTCAACCAGTGATGTAGTCCTGGAGTCTTGGTCTCGAGGGGCATCGAAGAAAAAAATAAAGTCTTGGTATTCAGAATGTCAAGACTTTATGCTAGCAAAATATTTCGATAGCAGTTAAATAGCTATGGAGTCAAATAATAAATATGTTATTATGGTTATATTCGACTGGCATCAAGTAGCATGCATTGCATTACGAAATTCGTAATGAGTGAGTGACATTGATACGTTTAAATATTTGATGATGCATGAAAAGTCTTGGTCTTGAAAAAAGTCTTATTTACATCACTGCGGTCAACCCTTAGCCCTGAGGACCGATACGATGTTATTGTGTGTGCGTGTCTTGCAATTAAAGAATGCATCGGCCAGCACGCCATTGATCACGCGTCATGTCTTATTGAACTGTAGCTATATAAACGTTTGACTTGACACACGAAGGCTATTTATTATATCATCACAACTGCTATAAATGTATGAAGTTCTTACGGCTTGCTTTCACTGATTACTTTACTATTTGTTAGATTTTCAAGCTCATCGGCTTTCTTTTTCAGTTCTTTAAGTCGCCGTGTGTTGATTCGATGCCGTGATGTATAAGCTGCCGGCTTTTAAACCCTCATTGAAGGGTTGTCGCCATGTCGTTCGTTAGTGTTGGTTTCTTGGTTGTGTTATCATCGTGTAGCTGGCGCAGCCTATACCCACTGCCCCCTCCACTGCTGGAGATTTGCAGTTTCCATGACTTCGCGCCAGAGAACACGATCATAAGTCTAAGCTCCGTGCAGCTGGTTTTTTATTTGCCATATAATCTAGACAAGGACTGGCCTCGGACTCGGCCTCGTGGTTGTTAGCCTTGGCCTCGCATATATTACATAATGGCCTCGGTCTCGACACGACCCAGTTCGGCCTCACATTTCCTGTCATATAAACTACCGGCCTCGTTAGCAAGTCTGCCGGTGTCTGATGGCGTGTGTCATGTGCAACGATTTATTGGCAGTCCGTTGACCGCACTCCGACCTACCACAGGAAACACGGCGACCTTTCCGTCAGTAACAATCCGCACGTCTTTAGAATATAGTGGATGTCAATTTCATCGTCTGTCCGTTAGCAGTCGACGCACCTGTCATGTATGGAACTAAACCGAGTACCAGCCTTATAGCCTATAGCCGGAAGTCGTACGTAAAGATGACGTTGAACGGCGGAAGAGCGTGCGTTTCCGGTCGGTGTAACTGATTTGCTGAATATTGTTCAATGTCGCTTTTACCTGCAAGTTGTTTTGAATGGAACATTTTGTCAAACTGCCAGAGTATTCCATATCGAGCCTGCATATTGCATAGTGTATACGAGAGTAAGTAAGTAAGTAGAACGTGTATTGCGTTTTCACTCAAAGGAAACTAATCCTGTGGTCTGTCTGTCTTCGTGTCTCAGAGTGCGTGTCTGGACATCTCCATCCTAAGCGTCATTCATTGTTGGCGGGAGTCGCTATAGGCGGCGTTGGCGACTGGTTTTCGTCACTAATCTCATCAGTTTACAATCGCTCGTCGACGCACTAAGTTGTGGCCGGCGACGAAGCACTGTCAATGGACTGCTATGTGCTAGCCAGGACCTAGCCTGGTACGAAGCCATGTACTGTCCGGTCGCTTGGAAGCTGGAGCGCTCAGCGTCCCGACGGACGCGGAATCTGTCGCTGCAAATCAGTGTCCAAGTGCGATAGAAGCGCTTTGCCTGCAGCCCGTCACGCAGCTGTACGCCGACTGCGCACTTTGAGACCCATGTGACCATGTCTGTGTTACTTGCAAGATCCGCAGGCGATTTCACCGAACTTTGGTTGCTGATGTAGTTGACACCAAAGATGAACTAGCTGACTAGTTTTTTGAAGGTCGGGGGTCATGGTCAAGGTCACAGCAAGGTCATATGTTTGATCACTGCGTATAATAACCATGTTAGTTGAACTTAACGATAAAAACAAAACAAAACTAAATATAAAAATATATATATAAAGTATGACGGGTAAAAGTCCTAATGTGATAAAAACTAGAGTTAAAACGAAGTAACTGTGTTTATATAGCATCCGTGCATGTGATAAAATTACAGTCAGACAAGTAAGTGATTTGTTCAGGCAGTGAACGCGTGTGTATACGACGCCTAAGGTTGTAGTGCTGCGACGCTGCGGATGGTGGCGGCAGAGCGGTGTGCAGAACATGAGTAGGATTAGAAACAGTTTTGTTAAAGAGCTGATCATCTGCGGTGTCACACAGTTCTTCAAAAGTTGGCAAAGCGTGCTACAGAATTATTCAGCGTTGACTCTAGTTTTTGTCGGTATACTTGTTATGCGGATATATATCTGGTGGTACTTTAGATAGAACACATCAAACTACGGCGGGTGCTGTTCTTGTGGATTCGCGTGCATCCGTTGCCATGTAGGTTTGCTAAAAATTCTACACGTAACGTATAACTAAACTCAAAAACCCAAATGCGCGAGAGTAGCATTATTATGAGATGAATGCACCAAGCTGACGCCTTAGTCTTCTATGCGGTAGCTGAGCTTCTTGTACAATCCTGCAAGTGTCGCGCATGTGTAATGCTAGTCGTATATTCAATTGCTGATATCTTTGTTGCAAATGTTCTCTTATCGGAATATTCAAAATTAAACTTTTTCCTGCTATTAATATTACGATTTGATGCCCATTTCACAACTGCATAGTTTAGTTTTTAGAACTCCACCATTTCATTTAGGCCATAGAACTGCACAACGTGTGTAGAACTGTACACTAAAAAGTCCTGCTGTAGGCCTAATCACTACAAATTATAAAACACAGTTACGCTCTAACTACAGACAACTATTAAGTGACAAACGTGATATTAATTAATTACATATTACCGGCTTGGTTTATCATTATGTTCAACTTACGGGTAGGCTATAGATTAGCCTTACCCGCACCCACACCCGCACTGCCTTACCCGTACCCGACCCGTACCCGTAGAATTGTGCCCGTACCCGCGGGTACGGGTATACCCGCACAATAACTTGTACCGTCTGCTGTATGCTACAAGAGGCTGTAGAATAAATCAACAACAAATCGAAAGTGTACAGCAGATCTCCAACTTGTATAACAGGTCCACAAAAATCGAAAGGCTACGACAAATCTACGATATCACGGCATGCTTGGCGAGATGTCGTACAGCCTGTTGTACGACTTGTCCGGCAAATCGAAGTAGTGGAGTATGTGCTGCAGTTTTCGTCAGATCATTGAATTCCAGACCGGACGAGATGCGATCGACGCTGTAAAGTGTTGACGAACATTTGCTGCGCCTCGCAAGTTGACTGCCGAGCGCCGACGACGACCGATGCGCCGCCACTTGATGAATGTGAAAGAGATTGGCGAGCTAAGGAGGTTTGAATCAGTTGAACCAATCAATCAATCCATCAGTCAATCAGTCCGGGATTTTAAAAAATGACCTAAGTGGTACAAACTACTGCTAGGTTCACTGGAGAGACGTTAGGTGAAGTCCAGTCCAGGGAATAGTCAGAAAAAGGATTTGGTAAACACGTGAGTTTTAAGTCGCTGACGGAAGGTGGATAACGATTCGGCTGAAGTCACGTCGTCTGGCAGATCGTTCCATGTCCGTGGGCCGACAACCGGGAAAGCCCGGTTG
>Ga0056124_1000738_pt1 | contig 11016 bp, 7 predicted proteins | sample WorMetHEROISLAND_2_FD_70069 | JGI IMG/M metagenome (GOLD analysis project Ga0056124, IMG submission 70069) | Marine gutless worms symbiont microbial communities from Max Planck institute for Marine Microbiology, Germany - Olavius sp. 4 HERON ISLAND | ecosystem: Host-associated > Annelida >... | reverse complement strand
TTGTTACAAATGATAAACAAGTTCGCCTCTTTACTTTTGATTGGTATGGCGTCGCCATACCAAATTTTGGATTGGTATGGCGGCCGCCATACCTGCCATACCGCTTCCGGCGCCCTTGCACATGATTATTGTAAGTTGAAGCTATGCTTACATGCAACTTCACCTCTTCTAAAAGCACATGTTTGCAGTGATGCCAGCTAGTGTGAAATGTCTGTCCATTGTTTCACTGATGACTTTGCCCATTGTCTTGTAGGGTCGTTGTCCATTTTACTTGGAGCCAGCAATGATTATTTGTCTCACTGATGGTGGCAAAATGTCTATGCTATCAGGAGTATCAACAGAGGTTAGTGGATGAAGTTGTTCTTTGATGCACTGTATATGTTTCTGCTTGTGTTTTCTAGTTGAAGATGTGGTGTATCGATTGCATATGTTTTCAGTTTGTTTCTTAGTGTCTCTGTGTCTCTCCATTTGTTGTCTGAAATGTTTATTTTTTGAGTCTTACTGGGCAAAACTTTATGCAAAATTGATGCATTTTGGGACATGTATCAAATGTTTGCATGGAAATACTTGAAAGGTGAAACTTTGGGTCGGATTTTGGCTTTGTTAACATGATGTCTCGAGTATTACTGGACATAATTTGACCAAATTTTCGCCATTGGTGCATTTTGTGACAAGGCCTTACCTTACCTTACCTTACCTTCGGGGTGGGCAGGTTGTTACACTAGCCCAGCGCTGAGGCTGTATCAGTTCGGCCCAATGCGCAACCCTGATGTAACCAGAAGGTCACAGCGATCGGCTGTGAAGCCGAAAATCGGCTGTGAAGCAGAACACATCACCAGCCACCTGTGACTGGTGACGTGTAGTATGGTTGTTCCTATCAGGCGGTCTGCGCTTGGTTAGCTCCTCTCTTCAGATTAAAAAATCGTCCGGGTCATCAGTGCATAAGCCCCACCACCACGCCAAGGTGGCAGACCTCGGTGGGGTGTTGTGACAAGGATGAATGCATCAAATTTTGGAGTCAAAGGCTGGAGGCATCCAAATTATGCTGAATGTCAAAATATCATCCACTACTATGTAGTTTACATGCTTATGAAGTGCTTGTTGTGCAGCTGTCCAAGCAGTGTGCGATATGTGTCTTGTCTCTTTGTCTGTCTTTTGTCCCTCAGTCCCACATGAACTCGTAACTCGTAAACACAATAGTGTAGAAAAAATGGAAATTAGTATAAACATTTCCGATGGCACGGGTAATGCGTATTTTCCAGATCAGAGTCTCAAAGGTTTGGGTTAGAAATAGGATAAGGATTGCACAGTGTGGTGTATAGCTAGGCAGATGGCTGCACAGTGTGTCAGCATTGGGCCAACATATGTTTTAGTCATAATACGTGTTTTTGTCACATGCAGTTGAACCTGCCGATGACCAATGCTGCACCTGGCAGTGAACTGACAAAAGAGCCGTTCCGCTGGGATCAGCGAGTGTTCGGCATCGTCCTGCGTATGCCCGCGACGCCACTGAGCGACCAGGTGTCAAGTTTTGTGCCGTCAGCGAGTGACACCGCTCTCGATGCAATGTGTGAGGTCACTGGTGGTAAGTGTATTGTCTTTGCTTTTGTAGCATTGGAACACCAGTGGCTCAGTGGCTTGGTGGTTAGCGCACTTGGAATTCGAACTCGGGGACCCCGGTTCGATTCCCGGGTCGCACCACTATTCCATTGGGTAGCAACTTTGGGCAAGTTGTTTACTCACATCGCCTCTGCAGTCTCTCAGCTCCAAGAAACTGGGGTACAAAAATGGAGTTTTCGGCGCCTAAGTGGTTATGGTGATTAAGTGCGCTAGATTAAGCTAAGCTTTTGAGCGCACTATAATATTATATAACCTAACTTTACTTTTTCCTTTTACCTGTTCTTGCGCAGTTGCAGTCTTATTAAATAGGTATGTATACAAATGTCAAGATACTGTGTATTGTATCTACATGAGCCTGCCGTGCTGCTACAGTTTATTCGACCAGTGACTGTTTTGCTTTTAACATTGGCTTGGAGCACTCAGCTGGCTGGTTGCATGAAATTAAAGTCCTGTTTTGTAGCTTCAGAATTTGCTGATTACTCCTGAAGGCCTTGGCGTTTTAGTGCATCAGTTGCTAATAGTTTTCTTGTAGTTTGCTTTTGGGTTAAAACGATACCAAGCAAGCTACCCAATACCCAATGTATTATTGCTAATAAGCAGGCATACTTTGCTGTTTTTGTTACGATGCTTTGTAAACTGAAGCTATTTGGCTACACCATAATTTAATGCATACCAATCCAGTACCTTTCACCTTTTGTGCAATATGATGAGCAGAGGGCAGCATCATTATGATATTATAATAGCATGTTATGTGTTCGTAGGTCGTTCGTATGCTATCTCATCCCAGCGGATGTTGATTGCAAGTCTCGAGTCAGTTGCACAGAAGTGCCAGAGCGGCGTTGTCATTCACTTTGAGAAGATTGGCCCAGACATCGGTGAGTAGAATATTTTACTTTGTCATCATGTATTATTCTGCTATTCTTTGATAATAAACAGTGCATGAACAGTGTCGAAAGTCAGTTCAGTCTGAGCGTAGAAAGCTGGAGCAAAAACTGATTCGATTCACACTTGTCTTTAATGTGTGCACAGGTAATGAAAGAAACGGTTGATCAGCTGTAGTGTTTGCTTATTTTTGCCAAGACTGTTTGGCTGCAGTGTATAAAGTTTGCATGGCTACCAGGTTTTAATGGTGCAATTTGGTCAACTTCGGTGATGCTTGTCAGGCGACATTGTTGTCCATGTTTTTTTTGGGGCTGTATGCCATGTTTTGAGGCTAAGATACTGGCTTACAAACGTCACGATTGGGATGGTTGAGTAGCTAAATCTCTGAGCAGTGGCTTGTGAGGAGTACAGTTTGCATATTGCCCAATGGTGACTGAGGTGGTTGGTTACATATTGCACACTGTGGTTGGTCGGTGACCTCTGTGAGTGGTCTCTGCTCGCAGGCAGTGAGAGCAATCACCTTGGCTCGGGTCGCAGCACTGGATCACACCAGCGCCGGCCACGGGCCGAGAACGCAGGTCTGTCTGTCCGTCTGGATGACCGGACCGACCTGACCTTGTTCTGCTGACCCCGAACCGAGCTAGGGTGAACCTCCTAGAGAGGTACTGGTACACCAAGTTGACCTCATGATGGCTTGATTGCGTGTTTTCATTGCATACATAATGTTGTTTGTGTCAGATAACTTCAGGCTTCATGTAGGCAGGCTGTTATCTGTGATAAACTCATTATCGGGAAACCATGCCCATCTGAAACTGAAAATACCCTATCGGTTTAGCAGTCTTGCCTGTGAATTCGTGTTGTGGATGAACACAAAGTATAATCATTAACCAAGAAGTTCCTATTTCACTGAGGAATTATTTTGCACTTTTTCACATTTTTTTTCAAAGATGTTAAAAGACTGTATTAAGTTAAAATCATTTTGATATTCTGATAGTTTTTCATATTGTTCAGTATGATGTTCTGAATACATATGATGTTGATTTTCAGTTGATGTTTGTTTAACTTTTTTATGTGTTAATTTCAGTCACATACTTGCGGTTCGTGATACACTGTTTTATTTGTTATAATCTTATATGTTAAAAAATATTGTAGTATACTTTTTGCAAATTAGTTTTAAAATGGCTGTATTGCGGGCCATTAAATGTAACTTAGTTATAAAATGTGTGCATGCGTGTGACTAATGGTGCTAAAGCACTTGCTGGATATGACATGCACTTTTGAAAACTCATCATAGTTGACCATCAGTTTTCATCTTGTGTTAATCCGATATAACTGAATTAGTCACAGCTTTTGTTAACAATTTTATTTGTCACTTAAAACGGCAGTCGTGAATATTTCTGTTAGTGATTTTGTTCTGTACATCCCAAGGGGTGGAGTGCTTTATTTTGAGCAGCAAGTGTGAGGATTTGAGAACAAACGTAAACCCCAGACTTTGGTGGTGTGATGATGCGTTTTTATCAACAGGATGGTGAAGCAACGTGCAGTGCAGCAGAATGCATGCTTGACATAATTGCATTTCAGCAAGAAATGCTTGACGTGTTGTCAATTAACATGTTAATTTGTGTTTGCCGAAGCAGAAAACAACGGTGAAAAGAGTGATGTGCCAGGCCGGCCAGCGTCGCCGGTGCAGACTGGACCTCTGCCCAATGGAGCGGCATGGCAGAGCTGTCGTAAACTCATCTTTGTTCCGCGGTCGGCGCAGAAAGGATACACAGTCGGTCACTGGCCGATCCCCGAGTCATTCTGGCCCGACATCAACAATGACACTTTGGTGAGTGTGTCATCGTGTGTGTTCTATTCCAGTTCTGCATGAGTGATGCTGATGTAGTCTGGGCATGTCAAACGTCTACTGGTGAAGTTCCAACCAACCGTTATACGTAAGTTGAGTTAACCATGTAGCAGTGATGGGCGCAGTGTTGCATTGTTGAGTTGGTCGTGACATGTTGTGTACACTGCATTAGTAGCTCCAGGTCTTCTGTTCTGTCTGGTTGAGCAGTACGTTGTGCAGTAGGGCTGTACCGAATAGCAGATTTTACTATTCTGCCGAATAAGAATAATTCATTTTATTATTCGACCGAATACGAATAGAATACGAATAGTTGAGACACAATTCAGCAATATTCGTCTGTCTCCCGCTGAGAGGCATACAAACAGTAACTGCTTAGAATGTCTGGCTCACAGGAGAGCTTGTCTTTGAGGCTTCAGGCTGGAACAAGCGAGCGGCAGCCACGCAGCTACTATTATGCGTATTCGGTGTATGCACGACTATTCGGCCGAATACGAATACACTATTCAGCCTACTATTCGGACCGAATAGAATACGAATAGAATATTCGGTACAGCCCTAGTTGTTAGCAACATGTGGATTGTTTCTCTGTTCACGGCGTGATTTTTGTTTATATCAAACGTTGCAGCATGGTCAGTGTTGACTATGTAATTCTGTGTATGTGTGTTGCCAGCTAGGTCGGCTCACCCACTTGTAAACTTCTCTTGTGTTGCAAGTGAATCACTTGTCATTCAGAACTTTTAATGTAGGACTCCCACTCGTCCTGAAATTCCTGAAATTTGAAGCATGTCTCCAAATGTCCTGAAAAAAGCTGATTTTTCCGCAAAAATAATCTTGAAGGACCTATGATGTTCTCGTAACAGTACAAGTGACAAAATTGTTAAAAATGCACAAAACACGTGCATATATGTTTGCAGCCTCCGAGGTCAGCACATCCAGTTGTGAACTTCTCGTGTGTACCTTGTGAACCAGTTGTCATAGAGAATTTGCCATTTGACAAGTATGAGCTCGAGCCGTCACCATTGACGCAGTACATCCTTGAACGTCGACAGCCAAACGTTGCATGGCAGGTAATCACCCGGCTGTGTTTATGTCTTTGTGGTGTGTTTGATGTTTGTTTAGGGCCATTTTTCAATTATGCATTCCGTGAATGACAAACTGGTGGTCAAATGTCAGTTGCCTTTAACTAGTGAATTTTAGCCAGTTGTCTGCTAGTGTAGTCATTATTAAAGTACTTCGTGGAGAACTGGCTGTCACATGCAATTCGTACATACATGTTCTTTTATTAAAAGTTTGAGACTCGGCTCACTCACTACAGTTGTTTCAGTTCTTCAGCTTTTCTGTGCTGTTGGGTGTTGATTTTATACTTGCCACACGATCGTTATTAGACAAGGAAGTTCAAGACATGAAATGTTATGTTATGGTACAAATTTAGTTTAAGGTGCCAAAATGTCTCAGCAAGGACACCTAACACAAAGTGAGCGAAATGGCAAGGTTCAGGAATTAAATAGTAGTTTCTCTTAACTGGATATTGCCAGCTTTTGCTGTTGAGCAAGTAACCAACGCTGTCTGTGTCTGGTAAGCTGAGTGTGTGTTTGTGATGGTTGTTAGGTGTTCGTAGCTGGCAGTGGTAAGTACAACGACGTCGGATGTCCGTTTGGCTACTTGAAGGCGAGCTCGACTAATCAAGTCGTGAATCTGATCGTCATGCCGTACAACTATCCACTTCTTGTCCCGTTGCTTGGTAAGCGGCTGGCGGTTTATTACTTGCTTCGTTTCACTGCTGTTATCAAGTACTTTGTAGTGAAGATTATTCACCTTTTTGGGGATTTTTTTGTCTCATTGGGGTTGGTATCTGACTTCCTATGTAAGCATCATCTCACTGGCTCATCATAACAACAACAACAAATGCGTCTGTGAAACTAAAATCGGAAATATTAATAGTCACTGTTGTGGCACTAGTTTATGTAACTCAAGAACAAAAAAGCATAGAAAAACCAAAATTGGTGTGAACGTTCGCCAGGGCAAGAGTAGCCGATGTGCCGATTTTCAGCTCAAAGCCCAAGGTCATCGTCAAACGTCTTAAGCTCCAGAAAATGACAGATCTCGCTTATATGTTTTCTTATGTCTGGTACACTGGCAACTGGACGGACGGCTGCATACATGTTGGCACAAGGCATGCCGACATTCCTGCAGGTTCTGATGCTATTGTGACATTACATATAAAAAACCGCAAGCAATTTTTTTAATGTTATATAAGCTCTGATATAAAACAGCAAAAATCAAAAAAGTATAAGCACGAACTAATGTATTAGCTTATACATTTACTCTGTCGTTAGTAGCCAGATATAAATGTCTAAGCTTGTGCCGACTTCTCTGTATATTTCGGTGCTGTCGTAACCTAAGTTGAATGGTGTTATGTGTCAGACGAGTTATTGAAGGTGCACAAGTTGAAGCCCAGTCAGAGCTGGAGACATCACTTTGATAACTACATCAAGACAATCCCAGTCTACTATGCCGCTGTAAGTCCTGCTACTGCTGTCTACAGAAATAATGTGCTGCAGTTGTATGATGCATTGCTCTTTGTAGTACTTTTTTCTATATTTTTAAAGTTACAGTATTTTGGTCCGTACTGAGATTGTTCACCGGCTACAAGTGAAAACGGAAATGAAAAGATCAGTCGGCTAATGCAGGTTGACATTGAAGTGTTTTTGCAGCGTTTTACGTTATTTTCCCTTTTCCCTACTCTTTACAGATTGACAGACATTTCGCTATTACAGTAGCACTACTGCACTTTTGCTTGAATTGTAGTCTTAACTTTATTTGCGTTGCTGTTGTATTATATGTTGACCATTTTTTTCTGCTTCATTATGCTACCGGTACTGCGTGTTTTTTTTTGTAATTCAAGTGACTTACTTCCATGGTTAGGCCAGGTCTCGAAGGTAGAACCTGTATCAATTGCTGCACCATGTTTTATACTGGTCGAGTTGTCTTTCTGTTGCTTTCCCATCACCACCATAGCACTGAAGATAGTTTCAGTACCAGTTGGTGCATAGTGTTCTGATGCCTCTGTTTAATTATTGTCTCTTCAGTACGGTCTGTGCAATGATTTGAAATAAGATATCTTGAAGTTTTTATTTGGAACAGCTGACGTATACATTTGAGCAGTTTGTTTCACAAAGGCAGTTGATGGTGAATTTGTGCTGGTGATGTTTTGACTAACTGTAGCCACTGAAGCGAGCAATGAAGGCGATGGGTTCACCGAACTTTGTGCCGGATCAGATTGAGACCTGCACCATGAGCTATACTGCAGTGTCTTATCTGAAGAAGCTAAAAAATCAGGTATGTATGTGGCAGAATTTGTAGGTTTATGATCCAATGCTGTTAAGTAACGAAGTAAAAGTAACACGTTACTTTGCTTAAGTATTTTTGTGTTACTTTTTACATGTAACGAAGTAAAAAAAAATTTCATGTACTTTTACTTGTAACGAAGTACTTTTTTGGCTATTTTCAGTACTTTTACTTCGTTACACTGTTGATGAAGCAATTACGTTACAAGTAAACGACATGGTCTTAAATGTTTGTTTACGACTCACAATTGGAAACCCAAGCTAAGGCAATTAGTTACGGCTACGGCTCAGACTACGCCAAAGGCCCTCAACGCGCTGATTCTGACACCCCTGGACTCCTAATGTATTCAGCAGTCCATGTGACACTCAGCTGTGGCGTTCCAGGCCACGGTGCACTGACTCTGGACGGCCAGTAGAAGATGCTATCGTGAAAGTGGACCGCCTGCTGCTACCAGCAGCCATTAGCAAGGTTTCTGAACCGTCACAGTTGCTTGCTAATGTGATGATTGTAAGCGATGGATTGTGATCCTGAAGATGCCTCTGTTTATGCCAGTTTGACAGACATTTTGTGCTCGTTATACATTTTATGTATGTAACTGTGTATCGGAGATGGAAGCAGGTCACAGGTCACCGGGTCAGTGATGTCGGCTGGGTCACGGGTCAGCGTGTCAGACCCGATGTTTGACCTGTGGTCCGAGAGATAACACACTGAACCACGTATTTTTATATCTAGTAATTTTTTTTGCTGTTTCTAGTAGATTTTGGGGTGCTGAAGCCAAATCTGATGAGTGCCAGACTGGCACTCTTGAGCATTTTCGTCAAAACCCCAAAATCCAAAGATGGCCGCCGACCCCCGTGAGAGAAACATTAAAAAATATAAAAGTGGCCGATTTGCACAATCTTGGTATCGATTCATATGTTCTTTGGCATTCTAAAACTGATTAGGATGTTTTATTATCAGATAAAAAACAGGTTTATCTCTCTGACTACTGACCTGGTTTTGATGTGCGTGGTTATGTGCACAGAGTAACACCATCTCGGCATAGTAGTGAATTTTTACGTTTCATGACTATCTTGTAATATATCAAACGGCCATGAGTTCAGTTGGTGTAAGTTGGTTGTGATCAAAGGATTAGGTTAGCAACATGGCGTACAGTACAAAATACTGACACTACTGTCATGCCGTTGTCGAGGTATTGTTTCAAAACACTCGACGACCGGGTCGGTTCAGGTCAGGTCACCGGCTCAAAAATCCTGACCCAATTCCATCTCTGCTGTGTGTGCCACGTCACCTGCTACTACAAGGGGATCTGCATAACATGTTGTTTGTGTTTTGCAGGCAAAGATAGAGTATGATCGTCTAGTGGCATCCGTGGGCCAGGGTCGGCCGTTGTGTCCCGGTGTTATCCGAGTGGCATCGACAAACTCTAAGCCGTCTGTACTGCGTCGACCTGACTTTCACCAGCTACTGGCACGACATGGCGGCGACATCTCGTGTTTGTCGCAGGAACTAAATGCCGCCGCTGACTACGGTTCATTTGCCGTTGCTGTACCTGGCGACCGCGTCATCAAGCCACAAGTTTACATGTTAGAATCACTCGTTATTTGTGTTTATTTGTTGGAAATTTTTGGTTCCCCAATATGGGCACGTTGTGGTTTGGCATTTCACAATGTGTGTCAGAACGATTATTTTCCATAGAATTTTTGCAAGGTGTACCTTCCGTTATCGTTTTCAGTGTTATCTCTGTTGAATAGCGTTTGTTGTACTTTGCTGTAGAATATTACAAATCAAACTGCAGCAGTCGATTAAGACATACATAGCACCGACTTCAGATGTCTTATGTAATTTATGCACCATTTAATTTTTGGGGTTTAGTTTGATGCCACTGTGCTCTGTTTGTGCTGCATTGTTGCAAGTGTGCAAGTCATGACTATTCTCAAGACTACATGATGACTTACACGCACACAAGAGGAGCCTGTGTTACAGGATCCCGTGTCTAGATTAATGTAGACAAGTAGTTGTGTAGCCCATTCGTTCTTACTGCGTAAGTTTATCAGGTAAGTTCTGCAGATACGTTCTGCAACGATGATCGCCTGCATTCTACCCAATGTGCAAGAACTTGCTCTCATGAGAACAAGAACATGACTGGCAGATACTGCAGGGCCTGAAGCATGGAAAGTCCTGCCTCTTGAAATCTGAAATGCCACAACATTTTCTTATGTTACTATTGTATAAAATTACATGATGTAGTTTTTGGTGCCTCTGTGCTATGAACGAGCGACAACACAATATGATACGGTGTGATGTGGAGTTGTTGTCTGGATGTGCAGAAATCCTTTCGACATTCCGCGCAAAGAACTGCTGAGTCACATTCGACGAATGAGACCGAACTTCATGAAGGCCGCATTGTCTGGCATCCAGCTTCAAGAGACGGGTGTGTTGCTGAAACAGTTCTCTTTTTGCTGCTTTGCATGTGCATGTGCCGTGATGCTGGGAATGTAGCTGAAGTTGAGTTTGACAGAGTTATTAAAAGTCTGCCCTTCTTTCCTCGAGAAATCAAGCGCACAATTTCTGAGTAGACGTTGATGCTATGAGTACAGTAATCTTCTTCCAAATCCCGCTTTAGTTTGATTTTGAAAAATAAGTCTGGCCCAAGTGACAAGTGTGGTAGATTCCTTTATATGAGGGTGCATAACCTGAAGTTGACATGTCACACTCGTCAGTGAAAAGCTTCTTGACGGGCCACTGTAAAGTAGTTTTTAAAATAGGGTGGTGTCATTTGTTGATGAGTAGGTATGTGTTATTGATGTTTGTCTGCTACTGTGTAGAGCTGGTACACAGCACGTCGGTGCAGAACATGGGCAACTACCAGGAGTACGTGAAGCGTTTGCCTCCTCCAATGCGTGAGATTGAAACTCAGCCGGCAAGACAACACACGTTTGGAAATCCCTTCAAGGTCAACAAGGTAACGGAACGTATTTGCTGGGTTGGATAAATGGAACAATGGAGTATGCAACTAAAGTCTGAACTATCGGATACCAAACGTTTACTCGGCAGACAGTTAAAAGCTTTCAGACATTGTGTTATTACATGCCATATGTTTAGTACTATCAGAGTGTTCATTCTGAAGCTATAGCATTTAAGAGATGTTTATTATTGTTATAATTTTGTACCCCACACTCTTCCCCCACTCGCGCAGTAGTAAAGGTGCTGGGGAATGAAAACAGAAGTTTACAACGACATTAACTGGAGTTGTTCTAGCCAGTTCGGTATACTTTTGAAAGCTGCATAATTCCAACACTGTACCTCTTCTACCG
>Ga0056124_1000737_pt1 | contig 11029 bp, 4 predicted proteins | sample WorMetHEROISLAND_2_FD_70069 | JGI IMG/M metagenome (GOLD analysis project Ga0056124, IMG submission 70069) | Marine gutless worms symbiont microbial communities from Max Planck institute for Marine Microbiology, Germany - Olavius sp. 4 HERON ISLAND | ecosystem: Host-associated > Annelida >... | reverse complement strand
CGACAGACCTCAAGGTCGATAGAACCTCTTTGAAGCTTTGGCAAACCTCAGGAGGAGAAGCCAATGGATATCACTCAGCGTATCCAATGAGAGAGTAAAATCACCAAGTATTTCTTTCTGAAGAAGCATTAAGGCACTGCACTGCATTGAGCGATAAGATGTACAGTTGTATCATCTTCCTCTTGACAGAGGGGACAGCCAGAATCCTGTTGTAATCCCATAATACAGAGATGTCGATTGAGGTCCGCGTGGCCAGTAAGAAGTCCAACGAGGATCCTCAAATTCTTCCTTGCAAGGTTCAGAGCAAAGCATGCTCATCAATGGTCAGGTCGATGCAGAAAGTACTTTGCCTGTCTGCAGCCAGATGACTCATGACACAGTCTATTCTGTTCGTGAACAGCCCAAGAGCTGATAGAGCTGCGGCTGGTAGATACACTGATACCAACAGATGGCTCAGGTCCAATAAAGTAAGAGGAGGAGGCCTGCTTAGCAAGTGTATCCACCAGATGCCACTCATGAAGCCAACAATTAACATACATATAAGCAATGACACAAAGACAAACTAAGAATAATAATTTCTACAAGAATCTGTCAATCATGGCAATATATAAGGAAATGATAAATGCAGCAACAAATGCAGCAGAGATCAGACTCAAGACATCTACACAAGATCTGAGGTAAAAACAATTGCTTCATTGTAAAAATAAATATGACAATAAACCTGCATATAAAATATTGCATTATAAACTGTTTCCACAGTATAGCCATTAATTTGTCAGTAAAAGCTACAGTTTGTGAAACAATTTCAAAAGCACTTTAAAACTGCCTCCAATAATACTCATTACCCAGATATCTGTTTCGTACCACAACACTAAGGTGTAAATCAATACCCTAAGTTAGTGGGGTACAAAAGGCAAAAATAACGACGCTACGAAACACATTCCCGTAGCACTAAATGCATTCTATAAGCACAATAAGCCACCCAATGCTGAATTCAGCCTGCCATTTATCCACGGATCAAGCCACGCTTGTTGATGATACGCTACAAAGTGACAACGACTTACCACTGAGGATCAAGACAGCTGCCAAACTGTTTAAGACTATAAATAAACACAGCAACGATGCTAATCAACTACCATCTTTTGCAGCCTTCGTCTCCTTTTCTCTTCATCTGACATGTGGAAAGCTTGAGCTCTCGCCAGCCGGCGGTATTGATGAATCTGTTTGCATACGCAGACAAACGTAGACAATTTGTGTGTACCCAGAGCACTGCAGCGCAGTCGGTGATCCATCAGCAGCATCAACTATCGACTGGTCAAACTGCGCCCACGCATCGATCAGACGTGTTTTGAGTTCATCAACGTCAGCTATTTTGTTGTCTGCTATTTTTGGAGTAGAATATTCAATACCACAAAATTATTAAATCATGTAGCGCCCATCGTTGAACTGATGATGCAAGTATGGGCAATCTGACACTAATAATCACAGCGTAATGTAACAATTTGGAACATCTGCACTGAACACGGTAGTGCATTGACACAAGTTAGGTGCGGTGGAAAATGAGTGCACCTCACATAATTTTATCGACTTGGCCATCTTTGTCCCAAAAATTATCAAAGTGGTAAAAATTTGACAAAGTTCTGACATAAACAATTTTTCTTGTTTTTTTTCTTGAAAGAATCAGAATAAAATGCATTTGCATAGCGCATCTACAATATCTCTAATGCGCTAGAGTAGTGCTAATTGTCAATATTTGCAAAATAAAATGTTTTCAACTGTTGCCTAAAACAATGGAATGAGAGTTCTAGTGACACAGTGTACAGTGCATAAGTGTTCATCGTCATCCACAGAACAAACAATACGCTGACAACAAGAAAGTAGCATAAAAGCAATTGTTACTAACGATGTCCTGTTCGCCACGAAGCCGCTGTTCGAAGTGTGACTGCACGCCCCTGAAAGTCTCCCTCAACTTCGCTGGAATTTTTAGATGCGGATTTCCCGGGAAGTTTGGAGGCAAAGAGACTCCGCTGAAAAACCTGGATTCAATGTACACAGAACGTCTGTGAAGACTAATGCACTGAAATGAACTAATTATGACAAGTGTGTTACATTTGTCACTAGTTGCTTCTCGAACAAATACACAAAACTAACGTTTATAAGTCATATGCTCCATAGTCATGCCTTTAAAATTAACATTAATAATAATGATAATAAAAACAATGACGAAATCAACAGTCACTGCACATAATATTCATCATTCACATAATATTCATCATAATATTCATCAAAATCAACAGTAGTTGCACATAATATTCATCATTACAAAGGCGATATTCCACTTTTAACATAACGTCTTATTACATCTGACAACCGCCGTATTAACATTAATCTTCTGTTAACAATATACTTCACTAACATTCCTTTGTCAGAAAACATGAAGAGTTTTTATGATCTACCACCATCTGTCTATAAATAGTTGACTAATGAAAGTAAGCCTAAATAATTGATTCTGCTTGCTATGAAAGTATCTACAACAACACAAATTTGCTTTTGTCAAAGTGGACCCGTTTTTTTTCCAGACTTACTCATGGCCGGCTCGTAAAAACATAAACTTTACAGAGTGGTTGAGGCAGTACAGATAAACCTCACTTAGACTAATCTTATTAGCAATAATGACAGAAAAGAAAGAAAATGATTCTGCTTAAAAATAAGAACCTAACTTAAGTAAGTTATATACAGGGTGGTGCATAAAAAGTAGAACATACAATACATGCTTCACGTAGATAGTTCAATGGGACAGTTTTGGAAACAATGAGTCTGGATCATTGCAGTGAAGGGCGGTCTTGTTGTATAAATGTTCAAGTGTTCAACATAACCACCTTTTACTGTGATCAAGGATGATCATTTCCAAAACTCTGCAATTGCTTGATTTACGTACAGCATCGACGCTCCACTTTTTAATGTGCCACCGTGTACTAGCAATAATAACACAAAAGAAAGAAAATAAACCTCTCTTAAGACACATAACCTAAGCTATGCATGTTACAAAGCTGGTTCATGTTATTTGTGGCTGTGAAGAGAATAAGAGATGGAGGGCGACTCACGGGTGTTGAAGGAGGTCGCTGATAGTTGGCAGCCCAGACTTGATGGCCGCTGAACTCAGCGTTAGTTCCAATACAGCTCCTACAATCATCCATTACAAACACTTCGGCTAACCACCAACCATCTGCCTTTCTGTAGTATTCACAGTATCATACTGTTATTAACTATTTTGAATACAGCTGACCAACAATTAATATTTTTGATCGTGTTAGGTGCATGACTGATTATTAATTATTAGCATTTTTTGTAATTTTGCCGGTTTCTGTTGCCCTTTGTTGATTATCTTGGGAATGTTTAGGTATAGTGAGACATCCATAACAGATGCAGCAAAATAATTTTTGTCACTGCATGAAAATTTTTTGATGCATCGATATTTTAAATTGCAACTAATTCCTTAACATGGTAGCACATTAACCAATGACACATTAACTGAGTTGTTCAAGCATTACTTAGACGCCTCTGCATTCGCAAATTTCTGTCAGACATTTCTGGTTAGGCCAAGACCCCCGAGCATGAAAAACAATAAAATTAGAAAAAAAATGCAGCCATTTTTCCCACTCTATATAACGAGCAGCTTAACACAAACAGAATGCGTACAAAGTATTTTTCCATTACAAGACAGAACGTACTCAGCTCGTGTGGACAAGTATATGAGATGTTATCACAGTGTAGAGTTTCCAGCGGCTTTCCGGTCGATATTTCATAGATGAGATGTCCAAAGCAGTAAACAGTAAGGTTCTCAATTGTCTATGAGCAAACACAGGTCAATTAGTTATTTAAAATTTACAACATATGAAATGTAGCTAACATCACAACTTTTGTGAATGATTACACAGCGCTAAATCATTACTGTGTAGACAATACTTATAAAAACATTATAAGGGACAAAACGTAGCTATGACTGTCATAGATTTTGTGCAAGATTACATTGTGCTAACATTAATGCATTGCAAATATTTATAAAAATAGTACAAACGATAAATGTAGCTGATAATACATTATTGTCATATACAGTAGATTCTGTGAGTGATTACATGTAGCTTGTGTAGCTGCGAGTAAACACGTCGGTGCATCGACGGAAGACCAAGCAAAGAGTTTTCCAAGTCGAGCAGTCGACAAATGTCACCATCAATGACGACGTTACCCGCATGAACGTGCACTGTCAATCAATCAATCAATCAATCAATGACTGTAGCGACAAGTAAGTACACAACCACCACACCACGCACGTGCATGATTTAACAAACAAAGGACAAACTCGTTGGCACCGCGGCTCCAATGTACGTTTGGCCGAAACATGACGCAAAAATTTGGACTGGGGGTTCTGGCCCACAAATCTCCCAGTCCCATGGGACCGAGGTCCCTGTCTACACACTGTTAGTTGGGGCCACAAGAGTGTCTCTGCTAAATGGCATCTCATTCTGTCTAGCGGCGGCAGGGCGCACGAGTGTGACATTCGGACAGAACAATCTACCGTACACAATGCTTACAGCAATGCTGCCTAAATACAAACTGTTAACTGTACAAGACCAGCTTTTCACACAGCAAATAACAGAATCATGAATGAAGCTAATTATCAACATGCAACAAACGTTAATCGTTTATGCAAAACTTGGACAGCTGTAAATGAAAGTCGATTAATAGTTGTGCATGTGCTTATACTACTTCCGATCAAAAATACTCAAAAAATCTTTTCTCCTGTAAGATACGGGGAAGCTATGTTCCAAATTTTGTGAAGATTGGTCCATAAATAATGTCACAATCTTGTCCACAGACGCCGGAGGGACGGATGGACGTTAACGTTATTTTTATATTCTGTCCAATGCTATGCATTGCATTGGACAAACGATAATGCATGCAGTTAAAAAAGCTCAAATGCGCTGGTCACATTAGCACAGACTAAACAGGACTGTCATTAGAAATTGTCTAAAACTGTCAAGGATCAATTATCTTGAAGCCGACCATATGGAAAGCCTTTGTCGTGAAGAAATCTGAGCGTCTCAAGCAGCTGTCGGCCAAACAAGCGAACACTGTTCACCGGCATTATGCTAAAAGACTTTGGTCGGCCGTACTTCTTCACAAAGTGCAGCGTCGGCTTTGCCTGTCAATTTCAATCAATCAATCAAATCAGAGTTCTAAGTGGCGCCCGTTGCGAGCAGACACGTTCAAAAAGCCATGTTTTAAGGCCTAGTTTGAAGCATGAAGTTCACACACGCCAAGCTCTAAAACCTCTAATGCGCCGGATACACTAGTACTGCGAGAACAAGAGTGTTTTCAGCAACTGTCTTTAAGTGTCGGCAGAACAGTCCGGATTCCGAAGGTCTTCAGGCAGTGAGTTCCAGACAGTTGGGGGCCAGCAACAGAAAACGCCCGACGGCCGTACATGCTGAGACGGAAAGTTGGTGACCGCTGGCCGAATGCAATAGTCATAGTAATAGTAATAGTAATAGCTATGACAATGTTTATGGTGCTGTCATCGTGGCACTGCCACTGCGAGAGTTCACCCGGTTCATCTCACGAATGTAGCACGCAGCGCCAGGTGGCCGCTGACCTTTGGACCAAGCCGATCAGCCTAAGCCAATAGATCCGCCTATAGGCAGCTATAGTGACTACATTCACCATCGCCATTTATTACTACTCAGCCCGAAAGCTGATACTCATTTTACCATCCCGCGGAGGGTAGAAGGCTGAGTCGACCTAGCTGGCTGGCTTCATACCGAGATGGTTCACCTGCCCATAGACAGTCACCTATCCAAGTACTAACCAGGCACTGGGTAGAGCAACTTTGATGAATCGACGCAACGCATTGCCACTATGCCATGCCACCAACCAAAAAAACGACGTCAGAGACTGGTGTCTGGTGCGTTTTGTATGGAACATCAAACAAAGGCGTTGCAGTGTAGACACTAATGCGGTATATGCTACTGTGGTATATGCTTACAAAATCCAACACATGAACCCAAAATGAAACTGTTTAATGTAAAAGAAAAACAAAATTAAAAAAAAACTGACGTTGCAGATAATGTCACGAACGGTTCCATGCTCGTAGTATTTGCGTATGACAACAGTACACGAACTGTTGCACATTGCAAACAGCATCGGCTCAATCCCAGGATGCTAAATTACATACAGACAATGTTAGCATTAGCACAAACAGAGAATATTATCACCAATACAGACACAGTGGATTGATTATCAGTCATTTTGCCAAACATGTGGTTCCCCTAGATTGTTGTTTAACATTAATCCCTAACCTCAGCATACTCTCAGCATATGCCAGAACTCCTCACATCTATCTTCCTTGACATAAACAAACCAGACATTCTTCACACGTTAAAATCAATAACAATAGTAATGTTGCATACTGAACTGGAACAGACTAAGTCTTAATGCATAGTATAACAATAATTACTGTTGTCCCTCATTGACATACAGATCATATACAAACATTTTGATCACGTAGTCACCAAATATTCTAACTCTGGTGTTTTGCACTAATGCCATCCAATATTCATATAAGGCTAATACAGTCGTTGTATAATACACTGTGAGGCATAAAAACACACCAAAATTTTTTTGTCATAACTTCTACAATACATGCCGATTTTGACAGAAATTGATATGCAGTGTCTTGGATAAACTAGCCACCAAGTACGATAAAATTTTCCAACTTCACCTAAATAACGTTGCCACACTACCTTGCAAAAACTTGAAGTACAGAACAAACTGTGGGTGTGGGGCATAAAAAAACACAAAAATACTTTTGTGCATAACTTCAGCAAATGTTGACCGATTTTGATAGAACTGGTGTGCAGTGTCTTGGATAAATTAGCCACACAGTAGGATTAAATTTACTTATTTAGTTATAATGGTTGCTAAGGGATACGAGCTGTAGCAAAAGGCAAACGTTCACATTGTTCCATTTCACTTTGTCAAAAACAGCTACTTTAAGTTTTTCCAAGGTAGTGTGGCGACATTATTTAGGTACAGTTGGAAAATTTTAATGTACTTTGTGGCTAATTTATCCAAGATACTTGCATATCAATTTCTATAAAAATCGGTCAACTATTGTAGAAGCTATGGCCAAAAAAATGGTGTTGTGTTTTTTTTACGCCTCACAGTATAGTAGTGACTGTTGCATGCTGTGGTGCTTGGGCATTGTTGGTTGGATGACATATCACATCTGGACAGTCTAACGTCCTGCTCTGACAATTACTGAATGCTGACTTTGGGAGAGGGGGGGGGACAAAAGCAAAGTAGATCAACTAAAATACAACCGATCTAAAACTGCTTTCACAAATAACACAGCATCAGTCACTCTTGACAGGCAAAGACATGAGATGACCGGTAGTGATGTAAGGACTTTAACCAACTGTTCGAGTTCTCTGTATATCAAACAGAATATTTTTTTAAATAAATTAAATTAAAACTGCTGTCACAAATAAAAACAGCAAAAGACAAAAATGACCTGTAATGATATGAGGACATTCATCATCTGTTAGAGTTATCTGTCATCAAATTGAATTAGATTTTAAGAAAAAATATAATTAAAATCAAAACTGTTTTAGCAAATAAAACAGGAAAATGCAAAATGCAACCTGTAACGATGTGAGGACCTTCATCGACTGTTCGAGTTCTCGGTCGTCAAGGCACCGTTCATCACCAGACATACACTGTAACACCAGCATAAAATGCCAGAAAATCCCCAGAACTGTCACACGGATTATCAGAAATTACTGTGCCACTTTCACAGACGGCGGGACCATTAAATCCAGATTTATTGCATTAACCAATTTTTATTTTCACTTCTTGTTTCATTAATATTCTGCTACTGGTGACCTGCATTTATGGGTTTTGGCCACGCCAAAAATATTGGCAGCTCTTTGTAGTCACCGTGCCACATTTAGCATTAATGTAAAAAGTGTCAGATGTAATACTTAAAATGCATACCACACATAATTCTCCCAGATGCTGACTGGTACAAAAATGTCCAGTGATCTGATGTCTTCACCAAAGTCTGCTCTGACAGCAGCTATAGAGCCTTTCAAAGAGACCAAGACGGAACAAGATGGATAAGGATATGTGATAACAGCTTTACTAGCCACAAGCCAAATAAAGTTCCACTTTACAAGCTAAATGAATCACAGAAACAGTAAATTGTAACCCATGCGAGCAGATATTTCTCCTTGGGTCGACTTGTGTCCACGGCCGTAAGAAAACATTTTCTCAATCTCCAACCTGCATACAACCACACTGCATGAAATAAAGTCCACTCAACTAATTTGCACACAAGTGTTAACTGCATGAAAAATAATAATTAATTCAAAACCTGAAGACTAAACTTGGTGCCTATGATTGAAATGCTGTTTGACATTTGCCGTGCTACAAATGCTGTTTACTTAATTACGCACTTACTTTAATGTTGTTTGGCCACGAAAAACTACCTACAAAAAGCATCTATATTACATCTGTATTGTATCACAGAGATGTGATAAATGATGCCATTTTGTGGATCAGCTGACATAAGGCAGACTCGTATGCATATGACAGCATAGCAATATCTTTATCAATAAAAAAACTAACACACTGTGCCAGTGTTAATGCAGACCTGATTTTTGTTTAACTGATCAATTTTCCCAGAGCTACTCCAGGTTTAACGAAATTGGAAAGTGTCGTGGAAGTACTTCTTACAAGCTGGATTCCCTAATTGTTACCCAACCAACAGCATAAAGCACTAAAGAATCACCAGTTAGTGTTAACAATAACCAGCGTCCAAGTGTTGCCAGCAATTAGAACGTATCAGAGGTGGACTGACCGATGTGAGGCAGAAGTGCAGAGGCACGCCAGCGATCCTCAGACCGTAGAAACATTGATACATTCTGCAGCGCTGTCTCTGAAACATCATCATTATCATCATCATTACAATCACCATCACCATCATCATATGCATGTAATAAACAGATATATACATTATAAAAGCACAGATATTAAAATGAAATCTAATTTAAACAGTTAGAATACGGTGTGTTTCGAAGCATTTTTTTTATTTTCCAGCATTGGTGTAAAATATGGCATGCACATCTTTGCGACAGATCTGCTTCAATAACTCACTTGACAGTAATAAACAAACTCCAGATACTTGTTATACTTCAGCCATCTTCTGTTCAACAATGAAATGATAGCAACAGGAATGTTTATGACACAAAAAAGACAAAGAGCATGTAAACAGAAAGCTAGAAATGAAACCAGTAGATGCGCTGTTACAAACAACATATCACTAACCATGCAAATCAACGTTGAGGTACAGCTTTGGACAGAGAAATACTTTGACATCAAGGCACCGTGACGCCCACGGGTGTGCAAGAACTTGTGTTATGTAGTTCTACAAATGGCAATACATCAGCTGCAGCCATGAATAAAAACTAACACAACAATCAGTACATCTTTGAAGAAAATACTAATAAAAGTCTAGGTCTACCAGGTTTCATCAAATTTTATTCTGTAATTGGAAGTGGAACTGCCCAAAATAAAACCCACCTTAGAAGCGGAAATATCTAAGCTGCTATACATGGAAGTGATCAATATTAAAAGATGTTCCATACTTTTTAGCTGTGCCTACTTAATACTCAGGCCACCCTGAATAAACAAGCACCTGCAAGCCACGTTGTCTCTGCTCGATAAAATCGCTGTCCATTTTGCCGAACACTTTCTTGGGTGGCAATGAGAAATCGTTGCCATAACCTCTCAAGACAGAATCCAATGCAGCAAAGTCACTGTAACGCTTTGTAACGTGGTGATAGTGGTCCGGTATGCAGCCACTTTGCACACGCAGAGAATATTCCTGGCAACAAATAACCAACAAATAATCACACTTCACAGTTTATCAGAGTATTAGTGCATAATTTGAAAAGATAGACTGGAACTATCTCTTTGGAAGAGACTTTGGTCTGAGAGCATAAATGCACCCAATATTCACGAAAGTATGACAAATAGGAAGCACCATATAGTAAGTAAATAAGTAAGTTAACCGTGAATTCATGCATAACGATAAAAAATAACCTCTAATGCATTAGTTGCACTAGTAAAAGCTGAACAAGATTGTTTTAAAGTACTGTTTACAGCTGTCAAATTCACACGCCAGATCTCTGAGTTCGTCTGGCAGAGAGTACAAGACAGGAAAAGCCCGACGGCCGTGCGTGTTGAGTCGACAGCGAGGCACAATAAGCTGGTGTTGGTTGGCAGAACGTAGCTGATGTCCAGATGCAACTTCAATGCCTGGAGTGATGTGATTGGCAAGGTACTGAGGTCCTTATCCATGCAAACAATGGTACGTCATGAGGCCGAGCTTGTAGGTGACCCTCTCTGGAACATCCAGCCAGTGCAGTTCGTCGTTGAGGAGTGTCGACAAACCACGATCGAACTTCCGCGTGTCGCTGACTACTTGAGCGACAGCGTTAAGCACTCGTTGCAGCCTATCCACGATCGTCTTCGCGCTCGGCATAGGCCCACTTTCTGATTGCTTCCGACGCCCCTGCTCACCGAAATATTCGTCACTGTCTAAAACAAAATATTGTAATTCGATAAGGGAAGACGCCCCTTTACATAGCCTAGTACTAAGCCGTGTTCATAAATCAGAGTCGTATATCTTCTTCTTCTTTTCTCATACGACCGAAACGCGTCGAGTATCTTCTTGGTAAATCTCAAAGTGTAAACATCCTGTTGAAACATCCAAGTAAAACTTCACATGTAATCCACTCTGTAAAAGACTTCTGAATAAAAACATCTATTGTCGAATGAAGACAACTGGAACAACAGTGATAACAGTGCAAAAGTCGACCTATAGCTTCCTCTGAGTGTCTGTAATAAACTGAAAAAGTGCTGCCTTTATATCTCTGTCTTGCTTCCTGGTAATGTTATCAAACTGCTT
>Ga0056124_1000735_pt1 | contig 11040 bp, 6 predicted proteins | sample WorMetHEROISLAND_2_FD_70069 | JGI IMG/M metagenome (GOLD analysis project Ga0056124, IMG submission 70069) | Marine gutless worms symbiont microbial communities from Max Planck institute for Marine Microbiology, Germany - Olavius sp. 4 HERON ISLAND | ecosystem: Host-associated > Annelida >... | reverse complement strand
ATTTTGATATTGTATGAAATGGTAAGTTCGGTATGACGTTTGCTAATTGTGTTATTTTCGCTTATTATTAGGGTAAGTGTTCGGTTTAGGGTTGGAGTTAGTGTTATGTTTAGGGTAAGTAACTTTTGGAGTTTTTTGTCGAAGGGGCCCCTGTGTTCGTCGAAGGGGGCGCCTGTGCCATGGCACAATGGCACAGTGGCTAGTCCAAGTCTGTGGCGAAGTAAAGTGAAGTAAGTGCAGTAGAACAGACACTGACGACTGCTGCCAATGTGAATAGCATTTATCGTTGCACATCCATCGCTGCTGCTGAGGCTGACGCTGCTGCCTTGTGACTTCCGTGCATCAGATCAGTGGTGTGCCGCCATAGGCGTCGATCCCACCGCGGCAACCAAGGCAATCGCCCCACCACCGATAAAACTTTTTGGGGCAAACATATGGTTCTGTCCCCCATATATTAGTAACTGCAGCACCCGCAACGGCCATAATATGTGTAATAACAAAAAATAAGCAAATTAAGGATAAATTTCCAAAACGACATGTGCAACGTCAGTTTCTGTGGGCCCGGCTTTGACCACAGACCCCGGTTGGGGCTTCGTTCCTGGACCCCACTGCAGACTCCCTAACTCATCCCCAGAAAATTGCTAGCAGACCGACGCCTATGGGTGACACCAGTGGAAATTGTCCTTCTCCGTCGAGTTTTTGCTGTAATTAGTCGGACGTCATTACTGATAAGTAATGCCACTTCTGTTAAGTTTTCGTTGTCAAATTTAAAGGTAGGTCTATTTGTTGTTCTTGATGCAGTGAAGTGCAGGAATTTACGCGAACAAAAACTGTTGATATTGATTCTGTGCAGAAACTGGAATGGCGAAATACTGAAGCGAACTCGCGTCAGATAAGGAGCGTCGATCGTGAGAAATGTGCATGTCCGCCAGGTATGACGTATGAAATAGAATAAATAAACAAATAAATAATCGTCGCACAGAGACAGATGGTTGTGGAAGACGAAAAAGACTGCAATTAGATATTTTCCAAAATATTAGCAGTCGATTTACAAAATTTTGTCTACAGAGAGCAGATTGAAAACAGCTACGCTTAGATACATTTTAGATACATTGTTTTCCGTGAATCTCAAATTTGGGGCAGGGGTGAAACAAGCGACAATATGGGAGGGCCTGCAGGTGGTGCTATTTGATGCCGTTATGCATAAACTGGGCTTTTCAATGAATAGTTAGAAAACAGCAAAATAGACTCCAGGACATCACTGAAAATGCTGACAATCGGAGGCGCCAGTATCCCTTGAGCATAATATACCGTCTCATTGCTGCTGTAATGGTGGTGTCTATAGCTAGGGATTCCAAGGATAGCAGTTATAAAGTATTCTTTCAGCCTTCAAATAATTTCCCTTGTGTGCTAAAAACGGCACCACAACAATTCTTATGCGTTTTGAGCTGAGTCCGACTCCGTTATGGTCCACGATAGGCTTGCGGACTGGGATAAGATCTGAACAAGAACACTGTGGATTTAACGCTTTTTATTCGTCCGTTAGAATTCTAAAATGTTTTCGCAAAACTCATAGTAATCATTGTTAAGTGCATGTATTTCGGCTATGCTAGGCATGCGGTTAATGCGGTTAATAGGACGATCGATGCGTTCAAAGCGTATAATGTTATTGATGCTGCCACCGACGCGCCACGTTGACGATGCAACTCGTTAACGCTAATCGGAAACAAGACCGAGCTCGACGCGACCGAAACTCTAGCACTATCCAACAAGTTGCGTGATGGTGGTGGACATGGCTTACATAGGATGTCTGCAGCTCAATTTTATGGCAGATTGTAGCGCCAGACACGGTCATCAATAGACGGTATACGAGGCATCGGGGCAATCAGACGTTGCCGCAACTTGCCGCATCATGCGCCATGTCCGTGCTGGTACTGCTGTTGCTGCTGCGGCTGCGGAAGGTGGTGATGCTCGTCGTGTATACCGTGGGTGGGTGCGTTCCACTAGCAATAACACAAAGTAGAACCGACCCTAAACAGTTATGAATATCTATCTAGTGGTCTAATGTTTCGTTTCAAAACTCGGAAACACCTGACTTTCGGACGGCACGGATCTTGTACATCTCTTATTCTCTGAGTACTAAAGTAACGAGAGTTTACGTCGGTCTGATGTACAGTGAAGTGTAAGAAAAGTGCCACATCCTTTAAAAGATTTTGCAGAAGTACATGGACGTTGCATAAACAGCGCGGAAATGTTGAAGTTATGCTGCATCGGTCGCTTGGATCTGCGCGGGCCGGCGGCTGGAAAAACGCCGCAGTCACTGGTCTGGATAATTCGGGACACGGTAATGAGTACGGAAAGTCGGAGTGTTTAACTGCGTGTCGTGAATGGCGGCAGAGGTCCACAGAACTTAGCTCAGTTTTTATGTTTCATGGAATGCGGTCAATTACTGGCGAAGATACGCGACTGGAGCAACTCCTGTACATCTGTATCGGCGACCATAACGCCGGCCACGACCATAACACGCTGGTCACGCACACGTTTTGATGCGTCAGTTTGCCAGATTGTGAATGTTTATTATTTTGCGCTGATGTGACTACTAAATTTCAGCTCAGTCATCGGCTAGACTGTTTTGCTGTTTGTATGTGTTTAAGTAGGAATAGTTGTCACATGAATAAAATATTAGTAATGTAGAATGGGGTCACAGGAGTGTAAAATAGAAGTCGTAAATCAAACACCGTGGCGCCGAAGAATCTGCAGAACGAAGCTGATTATAATATAGCTGTTTTAACGCTATTTTCAATGTCCACATTAATACGACCCACATTTTACAATCTACTCTTTATAGTTCACCTGTTATCTTTCCTTTTCTCTGTCCTGCGTTTTCTACCTCTGTATTTCATTCTCGCACTTTCTAATGCTACGTTTCAGCGCCCACGACTGCTCTGCAGACGTGGTTCTGTGGTGCAGTTGCCGGCCGGTACGGTTGGCGCCAAGTTAGCGCAGAACCACTTGTTCACGTCTCACCTCATCAGCCGCAGTCAGTACAGGTGCGCGCTGGCTCGCCGCGCCTGCACTGGGATGCCGTGCACCGCTAGTCTGCTACGTTTCATGTTACGTTGCGTAGGTGGCTTTAACTCGCTGCTGACGCACAGTGGCGTAACTAGGCTACAAAAACTGACCCGGCAGAAACTTGTTGTGCCGGACCGCTTCCCCAATTTCTACGTGCGGCTTATGAAGTAACCAGCGTGATCCTAAACTGCTGGCAGATCTAAAAATTACAGTTACTGTTATCAGTTGATTATTGATTAAAACATCGATTCCCTCACTGGACTTGAATTCAGTACACATTTTTAATTTTCACTCATACAATTGAGACTATAATATTATTCGTTCAGTTGGGCGGACGTTGGGTCCCTTAAGCTCTTGGCTGGCTGGGCCTTCCCCGTGGCTGCCGCCGGCTATTGTTACGCCACTGATGACGCTCGACCTCGATCTGACACGGCACATCCACGAACGATTCTGTCTGTTCTCACTACTTTCAACTTCCAGATTAATAATCCCGGCCGCGTGCTAGCAGATAACGCCGAAATCAATCAGCTACAATCAGCTTCGCTCTGCAGATTCTTTGGCGCCACGCTGTTTGACTTACGACGACCGTTTCGTCGACAGATAAACGACAGAGCACTCTGGGAGTTCAGACTGTCTCCGCCAACGACTGACTTTTAATTGTGGATGTCTGTAGAAACTGCAGCTTTTAGAAACTTTATTAACTATAAAATCGTACCGTACATGAAGCACACACTAAAATGAATAAAAACCAGTTCCTCGACCCGAACAGTTATCTGGACTGGAAACTCTGGATGCTTGTCGTGATTCGATCGCCCCGAACTCATCTAAGCGATCGTTCACCAACGGAAAGACAATCTTCTTCTGCTCTCTTCCATCATTTACAATGATGATGAGGCTGCTGCTTGATTATTCCATTTGTTTCTGTCCCACACCAGAACCATTGCTTGTTGTGCAGTCAACTTCTTTGCTTCTATATCCTAATTTACATTATCCATCCCTTTTTTCGGTTGTCTTCCTTGGTTTCTTTTCCCATTGATATAGCAGTGTAATGCTTTTGCTGGTAGCCGTTCGCTTCCCATTCTTGATACATGCCCGAACCAATTTAGTCTTCGCTCTGAAAGGAAAGGCAGTATAACTATAAACAGTCAGACTGGAAATACACGTACATATATTTTCGAAAGTACGATAGAAATCATCGAACGGTAAAACTGGGGTTTTAGCCACGATGAGCACGAAAAAGGACAAAAAGATAAGCTTAGATGACCGCGTCTATACTACTGAAAAACTGAAATGGCAACATAAACGTTTTGATGACCGTTTTCCATTTCCCGTTTCGGTTGTCCGTCGTTGTTGCAGTCACTAAACGACACATTTTATGCCAGCTCAACAGGGTCGAAAATCCCATATGTGCTGTTGGAACGTTGATATTATCTGTCGTAGTTTGCGCATATTTCTGGTTTTGACGCGGTTATTCCTGTTGCCGGTGTTTGTAGAAATCATTTGGGTCATTCGAGCTTGTGCTATCTATTGATGAAATATGTATAACATTAGCATTTCGTTGTAACGTTTGTATTGTGTTCATATACGTTTGATATTATTATGCATACGCTATTACTGACTTTGACTTACTTCTGTCTTCGAGTTCGCCGTGATCGAAAATCCAACGTCAGCCGTTGGAAGAAAACACATGAATGATTAGACGCGTGAGGGTGTTTTTTTGACTTCTTGCACAATACGTGTGCGTAAAAATAGAAGCACAGTACCATGGTGAGAATTGTTTTCCATTTGTAACCTAGTGCGACATCGTCGAACCACACATGAAGCGTGACACGGTGTGCATTCGTGCACCTGCGCTGGCGCAGCGTAAAAAGCAGCGCGCGATTGCGTGCATCATCCGAAACCGTCGACGCTTCACGCTGTGAAAAGGCGCCAGACAAATCAGATGCCACACGCCGCGACGCCGCTATCTGCGCTTAGCCCTGCAGCTGATAGCACGAGCTCCAGTCACCCTGCGCGCCGGCCTGGTAATCGCAACGGCGATTTTTAGTGAAACTCAATCCCTCCTTCAGATGCATAAATCAGCCCCGGCGCAATCCCACGACCTGCATGCTCATTCGCCAGATTTATCAGCAATCAGAAATCGCCTTAGAGATTTATGCTCTTATTTATGATCCGCGGCTTATGCAATTGGTGTTTCAGTGTTGCGAGCGGCACAATCAGTCTAAATTTCCAAAATATAAACGGGCGAATAACATTATATATACACCCTGACTTTAAACTACTATAAAACTTCGAATTTGCACATTTGACACATATCTTCAAAATTTAAATTATTATTTGTATCGTTCATAAAATACAACTCGACGCTCAATGCGATAAACCTGTTTTTATGACATGAAAAATTGGCGGTACAGTTCAAACTAACAGATAACTAGTTACACGAACACATTTCATAGTGGAAACATTGATGACTGATAACTTGCTTCAGTTGAGAACAAAACAATTTGACCAAAACTATAATTTGTTATGTGTGTTTAATATGACTCGGAAAACGAAATGCAACAGACGGGCCCGTGGGAGAAAAAGAACGGAATTTAAGTGACGTCTGGAATCATGAAGCAAACTGCACGTGACGGCACAAGAATGCTAGCGTGTATTTCACGTTGATAGCACAGCGTATCAGAGACTGTTAACAGCGAGTCCAGTCACAATATACGACGCAGATCACAACGTACGGCAGATTGCTGAGGCTTCACAAAGCTGCATGAAGACGGCTGTGAACTACATGACAACAAAAATACTCATCGAAATAAACTGAAATTAATACTCGTAACTCGTGACGTCGTTTTCAGAGGTGTGTATTGAAATGATAATAACAAAGTCGTTTCACGTTTCAGGCTTCATGACAACCTGTCTCAGAACTACGGAGCGTCACTTATCATAATTGGGGATCATACAGTGCTACCAACCACCCGACACAGGTGAGCGCACTCCGCCTTAACCCCAGCGAGGCAGGCCAGTACTCGATTTGTCTATGTCGGAGGCAAAAACTCGGTTGCTAGTCGTAACTGAATCGTTGCTAATTAAAAGACAATAGACAGTAGCTGTGTGAAACTCTGTATACAATCCACGCAGCGTGGAACTGGTCGACGGCAATACGTCCACCTGCACGAGAGAGCGAGATATCGGTGATTGCCGTAACGCTGGTACGGCCGTCGGCGGGGTCCAAGTCAGAGTGGCGCAGCAGCAGCAGCAGCAGCTTCCAGGCCGGGTCTGAGCCGGTCCGTCCGTGTGGGCGTCCAACCAAGACCTGTTCATCGACTGACACTGACCTTTCGTGGCTGATGATGTACGCGTTCAGTGCGAGGAGAGATGAGCTGCATGGAGGACGCACGACGAGAGATGCTGCTTCTGCCGCTGCTGCTGCTGCTGCTGCTGATGCTTTTAACTCCTTCCACGCTCAACGATCCGTTCATCCGATTAGCGCACTTATTCTGTTCATTTCACTTATTACACGGCTGCACTCGTACTGCCTACGTCAACCGTACTGTTTTCAGCGGGATAACCTGTTGATAGCTCCACGGGTTCAGTCAAGCGTAACTAAACGAACGACAGTGCAGGCTACGCGACGGACCGCCGGCAGACGTGGAATAAGTGTGCCAGACCACTGTCTTGGAGTGTATCAGTTTATAGCTGCCATGATGAATCGGACACGTATTAAGAATGGAGGACTGCAGAATAGCTCGCCAGGCTATACAGTGGGAACTGAAGGAGCTACAAGAGAAAGCCCCGGAACGGCTAAGGAAAAACTGGATGGACATCATCAGACGAGATCTGAAGGACACGGACATTACTGGGACGAAGCCGAAGACCCGGCGACAGACAGAGCAGGATGGCGTCAACGTGTGGCCCAGTGCTTCCATCAGGATCCGGGGTATGGCTCTCGCAGGGAAAATCCGATCTACTTTCTGCATTGCGGCTGCTGAGGTTAGCCAACTGTCTGTGCTTTTGCACCGAAGCCCGTTGAGTTCATTGATGAAATGGCGCCTGAGAAGAGTTGAAGGTTGAAGCCGTCTGGGATGACTTCGTGGGGCTTGAATGGCGAACAGATTCTATCGTCAGTTCAGAGCCTGACGGAGCCGACTGTTGACGTGTGGCTCGCCGACCAGCAGCAGCAGCAGCAGCAGCAGCAGCGAGGGAACCTGCAGATGGTTTAGTGGTGTCATATAAGCAATGCTGCGTTGACTGACGACACATCAAAGCCGACGAAATACTGGCAAACCACTGCGCGGCCGGGTTGACGAGTTTTATTATCTGGTTTATCGCGCAATGACGGCCCACCACCGCATACCGACCGACGTAAATACCAGGCTGGCTTATCACGGACATTCACTAATGAACGATGTGATTGGGCGGCTGAGAGTGCAACTAAGATACTGAAAGGTTATGTGTACACCAGGCAGTTAATCACCCGCCTTACCTTGCACTTACTGCCACATGACCTTTCTAGTACAGTGTCATTAATTACTAGAAGAATACGGCATTACACACAACACAGTAAACACTTCACCGCTTCGTCCGTCTTGCCTGAGCTTATTCAAACATAAAATCATATAGAAATCTATAGTATAGGCGATACGGTTGCTCTGTCGTCCGTAGCTGGCTGTGCAATGTTGAGGTAAAGGTTACAAGGTGCGTTATAAGTGAAAAATAGATGGTCGCGCGGCCTGCAGACTTCGATGTCGAATCATTCAGCGTGCGGAGTGAAATCAAATGTTGCGTGAGTTATCTAACATAAAAACGTCCTAGGTCAAGGTCGCGAAAAGCCCAGAGTCCCTATTGGACCAAAGCAAATAAACCAAAGGTAAAAAACAAACGGATAGCTTTGTAGGCTACTGTTCAAGCTGAGTAACTGACTGGGAGCAGACAGTGCAACATGCTGTGGATAGTGAATAAACTATAAAATGGCGCAGGTTACAGGTCGACTTTAGTACTAAGGTTAAAAACGAAATACGTGGTGTTTAATTGGTTCACCGCGTCTTCGGTGCGCATAACTTGCGTAGCAGGTAAGTTACGGGAAGCGCTGGCCGCTGGTGCTACCGGAAGATGTAATGCCAGTTGCCTGCACAGCAGGACATACCTGGCTGGTGCAATACACGGGCTCCAGTGATTGATTGGCTGACGCAAGGCTATGAAGTTGTGGCAAATTCGGCCTGCTTATTCGTTCGAGTAAATGTCAGATAAGAATATAGGCCTACATATTACGTGGTTCGCTGAAGACGTGTTCACCGTCGCGGTACGGGCCACGCTGCTTTACGTCAGACGACGAGGCGGCGATTGTTTAAATTGTTGCATTCATGAAACACATTTACTGTAAACACGAAAGTAATATTACTCTGTAGTGCTACGGTAGTTCAAGGTTCTCAGGGGTGGGATTATCATGTCAGTTCTTTGTCTATTTGAGGCATTATTACTTTCATAAAGGAGGTTTTTGTGCCTGTATCGGTTTGCCTGTTCGTCTGTACGTTTGTTAGACACATTTCCGTAGAGAAACAATTTCTGTAGAGGGTGTACGGTAACGGTAGTCTCCGGTAGGCGTTGGGACAAAAAAAAAACAATCGATTAGGTATTGGGAGTAATCTGGATCCGGGTGCCGGTCCAGAAATTTTCTCTGTTCGTCCAAGTGGAATATGTAGAATAGCGCTAATTCACTGTTATCTGCTAGATGGATTGTGGTTTGAATGCATGCTGCGTTATTTACCATAATGGCGGAGGCCTGAACCCGCTCAGTGCTTTCTGGTTCTGACTCTTAGTCAGTCTGTATTACGTTCCATGCGCTATGTTAAGTTATTATTTATCATCTGAAGAGTAGGCCTTGCCTATTATTAATGAAGAACTTGGATTGTTTAGGTCTTCCCGGACCGCCCGGACCTTCAGGCAGGTCTCAGAAAGGAGACAAAGGAGAATCCGGTTCACCGGTAAGCGAATATTATGTTGTTCGACTAAATCGCTATATATTAATTTTTCTGATTAAGGACATAGATAAAACACACTATTTAAAACAAACTTAAAAACACAATATTTGCAATAACTAATGAGCATAATACACCGACTAATTTTTTCTCTGCGTGCATTCTCACCCACTGCACCTGGAAAATCGTCGCCTATTGTTATTATTTGTCAGTTATATATCATTTTTTTGTTTAATCGTTGTCGCCGTGTCGAGCAGTGTTACAAGCTGTCAAACTGCTCAGACTGCATTAAACTGCAGAGTAGTATTAGAGACAGACAGACAGACAAATAGACAGACACGCTGTTCCTCATTATCACTTGATGAGCAGCAAACAACCATTGAATGACTGCCCAGCTACCGGCTGATCACAACCATATAGTAGGCAACGACAGGTATCAAGAAATTAGGAAAGGGGCTCGTTTCCCCTTTTCTTCACCGTAGTTTCCCGGCCTTCAATTTCACATCAACTTTTTTTCTATGCCATTGTAGCATTACCAAGCTGACATATTTCGTTTTCTGTTGCTACAAAATTTCAAGAAATACCTATACGGTGCCCACAGCTGTAGATTACATCGGAATTTTGTGGTTTTGTTTAAGCCCCTGAAACACCGGTCGCGCAGCTTGCAATGCTCACAGAATCTAGCTTAAAAGCATCCATGACATTTACATGTACGCCTCAGTAGCGGAAAACGTCCAGTCGCTTAAATTAAAGTATTAAAATATTGGAAAACAATGTTTTATGAAAAGAATGAAATATTTCAAAGAAGTCGAACGAAGACATTACCGTGCATAGGGGATCACGTAAAACCCCGCTGACGAAATGTCGAGAATTTTTTCAGAACTGCAAAAATGAAACGATTTTTGATTGGGCTCAGGAGAACATTTGCACAGATTCATCTGGATTCAGAAGCTTGATTCATCACAACCGCATCTACGCGATGCAGCGTCCGATTCCAGCTGCGAGTTGCTTAATTTTTTTGATTTAATTCTTACTGCGTTGGATTATGGTGATATGATTACTGCACAATAATTAATAATAGATTAAGCTCACTAAATCTTGTTTACAATAGAATTCGCCGTTGCTCATCTGTCGCCTGGAAATACAGGCAGATATTGTTTGCGTTATACAACCTTTTGGTGTTGTAGTGACTGAGGGAATGAGTTGTTTCTTAAAACGGCACACCAGGGTACTAAAGTCCATATAACAGAACTGTTTGAGATGGAACAGATGTTAATAATAATAAAAAACACGAGAAATCAACTAATTAATTGGACTACCTTTATTAATTAGGCCTAATGGATTTTTTTTCGGATATCCCAGAGCCCTTGGCTCTCTTTGTCTCGTTTTTAATTGTTATTCTTTTCTTTAGTTTGATCTAATGCGATACGCCGATACACTATTGTTGAGTATCCGTCAGTTTTTGAATGCACGTTTCGTTTTCGTATCAGTCGTATCTTATAAAAAACGAAAGCTATTTGGCTGGAGTAAAACGGTTATAGCGATTACAAACGCCGCTGTCACGGTTGGCTGTATCGCATGCGTATTGCACGCTACTGAGCTGCGGTCGATACTCTAACGATAACAACGTGCACTTTGTGTTTCGTGTAGGGGACTAAAGGAAGTCGCGGCTATCCTGGCTTTCCCGTGAGTTGCTTTAATTACCTGTAATTTTAGTGCTGCTTCGGACACAATGTTATCTTTAGTTCGACTCAGTCAGATTTTTGTGCCTGCCGGGTCTCCTGTCTTACTGCTCAAGGACGACGATGATCGATGAATTCGGTTTTCTTTGTTGTCCGTGGAGTGAATGACTGAAAATGCATCGCCGTAGGCTCGGGTCGCACTACATTGCAGTTTTTTCACGGCTCGTGAACGCGTGTTGTACATACCAAGCAAGGCATTAGTGACTTTCGTTTGTATTTGACTGATGTGATATATACACTGTTTCAGAAAAAAA
>Ga0056124_1000734_pt1 | contig 11046 bp, 6 predicted proteins | sample WorMetHEROISLAND_2_FD_70069 | JGI IMG/M metagenome (GOLD analysis project Ga0056124, IMG submission 70069) | Marine gutless worms symbiont microbial communities from Max Planck institute for Marine Microbiology, Germany - Olavius sp. 4 HERON ISLAND | ecosystem: Host-associated > Annelida >... | reverse complement strand
TTTGATGCCCTCGTTCGAGGGGAATCTCCTCACCCAGCCGCACCAAGATTACCTCGTTGGAAGCTAGAGACTCTAGGCTATCATATGGTGAAGACCCGGAGTCTCTATGCCACTCGGTTGCTTCTGCACCGGGCCGTGACGGACGGACGGACGGATGGACAGACAGAATCGCCATAGCTAATACGCGCCTCAGCAGTACCTGCCGGTACTAGCTGTGGCGCGTAAAAATCGGTCCATATTTACCAAAGTTATTGCAAGAAAAATTTGGCGCAGTTTTTTTGGCCCACCCTATATTTATGTTCCGCACGTAACCAGGGGCCCGATTCACGAAACATCTTAAGATAATTTTGTGACATTTTTCACACGTTGCGTGATCTTACGCCAATGAGCTAATCACGACGTATCTTACGACATGCATTAACATAAAATCTTATGTCTTTTTACACCCATCAACCAGGACGACGATCACAGAGCTGATTGAGCAGTAGTCGTTGACGTCAGCTCTGGCGTGAGATGATAAGTTAATCGTGAATGATGGAGCGAAGATTGTCATGATCTGATTCCGACTGCAGTGATGAATGAACGTCCGCTGCAGCAAGGTGCTGGCGGCGAGTTGATTGTGGCTCAGCATGAAACCCACATAGCCTACGTCAGAGTGTAGTTTGTCCGTCAATAGTAGACCAAGAGTTTCTGTCGTAACTTCACAAAACATTCGCTGACTTTATTACTGACACACTGTTCGGAAAAAATTGCAAAAAGGGATCATTAAAGATACTATGACATCTAAAACGCGTAGCTATATCATGTGAAACATAGAAGTAGAAAACTAAGTAATTCGTGAATTCAAGACATGACAGGACTTATTTGCACAAAATAAAATTAAGCGAACATTTTAAACATGTTAAGTCATTGCAATCCGTTCACATCACAGTTGTTATCATTGCAGTTGGTGCACAAAATGTCCACTTTTCGCCAGCACACAGGCCTGCAGTGAAAGATATTTTTTACATTTATATTTAAACAAGTCTTGTAACGACGCGTTTCACGTGTGATGGGATCATTAACGATAAGACTGATTACTTGCAATGAAAGTTTTCCGGACATGTGCTAGTGAAAATGTGGAAAATATGTCAATATTTGACGAAGTGATGACATTATTGACTCACAGTGCAACTCGTAGGCCCATAGTTTTTCTCAGTCGTTCAAGTTGCCATGGCTACCGAACTATCGCGTTTCTCAGTATCTTTCAGCCTTTCTGATTCTCTTTTCAAGTCGCTGCCCTCGCCGATGATTTGACAATGAGTTAAGTGGTTATATAGCTGTGACTTAAACCGTTTACTGCAGTGTGTGATGCATGCACTTGATAGTAGCGTCCACTAATGAAAGGAGACGATATTCCCGACTGACAAACACCGTGTTCAAAAACAAATTTTGTGTCAACAGTGTACTATATATGACTAATTTGACTATAACAAATGTGTGTAGACTTCTGTAATTTTTACAGGAATTAATATAATGCTGATAGTGCAAGGACAACGTCCGAGGCAGTGAATGCCGTGACGTGTCCACCGTGTCACTGACGTCACTGGTGGATGACACGACACGATAGTCAGTGAGAGAGAGAGAGAGAGAGAGAGAGAAAAGTGAGTGATGTCAGTGCGTGGTCAGTGAACCTTCTGTCTAAATCCGGCGTCACTGTGTCACGGCTCTATCGTCTGTCATCATCAAAGACCGCATGCCGACCGTAGTGCTTAGAACATGGAATTACGAGATTGCTACAGCATCTGCTATCGAATCGACGGGCACAGGGGCACCCGTCTCTATAGTCTCCGGCTATACTGTCTTGTAGTCCCGTAAACTCTCGTTCCTTCAGCGCTTCGACTCGTCATTCGTGGTCCAGGCAGTCAAAGTGGTTAATCAGTACGCGACACAAGCATATCGCCGCCCTTCGATGTCTGAGGATACTTTCTGAGTTTGCGAATTTATTACAGTTATTTGCTTACAAGATATGGACGATATGAGACCGTCGCTCGATCTCTGTAGCAGTCGCAGCTGCTTGAAAAAATGTAGTCGCAACTAGAATAGCTGCCTCAGCCCGCCACAAAAACTAACTCAAACATTCTACCTTGCTGTGACCTTACGTCCACGACGAGAAGACCAGTCCATCTAATGATCTAATATCCTGCCTACATGACAGTCGTCCGCTCTTGTACCACAAACGCCATAATTTTGTGACAAAAATGCGAAAATTGTACTTACTATGACAAAGCTCTGTTCCCACCGTGGTCTGCCACCTTGACGTGGTGGTAGGCTTATGCTCCGAGGACCCGAGCAATTTGTAATCTGAAGGAGAGGAGTTTACTAAGAGCAGACCATATGATAAGAACAACCATACTACACGTCACCAGTGCTATAGGTGGCTGGTGAATCTTCGGCTTCACAGCCGGTTACTGTGACCTTTGGTTACATCGGGGTTGCGCATTGGGCCGAACTGATACCGCCTCAGCGCTGGGCAGATGATTCGGTGTAACAACCTGCCCACCCCGAAGGTCAGGTAAGGTAAGGTAATGTAAGGACAAAGCTCAGTTTGAGCAAGTTTCAATGAATTTGGCAGATCTCGAAAACTTTGGTACAAGCACATTGAAAAATATTTTAAAGAAACCCCGTTGTAGCCTTAAGGGCTTTAACTTGATTTTGTGAAAACGGTTCTTTCTTACTGTTAGTACGCCTCGTATCTTATTTGTTATAGAGAGCAAGCGAAGTCCGGCGCGTTACGGAATGATATTGCAAGATTGTGATGAACTGCTTTCGTCGAAAAATGGGGTTTCTAACTTTTAATTTTCGAGGCACTTTCATAGATTCGTATAGCACTATTTCATCGCCCACAAAGCGACGTCCCGTGGCAAAGTTTCGTAAAATATCGGTTCAGTAATGGCGTAGAAAGTTGATAGGAAAAACTGATATAAATTGCACATAGGGTGACCATTCAAAAGTTGTTTTTAAAATTTCTAACGGTCCCTAGCGGCGTTCGTCGCTCGATTAACTGGTGCACTGTAGATTAGATGAAGGTCATGAAACATGATGCATTCGGCACGCAAGGCTCATCATACGGCAATTACAGGTAACCACTTAGCGGCCGGCCGACACCTGCCCGATACCGCTTACTGAGCTATGGCTGCATTTTCCATATTATGCGATGGTTTGCTAAATATGAAACAGAACATCCGCAAAATATTTTACATGTTACATTTCAAAAACATTTTAGACGTGGTTGCGTGTAAAATAAGACGCAAAACATTTCTGCAAAAGTTGTCACACACTCAACTAATTCTCTTACTGCAAGACCGCCTCAAAGCTGCAGAAACTCGTACAATCTCGATGACCGTTCAGTAACTAACTAGTCTAGAGTGTGCTCTTGGGGAACGCGACAAAAATAGGCCGACGTGTGAGGCCGGCGAGGCTGTTAGTCGACTCGCTGCTGTTGGTGCCGTTGACTGATGGACGCCGTCGATCGTTAAAACCAATCCGAGTCATGCGGCACACTGCACCGACGAATGCATGCGTCTCGTGCTCCTCGTGCTCGCAAACAGGCTGCCGACCGGCGCTGTTGCCGTTGTCAATTACGCACCGCAAGTCAAAAAAACATACTAGCAGACTTTTGTCGATCTTTGCTAAATACTGATCGTCTTTTACTTTTTTGACTCACGGTGAAGATCGGTCTTCAATGGATCAAACTGCTCGAAGCAAGTGACCTAAGTTATGTAAAAACATCCATTCAGCCATCTTCAGTTATTTTGATACGCCAAGTAAATCGGCGGAGTATCGTTTTCGCGCTGTTTGTTGAATGGTTGGTCCTGGCTTGTCTGTGGTCAAAATTTCTCAAAAGTACTAGTCGGATTTCCATGAAATTTGGCACGTATGTCCAGAGTCACAAATTCATTCTTCTTCTGAGAGGTCAAGGTCACAGTCTAATAGTATAGCCGATTGTAGTTCAAATTATCGAGAGAGTGCGAACAAGATGGCCCGAATAGTTGAATACCTCTTGTGCTACGAAGCTTAGCATCAATGTTCAGGGGCACACGACCTACAATGCAGGTGGGTAACTTATCGGATGCCAGCTTCAAACAGACGGTTGCATATTGAAAATTTTCATATCGGCAGCAGTTTGAGATAATTCCACCAAATTTAAGTTGGACAAATTTTGACGATTTGGGGGTTGAGGTACAAAATCATGCGCAAAACTTACATATACGGCAAAGCTTGAAGAACCACAATTAAATTTGGTTGTGTAATAGAGTATAGATGAGCATAGATAACATACACCTAGTCCTGTAATCGAAGTCAGACGAAGGTCTCGTGTAAAAAATCGTTACCGCGTTGGCGCGATAACTCCAGAACGGGTTGACGGATTTTGACAAAATACTGCACACATGTATGTATAAATTGTATATTCTAAACGATACTAAGACGGACTGTTCTACATTGTCATGGGGTTGAAGTCAAGGTTCAATCGGGCTAAAATATTCGAGCGAGTTATTGCGGCGCATTGAGACATCCACACATAGACGCCAGGGACGTCGAAGTTACTCACCTTCGTAGTAATTCTAGCTTTCTAGATAAAACCCGAGACTGCCTGACTCGCATACAGTGGGTACAGACAGCCACTATGCGGCCTTGGCTGCTTGCGATACAAGGAAGGTGTCACTTGTGAGGCGTATACAAATCTGTTGTGATTGATCGAGTGACCAAAAGTCAGCCGTCCGCAGCGCAGACTATAGGCAGTGTCAGCTGTTGGTGACAAAAACTGCACGGTCAGTGCTAGCTGCAGGTCGATGTAATTGCATAACGATGAGCCAGCGAACAGACGCCATCGATCATTCACGTTGCACAACACGTCGTCAACTGGTCCCCATGCCGTCTAGCGTTTCATCACGTGGATGCCTTTGGCCATATGAAAAACGGCTTTCTACGCTCCACAAGCGTGAAAGTAGCTGCCAGAAGCATGGCTGTGTATCAGCTGAACACTATTTAAACAGCAAATAGGTACGTGTGTGTTACTTGTTCGAAAAATCCGAACAGCAATTAGTCCGCAAAAGCTAACATTTCTTATTTTAGCTATGGATCTCAGATGAAAATGAACAGAAACCACTGACTGTGCATACGAAATGAAAATAATCAGCAGTTTTACTTGGATGGATGTTTTAAGTTGTAAGTTATTGCTGTGACAGTTTTCGGGCATCCCTGCCATGAGTAGTAGTAGTTTATTTCAAGAACGCAAACACTTTAAACTTTTAAAGGTCATGTACATATAAGAACTTACTAAAACATTAAATTGCATTATGTTTTTTTGGGTCAGAAAGGCCAAAATCGCACTTAAAACTGCCCATTTTATTTGGAAAATACACTAAATGATCCAAAACTGACACGAACTGTAGTGCTCATAGAAATACTAACATTTAGAGATAGACAATAACTAGAACTTATAAAAGTCTTTAGAACTGGTTCTTCTACAAGAAGCAAAGTCTAAAAGCCCCCGGGAAGGTCGCAATGTCGGTAAGATCGTGACTAATGTCGACGGCGCTGAGATGAGACCGGCGAGTGTTCATGCAAAGCGACGTTGCCGCGTCACGGCGATAGGCTGACTATAAAAGCAGTCTGCTCGTGCGTGACACGATCATGATCTGCTGTCTGCAGCTGAACTGGAACGTGGGTCAACGGGTCATCGGCTCAACGATTGTAGCCGGTGGGTCTCCTGTTCATGGTTATTTGCGTCTAGTCCCACTATAATAACTCCGTTCTCGAAAGAACAACAAACATTGACCCGGTCCCAGCTCTCCGGTTTCCTGAACGAAGCCGGGACCTCGAGATGACGGGGACAACCGGTACACAGACGTCGAGATAATACACTGATTTTTAAATATAGCGTACTTCATGATACGTCACTGACGAATTCAAGTAGTGTGTTGTTAAATATGAATGATAAGCTGTCGCCCGGAAGTCGGCACGAATACTATTTCTTTCCGTAGCGGTGCGCGATGTTCCGTTGCGTATTTTTGCGTATCGAATCAATCACTTGACCGATGGATCTATCAGCTACCGTAGTCAATTTTTAGAGTGGCCAGAGTTTTAGACAGTGATGTTAGGTGCGTAGTGCAGGAAATTGTTATGGCTTTAGTCGTGGTAGAAGGCGTGTCGTAAACGCTGTCGAATGTCCACCGTGATACGTGCAGGCATGCGTGGCATATACAGTACGTTACTGCATCAACAAGACATCAGCCGCAGCAGTTACTTATGATCTGCAGATATAGCTAGACGCACGATGCAGCGCAATGCAGCCTAATGCGATTTGTTAAGATCGTGTAATAGCGCGGTCGATACACGGGGACAAACATTCCCCGTCGCCATCTGTCTTTAAACGAGATGTTCCCTTATCGCAGCGAATATGCACATTGCTTACACAACAGTCGACAGTTCCAGTGCAGAAAACCTGCACTACGTCTGAAACGAGACAAGATAGCTTGCTACTAATCACTAATATAAGAAGTCTGTTGCATACGGGTTTTCGATCAACGACATTGGATGACCTTGAACGGTCATTGCGCACCCTGTTGCGCAAAACATGCATCTTTGCAGCGCACCGGGAAATGTGAACGAAGATAAACCCACACGGAAAGCGGCAGAAATGTAGCGCATGAATGCTTCTATGCATTGCCAGACTGTCGCACCAGAACGACTGCGACGTTGTGCGGTATCCTAGCGACAGCGCCGCTCTTTCTTACAGTACAAGCATCAATCACAATCACTGCATTTGTACGCGCAGAAAGCGGCGCATTGTCGTTGGCTGACACCATACTCGAGCTGTATGGCTTAGTATAGGTCTCTTGTACGTTGCTCAGCTTTCATTCGGTATTTTTACTGTCCGCGGTAGCGACAGCAACGGCGGACAGATGTTTTCGTCCGAGTTCTTTTTCTCTGTACCCAAGATAACTCATGAACCGCTGCACTAATCTTGATGAAATTTTGCAGGAACATGTATCTTCACAACCGCCCGACACCCAGAGAATTATAAAATCATAGGTCAGAGGTCAAGGTCACCTAGGTTTTTTCGGTGTTCTTCGATGTGCGCGATGCTGCGGTTACCCGCGGACAGTACTTAGCCTTGAGCAAGGTTTGATTATCTTGTATTACAATTATTTTTATTGGTATTTTGTTTTTTTAATATTTTATTTTGTTTCGTTTCATTGTAATAACAACAGTAATAGTAAAGCGTGCCCTCCTGTGCCATTATTAGGACCAATTATATGAACAATTTAGCAGAGTCTATATCTATGTAATCAATCAACTGTACTTAGGCGACGAGCGTCAAGAGCTTCTATTCCTAGTGATGTAAAATGTGTGCGATGGATCGTGTAATTCGCTCGGTGAATCGGCGCTACACTGCTTCTATTTTTGCCCATGACTGGTAAAGAGCTAGCAGAACAGACTGGCGAAGCGTATATGCTACTGGAGGGCGATTATATCGCCTATCAGCTCGGCGTGGTGTCTTCGCCGCTGCAGAGCGGTTCTCCCGATCATTACATCCGGAGAACGTGTTTTGCGTCACGTGATCCGACTGGTGATCTCATCTGCGGACATCGAAGTCGTACGTCGATGACGATAGACTAGACCGAGGTGGCTAGCAGAACGACAGAATATGCCGGCGGCGGCCGCGGCGGCCGCGGTGGTAGAGACGTTCTCTTCCTCGTTCCACGTTCGATCGACTGCAGCCGCACAGCTACGCAGTCGTTCTCGATTTTACGACGCGGCCTCCGGACTCCGATTTCTTATTGCCTTAGCAGTGCATCCGTCATACTCGCGGGAGTGGCGACAACCTTGACACAAGGTGCCATAAAAAGCAAACTGATTGGCAGGATCACGTGACTCGTTACGTCACCGCGGCCCGCCCCCCATGTTCTCCTGATGACGACTGACTGGCGATAACAGAGCACAGCCGACTGTTCTAATGGCGCCGCTGAGTGGACATTTATTACCCGGCTCGGCTATAAGCTCAATCGAACCGGGTCCAGCTCCATCCTTCTTCCGAGGGCTAGCAATACTCGCTAATGCTACACGGAATCGTTCGCACAAGTATTTCTCTCCTATAACTGCAGTCGCGGTCGATGACTGCTGAGGTGATACGCGAAACTTTCTGCGACTTTCCGTCTGGGTTTTAATTTGTCCGGACCAACGAACGGAATACGTTTATTTCGTAACCTTAATTTGAACGCTGCGAGTTTTCTGTATATGTCACATTTATGATTGATGTCATTAATATACGCTGGACTGACAGACAAGCGTCAGGTGCTGATGTCCGCTGAACACGTTCGAGTGACACTCCGGTGGGCGTTATAAGAATCTGTCGCTTTGTGTCGTGTCGTCGCAACCGCGCAAGACGGCGCTGCAATTTGTAGTTGACTGGCAGTAATGTATACAATAACGCCTAAAAGCCCAACTAATGAACGAAGAGCCGCACTGGTCGTTATAATGGCAGTGATGTTAAGTCCTCGAGGCCAGACTGTCCTCGAGGCCGACATTTTTGTCCTCGGCCTCGGCCTCGACAAGTTGTCCTCGGCCTCGTCCTCGTCCTCGGGCATCTGGCAGCTCGGCATGTCCTCAGACTTTGTAACTTGGCCTCGAGCATATGTGTATTTCACGACAATGCCCTGTTCGGCCATTACCGGACCCGTCACAGAAGCCATTCGACACATCCCTGGAATCAGCTTCACTTCAACTGCAGCGCTATCTGGCCGTCATCAACAGCGACAGTTTTGATCCATCTGCCGAATCATCTCAGCTCATCAAACTGTGCTGTGACTTTCCATTGCTGCAGCCTCTTTTCACACGTGTTTTTGTGTGCCAGCTATTTCAGCACCTGTTGAGAGAGTGTTCTCGCAGAGCGGCATCATTATGTCTGGTCGCAGAGCACACATGTTGAATACTGTCCTGGAAGCATTGGTCTTCCTTAAGTGCAATGGTCACCTGTAGGCTGACCTGGATGACTGCTGGCGAAATGCTGTAGACAGAATTAGGCTATAAATTTTATTTGTTTCTGACTTGCCTGGATGACTATTGGCAGAATGTTTGCAGAGATGATTAGATTATAATTTTTTTTATGTGACATACATGCGTGTGATGATTGTCTCGTGTAGTTACTTACTATATGAATATCTTCTCAGACTAAAAAGATTGTCCTCGGCCTTGTCCTCGGCCTCGTGATTTTGTCCTCGGCCTCGTCCTCGTCCTCGGGGTTTTGTCCTCGTCCTCGGCCTCGTCCTCAGGAGTTTGGCCTCGATCAGCATCACTGTATAATGCCGTTCATAAGCCTACGCATGCTAATTACTCTTTTACATACTGACGACAGTTGCTTTAGTTGAAATTAGGCGGCACACATGACGTAAGCTATCGTTGCGCTTATAGATGTAGTGAAGTTGATAAATTATTGAAATCCAAGAAAACACGCGCTGCCTGTCTTGATGATAGCGATCTGTGAATATGCGTGGGATGGACTTCCTACTTAGCGTTGTGAGCATTGGATTCGTAATGCTTGATGGCAGACTAATAGCTACTCCATCAGTCCGTTTACTTCCCACAGTTGCATATCGTCGTCAGATCTTTTTCCACATTTAGTTCAGTTCCGTTCGGTAGGGAGGTATAATTTTCCCCATTGTTGCAGCTGCAGACTATCACTAACATGCTAGCTAGATGATCGCCATAAACTCTATACAGAGTCGTGTGAATGTTTGAAAGTACTTTTTGTAATCGAGTCGTTAGAATTTGGAACAACTTGCCAGCTACAATAGAAGACTTTGCCAGTATGCGAAAGTTTAAATCATTCATACCTGACCCAGTATGTGACTTGTCCCAGTATGTGAATTTCTAGTGTTATGTAGGCCTATATTTGTAGCATTGATTGTCTCTGCATCATTTGTATGTGTTTTTTATCGTCTATACCTTATGTAACCGGTCGTTTAGTGTTTGCATTGTTTGTACTGTGATGCATATAAGTGCCTTTGGCCTTGGCATTGTACTTAGTGTTTCCAAGTTTCAGTTAAATAAACAATTACTGCTGGCTGTGCGTGCAGATGTTTCTAGTCGGAAGTTACCACTTACTCCAACGTCGCTTGGTAACATCTGTGTGGGAAGTTACAGCGCTACACGACATGTTCCGTGCAACCGTCGAATAGGTTACTATAACCATGATCTCTAACACATTTAGACACTTAATACTTGCATTATAGCCTCACTAAGCTTGTTGCTAAGGGCTTTTCGTTGCCATAGCAACAGAAAATGACCGAGGGCCGGGAAAATTTGTACCCCATGATTTTTCGAAATTGCGGCACCAAATCTAACTAAATGTACAAAAAAAATCAATTTTAGCAAGCAAATCTGAATACATATAGACCCCGACTACAATACTGATTTTTTTTGTTTGATACTACACGAATACATTGTACGTCGTGAGTCAAAAAAGCACGACACCGAGTTTTGGTCATGACTTCGCCAAATATTCGCCGATTATCAAAATACTTTATTTGTTTGTTATCAGAAAATGTACGACAAACATATTATTAGTCATCTCAGTGTATTTTGAATGCGTTGTTACACTACACTGCGAAATGTTAGGCCTAATGACTGAAAACTGGCGTTCTGTGCGCTGTGGTAGAAAAGTCTTGTCCACTCACGCTGAGGAAAAGTTTACTGCGGCAACTTGACGATGTTTTAATGGATGCCGGGTTTCGGTGTTCTGGAGGTTTCTGCGCACTTGTTCTAATAGAAAATTTTGCGGTATCATAATGCGCGGCGACGACATTCACAGCCACTGAAAAGTTATCCGTTTCCGTGATACCAGACTGCAGTTGCACTTGCATACAGCGCTAGTTCCGTGTCTAGTCGTCCACGCACACAGCGCGGTCTACAGCAGACTGCCAGTGCAGCTATAGGCCTACTGTCGCAAGTAGCTTCCATCTCTGCTGCGTGCTGAACGCTGCTGCTTGCTCGTCGCCATAC
>Ga0056124_1000733_pt1 | contig 11047 bp, 7 predicted proteins | sample WorMetHEROISLAND_2_FD_70069 | JGI IMG/M metagenome (GOLD analysis project Ga0056124, IMG submission 70069) | Marine gutless worms symbiont microbial communities from Max Planck institute for Marine Microbiology, Germany - Olavius sp. 4 HERON ISLAND | ecosystem: Host-associated > Annelida >... | reverse complement strand
GTTCCGGCAAATAAAAATTTACGACTACACCCCTGTTCCCAAAGTCACCCCCACTAAGAATTCCTAGATCAGACACTGGATCATGGTTAAAAAATTACCATGATGAGAGACATAGCCGTAGGATTAATGCAAAGTTCTGTCATTACAATCAATGTCACGATTTTAAATTCACAAAAAAAGTGCTTAGTTGCAGTGATTACGCGACGCTTATTGGCATATATATTTGCTATTAAGCAACCATAACCGGAACTGCAAACAGGAGTATTCCGTAATGTAATAGATTAAGTTCGATATTCTTGAATGTCATAATGATGAATTGATGATGATGTGGAGTTAGAGCCCGTTAGCCTGTGTCCACTATCTTCATACGATACGATTAGATTCATGACGGTTTACTTATTTGCTAAGTCGGTGCGAGGTAACCGGAACTGGTATTAGGGGGTGTGGCTTTTTAGTCTGTGCTAAATTTTGCGAATATATATATTTTTTTTTGCATTGCGTGAGAGGTTTGCGCGAATTTTACGTTTCCTTTGAAATCATTATCAGTTTATTGCGAATTTTTGTGTAGCATTTTGCGGTTAAGGTCGTCTTTCGAGGTTGCATCGCAATCGCATGCCATCGGTGTCAAAATTGCACTGCACTGTTGCTAAGGTTTGGAGTCGTGACTTTTATTTATTATGAATGAATGAATGAATGATACATCTTTATTGTGTGTTGCAGCCAATAGCTGGATTAAAACATAGAAAATACTACTAAAAGAAAAAATGTGCATGCATTTAAGTGTTATATAAACATTGTGGTAAAAAGGATTTCGTGTTTTGCGGAGCCTATGCAGAGGACTGTGGTAGAAATAGTTAGAAAAATTATGGGTACAAAAAGGTATAGCTTGAATTTGATCCACGTCATCTGTTGTTTGTTATGATACGCTAATTGTTTTTTTTATTGTGCTCTGTATAGCCGTGGAAGTCGTCGACAGGTGACATGGACTGAACATTGGCAAATCTGTTGATGTGAACATTACACAGATTGACTCAGTCTGCAATGCAGCGGATGTCGTGCTGAGGTAGTCATGTTACAAACATGGCCATGTAGGCAAACAACACATCGTATGCTGTACCAGTTATGTCTGCTGATTGTTGTAGTTCTGGCCATAAATCTCTACGTCATAGTTCGATTAACTGTACTTGATGGTGATTCGACATGTCTGTGCTCAGAAGGAAAACAGTTGAAAGTTGCTACCAATGGCACTGACAGTTTCAGTCCACCGAAAATTGTGTTTGTTATTTGGGATTTTGAAGACTTCGAAAATGATATTAGTGACACAGTCAGGAATTTATCAACAACGAAAGCTGACATTGTGATAATTTCAGATCACCGTCCATATCCGCCACTTGCACTTCCAATGATTGACACTGTCCACCTAGTGACCACAGATACGCATCTAAGTAGTTCCGTGATTGAAAGGCAATCAGAGTATTATATCAATAGTGCATCCTATGTGTTCTTGGTTCCGGATGGAGTTAGAATATCTGGAAATCTACAACATGCAGTGGAGTTCTTGAGAGAAGTTTCTGCTGTTGATCGAACTATTGCAATGGTTGCTTTTCCAGTGGAAAACACTGATATCATGTGTCTCGATGTGAATGCAGATGCAAAAAGATGGACACTGGAATACAAGGCAGCTGAAAATGAAACATTTTGTGATGCCATAGGCGGTAAGGAATTTGTACTGCTAATGAGAAAAGAGGCGGTGTTGAATCTGTCTTCTCCATTTCTTCGGCCATTCAGCAATGCAATCTTTATTCAAACTGCTTACCGCACACTGAAGTTGATCATAGACAAACAAAGAATTTTATCCATACACATTACACCTCTGTATAAAGGAATTCACAACAGATGGAAACACAGTCAGGCTGAACAGTCACATCTCCGCCTCACATACAAGGAGCTTGGATTCAAGCTCATTAAACATGCAAATGGCAGACAAGAATGGTACGGCTGCAGCAGAGATACAGATCGCTGTTTTGGCACAGTTATTGATGATATGCCAGAATACATCTATCAAGGCCGATGGACTCCTCCATGTTGCCTGCGTGCTTTGCGTGAAACTGCAAAGCATGTGCTCCAGATTCTTGAATCTGACCACGTGCACTACTGGCTTGAGGGTGGTAGCCTGTTGGGTGCAGCTCGAGATGGTGATATTATACCATGGGATTATGATATTGACATTGGCATCTATCAGCATGATATTCTTTATTGCAGACATCTTTCCGATGTTCATCGCACCGGTGCAGCTATTGTTGACAGTGATGGCTATGTGTGGGAAAAGGCAACCGAAGGTGATTTTTATCGTGTTCAGTACAGCCAGTCGAATCATCTACATGTGGATATATTTCCATTTTATTCTCGAAATGGCACAATGACAAAAAGTACGTGGTTTAAGTCTCATCGGCAAGACACAGAATTTCCAGAAAGCTTCATTTATCCACTCGGAAAAGTCAGCTTTATTGGTATTAATGTGTCTGCACCAAATGATATTCGTAAGTTTTTGGAGTATAAGTTTGGTATTGGTGTTATTGAAAATCCTCGTCTTCCAAATGAGGAGGCAGTAATGTGAAAAGTGCTTCAGAGATACCTTTGTAATTTATTTTGCATGTGTTCATCAGCTGCTGCACATTATGCAACTTTTGGCATTGAAAAACGAAAGATCTTGATAGCACCTATAACAAGCAGATCATATTGACCCACGCGTATTTAATTTGGTCCCTGCATCACCATTTTTAGAATGTTTCTGTATTGACTTTGAAACTCGCACATTATAAGTTGCAAAAGAAGTTTATGCGGCCATCCATTATCAATTTATGACATTTTTGCTGCAAACAAGAAGAGGGGCATTCAGAATTTTTGCGACTCAAAATATTAGGTGAAATTTTTTTTACAATCTGTGCATCAGCAAAACGTATACACTTTACTTACTTTTTTCAGTTTGTTATGAATATGATATAACTTCGTTTTGTATCATCATGTACATTAAATGAAGCTATTTGTCTATATGTTGAGACAATTAGCATGGAATGAGGCTGATTGTTGCATCACAAGTACACAGTCTATAGAACCAGGTTTATATACCATTCAGGCCCTGGATCATCTGATTTTGTTGGAGTCAGTCCCTTAAAGAAGTAAATATATGAATTTTTCATTTGCAACTATGAATGTCTTGTCAGAGATATTGAGGGCAAAAATAAAGTCTTGGTCTTGGTCTTGATGTGGTGCCCATGATGTGCAGAGGCATGGAAACATGCTGCGCCCATGCATCCTGCTGTTAATCAGTCCACAAATTTACGATTACCCAGCATGCTGTTCGCAACTGCAGGTACCCTGCATGTAGTAATGACCTGACCACTAATGACTCAACTGTTTTGAAATTTGAAATCTACTCTTGGTAATCAGTGCAAAAATTCTTTGCTTACCCTAAATAAGACCATTCTGGCCAGTTGTGATTTTAATGTCATGTTAGAATTCTCTGTTAACAGTAACATTTTATTGAAAATACAGTGATTAGGCCGAATGATGAGTGTCATTTTGATGAAAACTTGTTATTTGACGTCAGTGCAGTTTTAGTTTTTAGTGTTCATTATGTTCTGTTAACCTGATACTAATGTATTTTTTTGTGATGCTTAAATGCTATTCTCAGTATTATCATTTAATATTTATATCTGATTTTCTGTACTGCTTTGAAGTATATCGGAATGTTGCAACTTGCATTTGTACAATCATTATATATTATCGTCACTGAGGTAGAGCTTTCCCTCAATTCCGTTTTGGAGTTCCTTGTTGTACTGTAATTGTAAAATTTGTAATGTAAAATAATGTTAATACTGGTATCAGAACAGGCACTGTGTTCTGAAGCTGAGTTAAACATTTGTTGAATACCACTCAATACACTGGTGATTCATTTTGGCATTTGCTACAGCATGTGTCTCGACTTGGCACATAAAAAGGATGAAATGTGATAAAAACAGTAAAATTTGAATGTTCGCAATAATATTTCATTGCTCAAAATGATGTATAGTACCACAGGAATGCTGCACCAAACTGTCTTGCCATTGCGCGATGAAGGAAGACCTAAAGAATTGTTCTAGAGCAGTGAAGAACGCTGTTAGACCTACTAATGGACCTAATTGTCATTCGTCATGTCAGGCACATCGTTTATAACGCTGAAGACAGCATCAGCAGCCGGCGTTTTCAGCTCCCTGCACAGAATAGTCGAGTTCGAGATCAAGTCTTCCAGACCACCACACAGCAACCGGAAGTGTTACGGTTTATTATGGTGGTTTTTGTTGAGATTGAAAATAGAATTAATGATGTGCGCTGGTTACAGCTAGCATTTGAAACTTTATCGAACGATTTGTTTCTTGCAACGCCACCTGACTACGTAATTTCGTCGTTGACGATGGACTGATTCGGGCACCTTGCTGCTCGGTCGTGCTGTCAAGTAAATCGGCCCGGTGCCTTGCCTCGACGATGGATACGTTGGATGAATCGTGGGTGGAGAAGAAACTGCTGGCGGCTACGAATACACAGGAGAGCGTACAGAGTCTTTCGATGTGGGCGTTGCATCACAAAACGCAGCATGAAAAGATAGTCGCAATATGGTTCAAAGTACTCAAAATGGGTACGCTCTTTTGCGTGAAAATTTTCGTGGCATGCATCATTGCAGTAGGATGGAACAGGAGTTTTTTTATATCATGTCAATATAAACAATGCAAATTTTCGGCTTTTTTATTTAGTTGTAAACGGTCTGCACTCTGCAGCGCATTGTGAACACATCAGCTGCAGTCCGTTGATGTGCACTGATTGTTGTATTTTCTTATGTGATGTATTATTAAATGCAGTGGCTATAATCACGAATTCGTGATCACACCAACGATTGCCTATGATCACTGCAGCCAATAAGAAAAGCCTACACAGCCGGTGCGCAATTGCCCGGTGACTAACAGTAACAAATACTGCATCGGCGGCGAGTAACGGAGTTTCTTGGTTGCAGGGCAGGATTAGAGTTAGGGTCAGTAGGGTTAGGGTTTAGGGTTGTGGTTAGGGTCAGTAATTGGGGTTATGGTCTGGTCAATGGTCATAGCTGAACGGCAGCCGCAATCATGGCCGCCGTGATCATAGCCAAGTGAGGCCAAATGACGTCACTGATCACGCCGACCAATGGGGACGCAGCCATGATCATAGGCAATCGGCGGTGCGATCACGAATTCGTGATCATAGCACCGGTCATTATTAAAACAGATAAATGTGCACACATTTTGGTTTTGATATAAGATGTACAAAATGTATTCATATGCAGTAAACTTTGTTTTGCTTGTACATTTTTGAGCATGTTTTATCTCATCACACATCTTTATATGGAGCTCTGTCAGCAATGTAGTCTGTTATTTTTAGTAACATTTGCCACCATTCTGTGCCATGGTTCTGCAGTGATTTAGAACAGCTTACTCCTAACCATAGAATTTAGGACCGCTGTTTGGAGTTTTGCATAAACTTCTACGTATGCATCATGCAACTGTGAGCACAGCTGTCTAGCTGCAGTTAACGTGGTGGTAAAATCTCAGTCGTGTAAATCATGTTTGTGTCCAGTGTTAAGTGCGTTGATGTAGATGCTGTGGTTTTTGTTGCAGCGAAGCTTGAGCTGCGCCTGACGCTGTTCTATGTGTGTAATGAAGTGGTTCAGACTTGTCGCAAGAAGCATGCTGTCGTCTACAAAGATGCTTTTAAGGAGATCCTACGAGATGCCGCTCTGCTTGTCAGGTTGCTGGCGGCTGTGGTGATAATTCTCTGGGTCTGTCATAATAATAAAGTAAAACACGATGAACCAACAAACTTAGTGGTTGATATCAAACACATTGTGCAAGTATAATGTGCAGTAAACTGCTGGATTCTATGAAGCAAGATATCATGCAGTGCTGTGATGCTGTCGGTTGCATGACAGAAAGGCTTCTTGTCTATAAAAGATCTGCCACAACAGTTTCCCACAAATTTAATTTTAGGGACCAGCCTAATTCCAGAAAATTGGGCGGTTTAAACAGAAATGGGGTGTGAATGTGTAGTTGTGTGAAAGGGATGTACTAAGGTGCTTGCGTGTAAATTTAGTCTGCTGCAGTACACGAACCATTGTAGAGTACGAGTAAATTTATCATGATTAACAGTAGCTGTGGTCGTTTAATTTCTTCAACCGGACGAAATTGCAAGTCTGTGAAATTTCAAATTCACGACAGTTGTGCTGTTGTTGAATGCATATGAACTTGAACATGAATGAGAGAAAAAGATTTCAGGGTACAAAAATGTAAATAGCACTTGAATACACACACTGAACTGTATTTATGTTTGTTTGCTTTTATTGCATAAGTTGCATCAGTGTCATTGTTGGTCTTCAATTGATTGTTTCAGGGATCCTTCTATCCGCCCGAATATTGAAAGAATCTTCAACATATGGGGCGAAAGAGGAGTGTATGACACTGAGTTTGTCAGTGAACTGCTGGCCCTGTTAAGTGAGTTATCTTATCAGTCAGTGTGTGAACGTACTGGTCTGTTGCTGTTTTATTGAAGCTTCCTCAGCTGCTACATTGTTATTGACATGGTTTTGTTTTTTTTCTTGCTATACACAACAATATGTGTAAGTGTACGTGCAGAAGCCAAGTTCACTTCAGTTTGATCGCCTGGTTTAACAGTGTATTGTATTTGTATATGTAGACAATACAAAAGTGAAGTCGGCACTGAAATCTCGCCTGCTTGCTGATTTCACGGTATGTAGTTGTCATGTCATATGTGCCTAGCTGCAAGTGATTGGTAAACTTCTGAGATTGATGTGTACTGACTCAGCCACCACGTTGTAGTGTGGTCATATAATTTGTTGTGCAGTTGTATGTAGAAAATGTAATTGTTTGATAATAACGATCCCAACAATTATATAAGGCACACAGTGTCAGTGCCTCTGTTTCTTATTTTAGTTTTTGTGGTGCTACACAAATCTGTTTTTAACTTTGACTGAATTTGAGAGGCTGAGTGTTACTTCGCATAAACTATGATTGATGCTCGTGTAAAATATCAGCATTGGTATCAGTAATGCTAATGGCTTTACCGATACCGATGCTTTTAATAGTACCAGTAAGTAATTGGTTAAGTTTCGTCATTTTGGGATACACAAAATGTTGGCGATGGATGGTTTAATTTGTAAATACGTATATAAATCGGTAAATTTATTATACATTATGATCTTGCCGATGGTTACAGTGGGTTTGTGTCTGTGTCATGTGCAGCCAAACAAGCTGATGCAAAGCATCCTAAGCTGTGCTCAGCTGGAAGATGCTGTCGAGGAGGAAAGACTTCTTCTGTCCAGCGCCGAAGTTGACGTCGAAGACGTGGAGAGTTTCAAGCATCAGCTGAAAGGTTTGTGGTATCACTGCTTGTACTTGTTACCTCTGCTGAAGTGATGCAAAGTTGGAAAGACATTTTGTCTCTTTTTTGTTGGCTGGATTACTGAAAAAAACTGGGTTTTGGTGAAGTTGTGTGGAGGGGCTGGATCAAGGAGGAAGCGATTACATTTGGGCGGTGATCCAGTTTTTGTGGATTCTGTTTATCTACGATGCTGTACAATTAGTAGATAGCAACTGTCTTGCATTTTGTATTCACCAGCAGGCAGGACTATTCCTGGTGGAGGTTTGAGATCTCTGATCGCTTCTAGTTCTGATTGTCTGCAGCAACGCTGTATTGCAGCACATCATTTATAGTGTGCTCGAAGAGTGTTGAGTCGTAATGCAATGTAAAACAGTGAGTTCACATGGTTCAGAATTTTTAGCAGAGTTTTGTTTCCAGTTTTTTTGGCTGCTGAAAATATACTTGACATTCTGTGTGTTCATCAGCTGTCTGTGCAAAAAATGTATATGTTTGAGCAAGTCATTGATGTGCTGTTTATCCTTCAGATATTTCGATGCATTGTCTGTGTCAAAAGGTCAAAATTCATGATTGCTACAGATTGTGTAAAGTACATCTACATTGCACCCATAATTGCTCAATCGGAGTGCATCAGTAATAAAATTTATGCCTTAATATATAAACTATGTATCGATTCCCTGGCCTATAGAAGGTAGCTCAACACAAAACTTAACAAATGTTTTACTTTTTTAGGTTCTGTTTCTTACAGATCTTTACTGAGCCAGCCATTGGTATGGTGCCGTCGTAGTTTAAGTTTCGATCGTGTGAACGTGTTTCAAGCTACTGGGAGTGACTATTGGGTGCATTGGATAGTGGTTGTCATACCTGAGTCTCTTCCGATTTACATTGCTGTTGTTGACATTAACAACAGGGTGTGTTTATAAGTTGCTAAACAGCAACACCCATCTGTATCATAAGATATAGATGATATGATATATGATGCATGATTTGCACTGGAAAACTGGCAGGCAAGCTGCCCGTTTAATCTAGCACATAAACTACGAAAGAACTGAAAATGTTTTAAAGGGAAATGAAATGAGAGAAACTGAAATGGAAGTACTGTTGTGTAAAACATAAAAAAAATCCAGAAACCGATGGTTGTGAGAGAGATAGAAGCCTGAGATCAGAAAAACTAAAAAGGAACGAAATAACAACAACTGAAAGTCAACAAAAAACTGAAGCAAGAAATGAGACTGGAGTATGTTCAGACTCTGTGAATTTCATCACTTCTGCTGTGTTACACTGATCATTTGTATCCGCAGAAAGAGTTGAGCTGTGTTGTTGTGCAGATCGGAACCAGGGAGTGGAGTATGCTGATGACATGGCAGAGTCATGTCGACAAGTCCGTACGTTCGTCACTAACTTGGAGACGGAGACGAAGGAGAGGGCGGCATTGATAGAGATGCTGGAGCAGAGCGAGCTTTACTATGATGCTCAAGCAAATGAAGCTAACACTGTTGCCATGGTGAGTTTGTGCCAATCAGTCTTCCTGTTTTATGCCCCTTGCATTCTGGGTCAGTGTTGACTTACTTACGTTCATACAATAATGGAAGGAAACATTGGTAGTATTTGTTCATAAATTGTCAGTTGCTGCAACAGTGACATGTTGTTATGATCAAATACCTTAATTCAGTGATGCACAACCTTTGGCCTGCAGGCTGTATCAGGTTGTTGTCCAACCCACAACATCCTAGTAACAAATACCTAAAATATGACATGAACTTATATGCCTTGCAAATTACTCATTTACTGTCTTACTTGCTTTTTGGATTTTTTTTTTCAGTGGAGCATACCTCCAACTGCAGAGGTTTATGGCATGTAGGTGGTCTTACTTTTTTCTGAAGGTGCTCCATGCAGATCCCAGAGCTGCAGAATAGGCCCAATCCATTTCCTGGCTGGATGGTGTAAAGGTGCCCAAACTATGTTTTTAGTTTTGTATCGCTAGCCTTTATGTGTGCATGAATCTTGTTGGTTAGTATTATGTACGTGCAATTGTGTATGTTGGTAGTTAAGTTTCTTGTGTTGATTTTTTGGTGTTGATTTTTTATGTGTCGTTGCGCAGTACTGGTGCAAGTGATTGCCGGGAGTGACCGTCGCCTAAATGACAAATGTGTTGCACAGGACGTAAAACTCTCCTCACTCACTCACTGCTTGTGCAGGCATACAAGACGTTTGGAAATCGTGTCGTGACTGTGTGGAAGAAGTTCGAGGAACAGCGAGCGGCTATCCAGGCTGCGATCGAGAGTCCGACCGATGAAGCTGGGATGAGCAGCTCTTCGTCTGTCGATCATGATGTGGAGGACAAAGATACACACCCACTGGATGAGGATGACGATGCTGGTGCTGATGATAGCAATGATCCATTGCCATACATCGGTCCTGCATTCATTGATGAGCCGTTGAATGACGAAGATATCTGTAAGCTGGCCTTTAGTGTAAACTCATTTTCTTTGCTTTATTCTAGACAACTACAGGGTGGCACAAAACAAGGTGAACAGTTTCAGTTTTGTTCTTTGTACTGTGTACATTACATGTAAACGTGTATGCAGAATCTACTGTAGCATGTCAGCAGTACTTACCTGTAATCATAAACTGTTCAACATGAGCACACTTCGGCAGTAATCAAGGCTAATTGTTTCGAACAACATGATTGGGCAAATAATGTCTGTTTTTTATGTGCCACAGTGTATATGTGTGTGAGTCGTAATTAGTTTGAGACTGATGAAACTGGTTCTTATATTTTGGTTTGCTTTTGATCTGTGTGACTTCGTTTGTTTGTTTGATAAGTCCTGAAAAAGTTGCACAGCCTGTAAAGTTGTGCTTCTGCAATTTCAACAGTTTCACTTGTAGGTGACCTGACCCAACGTGGAGCAACTCCAGACAAAATTGGCCACCAGTTAAACCAAACATCAAAATGAGTTGCAGACAGAAGAAGAGAAATATTTCGGAATGAATGTAGCATTGATAGATATATAGAATCAGTTATCTCACTGTTGAGTGATTGTGTTTTACAACAGCAGTTTTCAAACTTTTTTGACTACGGACCCCTATTCTCCTCAGGCATAGTTGGCGGACCCCCACACGTTACAATAAAATTTACTGCAAAATACTCAAATTCATAAAGGGATGGGCAATACTCAAAAACTAGTACACTCACTGCATGATGTTCAAAATTCATGACGTAATTACACCCGCACGCACAGCACTACTTAAGAGACATCAACAGAAAGCCGGTCGTGCCTAACCGGGCAACACTTCCATGCAATGCACTGAGTGACTGATTTATGTGTGCAAATTTGAAAACATGTGGGTCGTAAATTGTTGAAAACCATGCAAACAATGGGTGACTTCACTTTTTGACTTAGACTTTCGCTCAGCCAATTCGCTGAGCGAAAGTACGGTCTAATACATACTTAGCCAAAAAGTGAAGTGATTTAACTGAGCCTTTCGCTAAGCCAAAACTTCGGTCTAAGTATAGACTTAGCCAAAGTCAAGTCAGAAAGTATGGTCTAAGTACCTACTTAGACCAAAGTTTAGCCGAACTAACCTG
>Ga0056124_1000732_pt1 | contig 11050 bp, 7 predicted proteins | sample WorMetHEROISLAND_2_FD_70069 | JGI IMG/M metagenome (GOLD analysis project Ga0056124, IMG submission 70069) | Marine gutless worms symbiont microbial communities from Max Planck institute for Marine Microbiology, Germany - Olavius sp. 4 HERON ISLAND | ecosystem: Host-associated > Annelida >... | reverse complement strand
AACGGAGAATGGCCAGTGCGTAACTGGGCCACCGTAGCGCACTGGTCCCGATTCCAGTCACGTTGCCAGCGCTGGAATCTGGCTGCACTGCCGGTGAACACCCTGTGGACTCTGGCATGTTGGTCGCTGATAAAATTACTGTCTGCTGACCCTCAGCCTTGAGAATGACTGAACAGCAAGGCAGTGCTGGAGGATGGAGCATTCGATTAGCACTTTTGTAATTATCACTCTATGGGCATACTTAGAAATGTGTAAAGGACGGGGGTGGGGTGTCTTAAGGTATAGATTTCAGATCACATTTTCAGAAGTGTTGCATTATTTGTACTTGGAATTGCTCGTTCTGATTCAAACTGCGAACTGTGTCCCGTTAAAAAAAATAAAATGTTCCACTTTTCAAGGGGCCCTGGTGTAAGGGCCCTCTTAATGCGCCCTTGTATCACTCAACTACTAGTACTTTTGGTACATGTTTACTGATTGTACAATCTCTGTGCTGTTGTTGCAGGTTGTGGACAGAGCCGAGCGAGTATTCAATGCTTCGTCAACTCTGACACCGGACTCGATGATGTCTGACGAGTCACAGAGCCGGGACTGGCAACTCGCTGCTGAGCTGGCCGCTGGCAGCAACTCCGCCGATGAACCTCGGTTTGCCGCTAAGCAGATTTCAGAATCTGATGTTCGCCAGTTCAGCAATGTGTCAGCTGAGTCTCCGACCCGTGATGACTCGGTGGACAAATGTGAACGCTCTGATGCCACCGACGAGTCTCCGCAGTTGCTCAATCGCTGTATGCTCTCCGGCATCGATGTAAGCACCACGTGTTGCGATCTCAACGTCTCCACTGGGTCTGCAGATATGTCCACAGAGGCCGCGTTGAACGATGCCAGGCTCTCATCAGCCAGCGATAGTGACAGTTCGGTGAGTAGCACTTTGAAAGGATCGGATACAGAAGAACCAAGCCGGACAGAGAAGATGCGTCAGCCCACGTTCTCAGTATCAATACCAATATCAACAATGTTTGAGACGGAAACTAAGAAAGACGAAAACGCCAGTGTTGACAGTACTGGCGTTAAGTCGTCGAGTGGCTGTGATGCTGTTGTCAGGGAAGCTTATTCACCAATCAGCGATGCCGGTGCTGAGACGACGACCAGCTGTAGGACTCCTGTGCCCAGTACGCCGCCAGTTAGCAGTCGATCTGCAGTGCGACCGTTCAGTCCAATCTCACCGTTCACTCCACTGCCGAGTGCGCCCAACACGCCACTGCCTGTTGTGCCTCTGTACTGGTCTCATGATGTGCAGCCGTCATCATCATCATCAGCAGCAGCAGCAGCTTGTGACACGAGTGCTTGGAGTATCGATGCATCAGAGTCTGGGAGGCAGACAGTGCAGCGTCACTGTGACGTGATAGCACCGAGAGACGGTGATTTCACCGTCAAGCAGTATTCGTCATATCCTCATCACCCGGGCCTGAGCCACGGCAGTCTGGCTGGGCCGATGGAAGTTAATACACCCGCAGCTGGCCAGTGCCGCAATGTCCGTTTCCAGCAGCAACAGCACACTGCCATTACCTTACACCAAGGTTATCAACAGCCAGAAAGCCGATATCCCGATCCTGTCTTTCCACGTCACCAGTACCATTCACCTTACGCCCCACAGCCTGGTGTGCATTACGCGGACACCGTCAATGACAGTGTATTAGCACATTCTTTGTATTCTGCCAGTAATCAGAGGCAGGTTGTCGTATCTGCTGCAGAGGCTGGTAAATACAGCACTAGTCAGTCAATAAATCCACAGCGAGCAACTAACACTGTCAATGATAGATTTGCTGCACCATCACACCCAGACGTTGGATCAGCGCTGGCAGCAGTCAGCAGTGTTGGACATCCATTGGCAGTTGGCAACCAAGCACGCATTGACGGCTGTGATGACTGGGTGCAAATATGTCATAGCGCCAACACCGGCATCGACAACAGCGGTTTGTGCATTTGCTTTTACTAGTTGCATGTGAAATTACTGAACCTATGTGATGATATTTATTTTGAATTTACTTGTAATATTACTACTTTTGAGTTTCTTCAACACATCCACTTTTCCAGAGTTACTCTAAATTCCTGCATGGTAGGGTTACACAAAGGGCATCAGGCCCATTGTAAGGCCCATTTCCTGTTGCTCAATAACTAGTGTCAGAGAACTTCGAAAGAAAATTCATGTTTATGTTTAGTTGTTACAAATGTTTTGTATTTTGACTGTTAACAACTGTCAAGTAGCTATGCTGATGTGAACCATTCTTTGTATAGTTCACGTGTCTGCAGTCTATCTGGGTTGTTTTATTTTATTTTTTTTGGTCTTTTCTGAATAATCTCTCAACATCACAGCTACGAGTAATACAACCTAGTTTTTGTAGTGAATCTATACAAAGAGGTTCGTGGCAAGATGTCGGATCATTTAAAACATTTTTATTTATACTTGCAAGACAGTATGAAATTTGCGGAGTTGAAGCCACAGGTTTACTAATGTTCCACGACTTGTTGGAGCTCACTGCCAGTAGGTCAGTTGGCCGTCTTTCTACGTTCATACGTGCAAATGTTTGTGATTGGGCTTGTGCTGTGTTGTGTGCAGGTGATAGTTGTTACGTGGATAGGCAGTATCAGACTTGTGTACAAGGTAACTGGCAGCAGCAGCAGCAGTTTCAGCCAGTCACAAACATACGTGCTGATTACGCGAAGCCGTTGACAACCAGGAAGTCTAGAAGCTGTCAGCCATCTGACCGTGTCGTTACCGCAGCCGAGCATTTACTTGCGCTTGCGTCTGCGCAGACGACGGCCGAGTCACGCGGCGGCCTGGCAAACTGCCAGCGCAGTAACTCGCGTGATTCCGGCCTCGGCAAGGACAGTGATAGCGGCTCGAGTACTGGGAGCAACATTCCCACGGCCAGTCAGTCTTCTAATGTTCTGTCTGCTACTCAAATGTCGTCTGTCGACGGCCGGTATGTGAAAGGTGGTCTTCAGAGTGAACGACATTCGGCGTCGACGTCACAGCCTTCCTCCGATCATCTAGTCTGCGCGGTGTTGCCGATGAGAAACGTTGCAGCCAACCAGTCTGACTCTGCGTCCAGATGTCCGACGACGTTTCAGTCAGTTCAGCATGCGTCGGCGCTGCATTACTTCAACCGCAGCAAACATCCTCGAATGACTCTGCCACCGAGCCTCAGAGAACCAGAGCTCACGGAGTTCAGTTGCAGAGATGGCAAGCTGCAGTACTGTGGACAGCGGTTTCCCGTTTCACATAACGTGCCATCCTACTATCCAAATATGGTCATCAACCCGTCGTTGCATTGTCGGGGATATCGTCGTGTGGGGATGGAAAGTACAGGGCAGTTATCTCAGTTCAGAGGTGGCCTGAGTGGACAGAGTGTGAGATGTACTGTGGCCGGTATATCAAGTACAAACTGTGCCGGCCGAGTGGCTGCTGCTGCAGACGCAGTAGACTCGGGTTTTGTGGTTGAGCGCCATCCAGCAGGAGCACGTGGCGGGACGTCGACGTTTGCCAGTGTCCTTGATCGTCATGTGCGCAGCAGCCAACTTGTGCCAGCTGATGATCTGTTGTATGATGAACGCCAAAGTCGGTCCTACCGACCTCCGATTGAATCGTACCATAACAACGTGGATACAGGCCGCTATCAGCAGTCGTATCAGCCGTACGCCATTTCCGTCGATGTTCAGAGGCACAGTAATAGTGCAGTGCTGCCACACGCCGCCGGCGGCGGTCGAAATGCTTTCTATCATACGAGTCCACGCGGCTTAGTGCAGTTTAGACTGAACGATTAATTGTTGTTTTACGATTCAGATACGTCAAGTATTCGCTAATGTCACTGCCAACTGCGTTGTTGTCGTTGTGTGTTTTAGGTGAATTTATTTCTTCAAGTTGTTCTATCAGGGTTGAGACACCCTGGAGGATACCGAAAAACCGTTTTTGGTAAACCACCTGAAAACCCACTAAAAATTCACCCACAAAAAACACCCCAAACTTAATCCAATTTTAGATTTGTGTTCCACTAATAATGAAATATTTTATCACAGTTAATTGAATTGTAATTAGAGCACTAACAAAAATGTAAACTGTTGTTAACCAGTATCAGAACTAACAATAAAGCTGCTGCATCTTATATTTATTTGATGCGGAGATATTGTCTACCTAACAGTGCTCATTCTAGTAATTGAAAACCCATAGAAATCACAGAAAACATCAAGTTGTGTCTTTTTACAAAACCTGCATTTAACCGCTAAAAAACCAATAAAACCCACCCGGTTGCATGGGCTTTAAACCGGTTTTTACGCTGTTGTTCATGCTTTGACTCCGGGCTTCAGTGAGTGAGCGTTTGTCCAGCAGTTCCAGTACGGTGGTACGCTGAGAAAGCCTTGCTCAATTGCCATTTTATATTTCTATTGGAGGTTTTTTTATTGCTGTTATTACGTACATATGCATACGGCAAAGGTTGTGTTTTGTTGTTATGTTGTACCTTAGGTTTGATAGTGGTCGACAACTTTCTAGTTGAAATGTTTTGGGTAAATATGAATATTGACACATAATTGCCTGTAGTTTGTAGTTTATTTGTTTATATATGGAGTGTAGTTAGTACAGTCATTGTGCATGTTCGTAGGATTCTGTCATGTCAGCATTGAGATTAATTTTTAACAGCTTACTGTTGCTCTTCCAGTTATTTTAAAGGTTTGATTATTTGCAGTACTTAACTAATGCACATTTTTGGTTTATTTTAGCCATCATGGCTGTTGTTTTGTTTGTTCACATCACAGCCCTGTTTGGTGATGTTAGTTGATTTTTCACTTTTATACTTCTTTTTCAAGCAGTGTAATCTACTTGTAATTTTGTGCAAAAATAGATAGTTGTTGAACAAGTAATGTGCTGTATTTATCTTTCAGAGCCTCAGAGCCTGTGCTAATTGTCACTGCTTTATACTCAGTCATAATTCTATCAGTGTGCTTTGTATTTAATGTTTAGAAATACCTACAGTCTACACATACTGTGATTAATTTGCTTAATCTCACACTAATGGCAAGAGCTTAACTTTATTTAATTTGGTTGAATTAGCTGTTATTAGTGTAGCATGTAGCAATTCAGTTTTTTTTTCACAGATCATATACACCACCAAAATGCTAGAAATTGTGCTGGGAACAAAAGGAGTGTTCGTAGTCTTCTGTAGTATGCTATTTCTGGATGAAATGTGGTATGACATATCTTTCCGTACATAGTGAAGTATTGTTTTACATATGCATTAATTGCATTTATATTTTTCAGAATTTTTTTTATACGATTAAGCAAGTCTGGCTGTAGTCATTTCCATGTTTCTGCACTGTACGACAGTGTCACTGGTTAATAATAAGTTGAGTCACTCCTCTTAGTCACTGTTCATTCGTCCATTCAACCTCAAAATATTTCTCTTTCTAAGATCCTATTCTCCGTAGACATCTGACACTCCCCTTCTGATTGACTTCATGGATTACTAGACCAGTTTTCCTTACTTGCAGTTTTTCGTTTCAGTTTTTTTCTCGTTTTGGTCCGCGTTATTTCCTTCTCCATTTTTCTTTTTTTGATATGAGCTCCTATCTCTACCATAACCTGTCTGCTTCTTTATTTTCCGATTTGTAGCTACACAGGGCCACTTGTTCCGTTTGTTTTATTTCAGCGTTTAAAACAGTTTCACGGGGTAGTTTATGTTCTAGTTTATGTGCTAGACTAAGCTGTCAGCGCAAGTCTTTCGTACCGTATTCATATGATATTATGTGCTCTGTTTTGTTTGCTTATTTTGATGTTTTGTTCACCTGCATTGCTCAGTTTTGATGCTGACATCAGGTGGCTGCAAAAAATAGTTAAATAGCATTGAATTCCATCTACTGTATACTGGACGTTGCTTTGTTTGGACCATGTGTACACTACATGTTCATATATGTTGCTTGCGCTGTGGTTTATTTATGTAAGATAAGTAATAAGTAAGTCAGAAGCACTTGGAGAGCACAAACCTTTGCTGAAATGTCTGCTCTGTGTCAGTGTTAAACTGCAACAGTTGGAAAATTCGGACTTGTAAGAAAATAGTTTGCATTATAGTGTGCCATCTGGCGAATAATAGTAAAGTATTGAGAGTCCATTGAATTTGAACCACAGGAGTGAAAATGGGGCAAAATGCGGAAAGGTCCATCAGATTTTGATCGATAATGAACTCATTTCTACTTTTCCCTATGCAAATGTACAACATTTTATCACAATTCATTTACATACTTTTCGTAACCTTAAGATGGACAGAAACAGGTAAAAGCATTTCCTCCTTACTTTGTGGCACAGATAATGAATTTACTATAAAATTATAGTTATAATTATAATCTTGATTAATTATAATTCTATATAATTTTAAATTTAGCTGGTCATAAATTTACTACCATTAATAATTGGATCTGCTCGTGCAAGGTCTGGTTGTTGTCAGGTCTGCTGATGTTAAATGTGATCTTGTTGCGAGTGAAAGACTGGCTTGAACGTACATGTACTGTTATTTTTCGTCCGTGTGTATGTTGTTATTTTAAGATGTTAATGTATTAATTATTATATTATAATTATTATATATACATGTTGTGTCAATAATGTTGTGCAGGTTGTTGTACTGTGTTATACTAGGAAGCAATCATCGTGTACAGAAAAGTTGCATGTTTTTCTGTGCTAAATGTGTTTTGTTTGATTTCAGCAAGATACGTTGTATTTTGTCTTTTTACTGTGCTTTTCCTCCTGTCATTATTGGCTCCAGTTTTAATTCTCTTCCGTCAAATGAGCATGCAAACGAAAATGAATTTTTTGCTTTGCCTCAGCACAACTTTTGTCACCCCTGCCACTCAGGTAGTCTCTTTCTAGCTATTTTTGAGCATTGTTGGCCTTGATATTATGTCTACGCACTGCTTCATTGGTAACACTAGTACCAGCTGCAGAAGTTGTGCAGTAGCAGTGCATTGTTCTACAGTAATGATGCAGCCATGTTTCATCAGCAAATATCTGGCTTTTTGAACTTGGGATTTTTTCCGGATTTCGCTTGCTACTCTGGCCGTGTTAGACAACGCTGGCTACCTGTCGGTTCTTCGGTGTACGTTATGCAGTTTTTCTTATTGTATCATATGCTTGGTATTATTGTTAGTCTTTGTGGTTTCTGTTCGTACTCTCCACTCCTTAGAAATTCTCCGCGTAACCTAAGTACCTTGCAGTTTATTGTTAATGATCGTAAAGTAGTTGAGGACCAATAGCCCGTGTTGAAGGGAAGGTCCACTATAGCTAAGGTCCGCTGTAGCTAACTGTAATCCAGGGCATAAGGTACAAGTCGTCCTGACGATGGAACGAAGCGCGGGAGGCGCGGAGCGCCGATGGGAGGTGTCTGGAGACGGGTGCCGTAGCCCCTTGCAGTATGAGGGTCTTCGGTCTATGCCCACGGAACAATTTTCCAAGAAATCAACGTTGCAATTGCACATTTTTGTGCATTTTTGCAGTCTAAAATGGTCTCATCTGCAGTGATGATTTTAATTTGATAAATGTGCCTATTCGTGGCTTGTTGTTCCTCCCGGAACAACTCATCCTCAGCTGCGAGCAAAAAGCCGTAACCGGGACATCTCGAATTATCGTTTTCTTAATTACACTACCTATAGCAGTGGAGTACACACTATTTCACTCATTTAACTCTATACCCGGCTCGCTATAGCCAGAGCCAGTAGACGTTAGCTGTAGTGGACCATAGCCACAGCGGGCCGTTCCCGTGTAAAATGTAGCTGTTACAGTTGTCAAGGGCCAGCGATGATCTCACTATCATATACTTTGATCTCGGTTCAGCAATCGTGTTTACAGAATGTGACGTCCAAGTACAGTGGAATGTACAAGAAACGTCCTACGTCTCACCTGCTCGGTTCTGTCATTCTTGTGCAGCTTCTGCTTTGCTCGTACAGTATGGGCTAAAATAATTCTGCGCTTCTCGTTGCAGTCTTGCGAAAAACTAGTGACAGGGGGAATAATTTTCTTACTTTTTCAATTTTTATTTCATGACATTTTGTCTAATATTACAGAACAGCTCATAAGAAAACAGAACTCACACACTGAATAGTGCTGCAGCATAACGGACTAGATGCAAACTGTTTGCTTCAGTAAAGCACTGAAAGCAAACAAAAAACTTCACCAGTATTTTTGAGGGTCCAATAAAAATTTTAGGTACGAAGGTTTTTTTGGGGACGGACGGCAACCGGAAACACAGGAATTTTTACGCCTAACTTGTTGAAGCCAGTTGAAGGAAAAATGTCCGCGTAGAACATGGAGCTGACCAATATTGAGGCTCTTTGAGCCGGCGACGGTTAGACCCTGTTAAGTTAGCTCATTGTTGGCGATTCTGTACAGTTAGAGCTTGCGTTCGAAATAAGGTCGAATAGATATATGTTGCCTCATATCATTATTATCTACTTATAATATTCTGGTGTCCGTTGTAATGCATACGTGCAGTTGCTCAGTGTGTCTGAACGAGATCAGATGTCTAGCACGTATTGTTTACGTTGCGAGTTTCTCAGGCGATACTCATCACTGCCATGCGTCTTAATGTTGTTTTCCACTTGTACACGTTGCACAGTAATGTCAGCAGTGTGTTCTACAGGTGTGTGTACGTTGTAAACTGTTTACATAAATATACGTTTTTGTGTCTGAAGTGAATTATAGTCACAAACAACATCAGCTTTGTCATCAACACCGACGCGCCTGTAAGCCTCCGAGTTTTTGGCGTAACTTCATCATAATATTGACCGGTTTTCGAGATTCTTTCACAAGCACCGTCTCTAGTGTCGTTAAAATCGCACAACAGCTCAAAGGTGCTGCTACACTATCTTGTGAAATATTAACGTCAGAAAACTGTTGTGTCCTCTGTGGTAGTACTGTATTGCTCAAACTGTAACTCAGGATAGCAGTCTGAGTTTAATCGACTAATACACTGTTATTTGTATTTATTTACAACGTACAGTTGTCCTAAGACACCTAAAAAGTGATTGTAAGATTTATGATAATATATGTTGTAAGATATGTCATAACTGTTCTGTGAATTAGCTCACTGGCGTCACTGGTACGTGCAAAAAATGTCATAAAATTATCTTAAGATCTTCTGTGAATTGGGCCCCAGGACTCTAGCAGTCCTGAGTGTTGCAGGTAGCAACTGCGGTATCAATAAAGACAACTTTTAAAACTAACTTACCGAATCTTTTTTTCCAGTATTGGTTGTGATTATTAATATTATTTGCGTGTAAAGTTAAAGAATATTGTTGCCGCATCTGTCAGAGAGTGTCGTTAAAATCCCACCAAAACTCAAACGTGCTGCTACACTACCTTGTGAATCTTTGAGCCTGGTGCAGTGAACTCATCTACTGTCCTCATGCATTCACCAAGGTCTCAGCATCTCAGGAATCAGCGAATCGCCGTCATTGTTGACATTTAACACCGGTCACTCAACAATGCCCTGTATTTATTCATTGGTCCATCGTCCGTATATACAGTGTATAATATCTGCAACAACCAGCATATAACAAAACCATCATCCTCAGTAGCTACAGTAATAATGATGGCGCAATGATACAGCAATTAGAGCCCACCATTTAGTTACCGGCTGAGCAAGACACGTAGAAAGAGTTTACTACAGTGCTAACATTTGAATAATATCAAAACGACAACATATACTCTAGAACAAGATGGTGGTCGCGATTAGCGTGTGTGGTCATGACTGCAGTTTCAATAATACACCAAGCAGTTGATCAGAAATTTCAAAATGACAGCGAATTTCGGAAACCATCGCATAAGATACAACCTCTTTCTTCAGTTGAAGAAACACGTTGACCTCATGACAGACGTTGACAACAATGCACGTTAGTTACCGATAGTAATGCAATATCATTAGAAACGATTCTCAAATACAGCACACACAAAAAACAACGTGTAACCTACCAACTTTCTTGGAAAAGCTACACAAATGTATACCGTACAAAATGTTCAGAATAATAACAGTAAATTGACATTTAACAGCAAAATTTACACCTATGCTCTTCATCTGCATTACAATACAGGGAATATTTGCCCGGGACTGGTTAAGACCATTATAACAACAGATATGTATGCAGTTACCAGCACAGCAGCACCGTCTTGAGCATGATCATTACGCATAGCTTGCTCATAAGCAATGATGACATAACATTAGAAACAAGAACAGTATCAACGACGACGTCCCGAGCCTAAAATGCTAATTCGGTAAAATGATACGAGTATGCACGTTATAAGCAGACTTACGCACAATCAGCAACAGGCCAGCAGTTACCGAGCTGAACGCAACAACAACAGTTTTACATGTTTTAGACAAACATTAAAACACTACGAAGAATACTGCGAAAATCTTCTAAAACTTCGACCACTCCGCCAAAATGACTGTATACACGAATGCAAAACAGCCTACTCTTTAAAGTTTTCGCTAATACATGGCTACAACTTTCCACATTTTCCGTGCATCTTCTACATCACAAATCGCACATAAAATCTCGTTACTCATTCACGCTTGGTTTTTACTGTTTTCAAACTACGGTAGCAATACGGTGACGATTTTTTTGTAGTTTTTCAAGTAAAACTGCAGCGTATGTGGCCGACGACAAAATACATTTCATTACGTCAAAAACTACCAGTACTGCCACTATGTCGGTTTTGGTTTAACCAGTTAGTTTCTAGTTCACTGTGAGTTAGATGCGTCACCAAACGTTCTTTTTTCGGGATAGCCAGAGTAGAGTTGATTTTTAGCACACGCTGGATGCCCTTCATAGTCAAAGCGTCAAGTCACTACATAAAACGAATCGAGTAACAAATATTAGAATCAGATAGCAGCGACAACCATACCGTACAGTAACATACGAGCAAGCAACCTTTCTGACCAACTGAATGAAAACACCAGGATAAATGTGCAGAATACATTACTAAACACTGCATAAATATAACATTGGTTTAACA
>Ga0056124_1000731_pt1 | contig 11057 bp, 9 predicted proteins | sample WorMetHEROISLAND_2_FD_70069 | JGI IMG/M metagenome (GOLD analysis project Ga0056124, IMG submission 70069) | Marine gutless worms symbiont microbial communities from Max Planck institute for Marine Microbiology, Germany - Olavius sp. 4 HERON ISLAND | ecosystem: Host-associated > Annelida >... | reverse complement strand
AATGGATAAGAGATCCGAGGTAGGTAAACGATTCGACAACTTCAACTTGGTTTCCTTGGACTGTGGCATAATGCATCCGGTGAACTCCATCTAAGTCACCTAGGTTCTGGATTTTGGTCTTGGCCCAGTTGATAGTCAGGCCGAGAGGGTGTGCTTCCCTGTCCATAACCTCGAGTGCTAGGAGAAGACCTACGTCATAGCAATAAGCATACAACCACGGAAAGCAATAATTATTTTCAGGCTTCTTACGGTTTCGTCGACGAAGCTGCGAAACTGCAAAAAAAATCCCGCTGCTAGATGCGGTATTTTCGATTTCCGCCGAGTTTGCTATCTTTGGCTCGGGTGGGTTTTCCGTCAATTTCAGCGCATCATTTCGCTTTTATAATGCCAGCTGTGCGGTATGCTAACCACAGCTATTAGGTAAGCTACAAAATAGCGAGATATTATTACAGGTAAGCCTACGGGTATGTGATAGGTCGAATCTTTAACGTTAAACCTATGCGCTGTTACAGAGGTAAACGACATGCAGCGTTTGGCTATCGCGATGTAAATGGTTTCTCGATTGTAAGGCCACGAGGCGAAGTCATATAAATAGACTTAATGATCGTTTTGTGGAAGCCTGTGCCAGCGTATGCCCAAATCACACGGTGACATAAAGTTTTGCCGTTCAAAGACTGTGCGTAGGCAGCGTTGATCGAGGCGGCTTGTTGGTCTGTACTTCGAGTAGTGCATGGTATACGATTAAAATGTACTAGTTGACTTTAAAAAATAGCGATTAACTAATTCATTTCGACTAAAAGCGAGAGTGTAGTCACTGATCAATGTCCAAGAACGTGACGTGTTTTGTGTCAGCTGCAGCGTGCGTTAAGAAAGCAGGGGAAGGCAGTTGCAATTTTCCGACAGGCTAAAATTTTAGGGGCGGAGGAATTGCTCCCTATGCTATGCCCCTTCCCTGTCACGACGCCACTGGTTTAGCCTACGTTTAGAATCGTTATCAGTTAGCCTATTCCGTTAACAGCTATCATAAATACAGTAGGCTATAGGTATAGATATAACCTAAGACAATCAATAGCCTAAATTTTGAGAGGCTGAAAATTCCGTCAGAACTGTAAATTACTTCTATAGTCCGCAGTCATGCAGTCGCCCACGGTGCTACCCCATGCAATTAAAAGAAAAACGGACGGGGTATTTTTATACGCTTCCTAGTGACTGAACGGGAAAGATATGCTATTTCCCATAGGCCTGGTAGTTATACGCTGCTGCTGAGTTACGACCAGCTGTAGTACTATATAGGCTACTGTACGTGCACATAGCCTATGCATGCTTGTCACTGCTCATAAAATAGGGGACTACACCGTGTCTCAAAAAAACTGTGCAAAATTGTTTTTGTGAAAAGTTTGTCAAATGTCCACCACCTTTGATAATTTTTGGCTCACAGATAGCACAAAGGATAGGTTTATGTGAGGTGCACTCATTTTCCATCTCAGCGTCAACACACTACCGTGTTAAACGCAGATGCCCCAAATTGTTACATAACGCTGAGTTGTTGTCTGCAGTAAAACTTTCTAGCATACAATAAAGTAAAATGTGGTTTATTTAGCATAATTATACATTTGTATAACAGTTACTTTTCAAAATTGTCAGAATTTATGCTCAGTGTGCCCCATGTACACGGATACAAGCGCTTAGACGACGACGCCACTGGCTGATAGCGGCATCAACGATCGACTGGTCAAACTGGTCATCGATCAGACGTATTTTGAGTTCATCAGCGTCAGCTATTTTGTTGTCTGCTGTTTTTAGCGTAGTGTATTTAATATCACGAAACTATTATATTAAGTGGCGCCCTCTGTCGAATCGACGACGCAAATTTGAGCAATCTAATACCAATAATTACAGCATTATGTAGCAATTTCGAACATCTGCAATTAACACGGTAGGGTGTTGACGCGAATTAGGCGAGGTGGAAAATAAGTGCACCGCACATAAATTTATCCTTTCTGCTGACAGTGTCCCAAAAATTATCAAAGTTAATGGAAATTTGACAAAGTCCCCCCCGGGCAAAAACAATTTTGCACAGTTTTTTGAGACACTTATCCGTGATTATTCTTATCCGTGATTCACTAAACTTCTCACTGAATATCGTCAACGTTACGCCTAAGCCGTAAGTTTGTCATAGCCTACTAAAAGGGAACAGACCACTAAATGGCACTAATTACATTTCTCCTGTTTTCATCGTTCTAGCTCATCTGTTACCCGGCAGTGGCGTAACTGCAGGAACATTTTAGGAAAACAGAGGTTGTGTGGAAACGCGCCTTGTAGATAGATTTAGTTTTATAACGAGAATGGAAATTCGACAGAGGTATAGGCTAGCTGAATATATCGTGTGTCAGTGTTTGTTTTTCTTCTATTCTATTTTACTTCGACATAGACACTAGGTGGTCCATTAAAAAGTAAGCACATAATTTCATACCTTCATAAGTTCATCAAATATTGGCCGATTTAAAAAAAATATTAGCGAAATTACTAATTAGTGTTAAACTCGAAATACAATAAGGGCCTAACTGTTACGGATCTCATCACATCCTAACTGCCTTGTGAAATATAATGGTAAGCTCTGAAGTAATTAATGTTTAGTTTTTAACTTAAAAAAACTTTAATTGTCTGTTAATGTTGTCAATGAAGACTAATTATAATCATGAAAGTTGCCTTATGACTCACACTTCTTCTAAAGCTGACTATATTTCACAAGGTAGTGTAGCGACTTATTTTGTGGAATCTTTAATTCTCTAATTCAGAATTTTAAACATAGGTCCGTGTTTGATCCAGTAATGACAAAACTTGGAGGCTCACTTTTTATTGAGCCACTTTTTGTGCGTGGGGGCTGTAGTTAATTTTGCATAATTTTCTGTTCTGTTTCTGTCAGACCTATGTACTGCGGAGCGTTGGACGAGTCAGCGATGGCTGAGGGTGATTGTGCAAGCAGACAGCGTCTGCGACCGTGGCTTATTGCTCAGATCAACGGCGGTCAAATCCCGGGACTGTGCTGGATGAACGGCGACCAGACCAAGTTCAGAATACCGTGGAAACACGCCGGGAAGCAGGACTGGAACCCTTCATGCAGTCAGATCTTCACGGTAACAGTGGACAACTTGAACTTTGGCTCTTCAGACACCGTTCTCAGTTCGTACTGAACGATGCCGCCTCTGAGCTGTTATTATTATTATTAGTGTTATTCAAGTCAAGTTATGGTAACAATAATGCATCGTCTGCGTAACAACTGATTCATGCATTTGGTAAATCGCGAAGACGTTTTAAAAAAAGATCTGTTTATTTGGATTTTTTGCGACTCAAATAATATTAATAAGTAAAATGATATTAATATATAAATATTCACATTAGCATCTACATTCAGCATTTAGTAGAGTGCATTATCAGTGTGTGTATGTCTTAATTGTCTTTTATATCACCGTACTTTTACGACTTTAGCAGGCTATAGTTTCATTATTATTAGTATTAGTATTATCATGGACCATTTCTGTCTGAATTGAGCACATTTGATTTGATTTGATATTCATTACTGACTACTGCATCTCATATAGGCGACAGGGGGCAAGAGTGCTCCTGAAAAAAATTGGGTTGAAACCGTTAGGTGCGCCACTGTATTTAAAAGTCTGTCTGCTAAATATACTGAATTCTGATTTGATGTTGAACGATGAATTGCATAGGCGTAACTTTCGGAGGATGGTGGGGTACTACGCGTACCCCCACTTTTCAGGCGCAGGGCACAAAAACAGTAGGAATGAGATCAGCCATTCTGTGCGCGGGTTAAACATTCTGGCTTCCCGACAAATAAAGCTCTAAGGATAACGTTTTGTACCTTCACTTCTGCACGAAATTATGCCGCTGATAAATTGTTTGTCTTGTGGCTGAAGGAATGGGCCAAGCAGACGGGCAGCTATAGGGAAGGCATCGACAAACCGGAGTACGTCAAATGGAAGACGCGTCTTCGCTGTGCGCTCAACAAGGCTCAGGACATCGAGTACCTCGAACACGAGAGCCAAACACAAGAAGATCACCCGGAGCCGTACAGGGTCTACGAGCTCAAACCACGAACTAGTAAATACAGCCTGGAATTGTGTTTGAACTCTAGCAATAGCCGTACTCTTCAAAAGACCGTATTACACGCGACTTTTTCCTAGTTTACCTCGACAATATTACTTAACGGCTTATAATAAATTTTGCAGGCCGGGTGTGTGTATAGAAATAACACCGAATTACAGAGAATGTTGTGTAAATCTCTATACAAGTATGTCTGCTGTTTACTCTACACGTGAAGCTTGTCAGATTTTATTTCGTGACAGCAAAAATGAACCAGGTCCACAGTAAGAGTTGTAAGCTTGTTGGAATTTGACGATTTATTGTCTATCAACCGATAACTCATAACCGATAAGTATTACCTACTTTCTGATCTGTTATTTTGACAATAAAATTTGTTGTTGCTTTGGTTAGTTATATTGTTGTTGCTGCTGGGTTTAATCTGAAGTTTTTAATTTATGTGTACTGTTCATAATTTTACTTCATTTTTAAACCAACAGTGTTTCTGATACATAAGTTTTTTTTTCAATATAACTCGTTTACCTCTATGCTGCAATTGGTATTTATTTGATTTTATACACGTCGAAATCACTTACTTACTTTTTATGCTTTTCTACTTAGTTAAATTTTGTACGAAGTTCGTGTACTTGCAGTCTTGCGATGGTTTGCAATGAAGTGTGGTGATTTCGTGTAGATGGAAAGAAGAAAGCGGATAATTCAAAGTCTGCTAATATCAACAATACCCACAGTCAGTCGACTGACGAACATTACCTGCCGGTAGAGAACACCTCATCATCCATTCTACACATTATTAAGTGACCCCATTCTGGTGCAAATGTTTTAGAGTTTTTTGGCAAACGTTTTTCAAACACAAGTTGATATGTTGGAGGTATGGTGGCGTACTTAATAATCATATTGTTTGCTGTTGAGTGTGCCACTAAAAGAGTTTCTACACATCGGTCAACTTTGACTGAATTGTGACAAAACTCTGTGTCGCTTTTTGTGATTTACAGCGTAAAATATATGTAGAATTAATATGATTATTTTACTTTATTATTTTACCGATAATAATATTCTGGTAGGTAATTGGACTGTTGAGTAAACTTAGTGATAGTTTCACATTTTGTTACTTCTTGGCATTACCGACTTAAAACGAAACAATTAATGTAGTTAACGTGACCGTTTACTTTGATAACTGGTATAGGCCAGCTAAAAGTAAATAAATAGAAATGTTTGATTGTGTTTTTAACAACTCTGGGACCAGTGCAACGAAGCGCCTGTACCGAAGATGGTGGCCGAATTGAGTAAGTTTCAGCATTACTAATCTTTTAATCTCTGAATTGCAGTTTTTAACCAACGATTTTAAAAGAAACGGTTTGGAGCGCTGTACTCGTGCGTGATTTGTTATAGCTGAGAGTTAATACACTAAACTGGTTTCTGTTGTTACATCTGCGTTGAGAGCAGTTATCTCCGCGTATTTCCTTCATCGCCCATCAGTGTTTGATGCTGTTTGCTCAGTGACAGGAAAACTTACTTATGGGCATCGGCCCACCTTGGAGTTATTCAACTTGTAGTAACTCGGGCTGGTAAAGCAACAACCCTGTGCATTTTTGTCTGTTTGTTGTCACCGTTAACGCAGCTATCATAATCGTCGTCATTTCCGGACTGTTAGCGGATTTCTTTGCTTGCGTTTGTTTTTGTTTTCAGTTTAATTTCTCGTTTCGGTTATCGTTATTTTCTCCCTTTTTAGTTTCTCGATCTCAGGCTCTTCAATCTTCTGTAAACTCGCTATAAACTTTCGTGCTTTTGTTGTTTTTAAATACACGTTCATATTCAATTTCTGTCATTTCAGTTCTGTATAAAACAGATTTGGTTCTTTTAGTTTACATGCTGCCAGTTTGGCAGTGCAAAACACGTATCATCATCATCGTCATCGTCGATGTTGCTGATGTTGAACACACAGATGATGAGCTGGGTGGTCGACTGCCGTCTGACCTGACCCAGTTAGACAGCACGGAGCTGCGGCAGTTCGCTGACGTCCAGTCTGTCAACGTTCCGTCGTCTGCGTCACTTGCGTCAATGTTCAGCGTCACTATGACGCCGTCTTACGACGCGTCTTACGACGACAAACAACCGGTCGGTGCGCCAACATTATGCTACTTACTTACTTACTTACTGCTGACTGTCTGACTCGCTGTTTCTGTGTACAAAATACGCTATGGATGACACAATTAGCGGAGCCTATATACTTCGATGTATAAATGTGTCAGTTTTGGAGCGTCGTGTATGCAACAATAACTACTATAAAGGGCGCTTTACACACAGTAGTTAGCTATAGCGTTCCGTTCAGTGGCTATTCGCCGTGGCCAGTTCTCTGAGCTAACGTTCCATTTTTGTCGGACCTCGGCCAAAACATGAACGAAGAGCACACGTAGTGTACGCACGCATTTTATGAACCAAGTGGTGATAAAGCTGACGATTGCGCATTTATGATTTTATTTTTTTCGCCCACTGGTCCGTGTTGGAATTGGAGAAACAGGTGAGAAAAGAAAAGGAAGAAATGGGAAGGAGTGGGAGGAGAAAAAGAACGGAGAATGCGAATGGCGAATATAGAACGGAAATCGTGAGCGAAATGGTGGAAAGATGACAGACTGTTATGAATTCCTTTACTTGTACCTGACCGACTTCAACTTCACTGCAGGATCACGGACTTTGTACATATCGTGTTTCAAAATACGTTTTTACGGGACAGATGTTATGGTGCCTTACTTCTTTTCGAAGGTACGCGCAAGCCGTAACTCACACCCCCCGTGATTTCGTTTTTGACAAATTTCGTAAACATGAAGTTTTTACCCACCCCTCATAGCTCACTGCTAAACAGAATGATGCTCCGCGAATCGGAAAATGTCCCGTGAAGACTTCTGGGAACCGGCAGAGGACAACTGAGACGGGTACAATTAATTGTATAGAGTGATTGTGTGTGCGGATTCAGATGTCGACGTCGGCGGTGGACGTGCATCAGTTGGTTGACAGCATGAGCAGCATCACGTTCGAGCAGACGACGCTGAACTCTGCGGCCGCCGACTGCGTCATCACCTCACAGAATAACGCGCGGTCTGACGTTGCCGTCTTCGAGCAAGTCGTGCAGCAGCACCTCGGTAACCCCTTCCCCGCGTCCAACGGACACCTGCGTGGCCAGGGGCAGACGCAGGGTCAGGTCATGGCGTTGTCGCAAACACCGATGACCCTGGATTCAAGTGCGGGCGCGAGTTTTCCTCAACCAGTCCCAGCATTCCAGCCGGCGCCAACCAACGCCTTGTACGTGGAAACGACAGCAGCAAACTGCAGCGACGACAGCGTCGAGCAGTACGGCTGCCTGGGTCTGCAAGATATGCTTATCAGTGACGATAACATGTGATCTTTATGTCATTAGAATACCTCACCAGTGGCTACATCATGCAGTTTGTTGGCCGTTATGTTTATCCGTCTGCCGTACTTTTTAAAACAAATTTGTAGAAGGGTCAGTCTTGAAATTGAGCTTGCGTATTGGTGAGATTTTGGGATGATCCGAAACTTGATGTATTATGCGGTCGTCGTAATAGGTCGCATTACGGGTCTTGTTCTGTCCGTCCGTCTGTCCGTCTGTCTTTTTCGTACAGGCTTAACTCGAAAACAAAAAAAACGCAAAAAAACAAAAAAAAATGGTGTGAACATTTTTTCAGTTCAGGAGTAACCGGTGCGCAAATTTCCACCTCAAAAAGTCAGAGATCCAGGTCATCCGACGTCGAAAACCTCCAGAAAACGACACATATTGTATCACTGTTTACTTACTGCTGGCGGATCGCGCGCTCACCGGCTGGTCGGCTCGCACCGGACGCTTACGCTTAACTTCATTGACGGCCGCATACGTGTCGGCACAAGGCGTGCAAACATCTTAGTTAGTTAGAATACATACCTCATCACACCCTGCATCAGGGAAGCTGAGTTGTGTTTGTTGCTAGCAGGTTTATATGTCTGCAATATTTCTCACAACAAACTTTTAGAAGTAAGGGGTAAACCTTGATACATGAAACAACTGATGCGGATCTCGGTTCATTTGTTTCACTGTGTTTAATATTAAGATTTAAACTGTATTACCGTTTGGTGCGTGCTAATTCTGTTGTCGAGATGGCGCCGTTTAGTCTGCAGTACTCTAAATAGTGTTACTTAGTATACGTTTTAATAAGTGTGATACTGACTTTTACTCGGTAGGTACATAGGCCTACGTGCTTATTATCTTTAGTTCTTGTTGTTTCTTTGGAGTATTAGTACACCGTTGATATACTTCATTTGTATGTCTGGACACTAGAATAATTTATTGATGACGCATTGCCTGTGTTTTTGAGTCATCTTGTATTTGATGTTAGTTAATCGCGAAGTTTTTTTTGGTCCAGACAAAGTGTAATTGAGATTGGTAAATCTTCTACTACGCCTAGAATAGAGTCTAATGCGAGTAGATCAATGCAAAGCTTGTGCAGTAATAGACGAGGGCGGTCTTTCAGTCGAGCGTGCAGAGCGACCAGCGGTAATGTCAGTGACATGACCAGGACTGCAGTGAGGTTCACGGTCTCATTTGCTCAGGCCTTAAAAAATTCCTGTGCTTCCGGTTGCAGTCTGGCGAAAAACTAAGGACGCGGGCGGAAAAAATATTTTAATTTTCATTCCATGACATGACGTGTAATATTACACAACAAATCATAAAACAGTAAAACTTTAAAAGCAAACTAAAAACTGCACCAATATGTTGAGGGTGCAATAAAAATTTTAGGGACGTATGGAAACCGAAAGCAGAGGAATTTTTCAGGCTTTAGGCCTGCTTCCACTCAGAGTAGGCCTAATTGTTTGTGATTTTATTTCGGAACAGCTTTTATAGCTGAGAAAATTACAACGTTGCACCAATTGCCAGTGTTGTGTAATAATTTTGTTGTATTTTGTGCATACTGCAGTTTGGAAACAATGCGCAAATGTGGCAAAAATTCAGCAATATTTTGATTTATCATACTGAGTTTTAATCATCACCACGCTTTTCGGGACTGCACCCCTGGGCTTAACAGTCCAGTTGGTCTTCGCTCGTCCATACATTTGATCCACTCCTAGTCATAGGTCGCCGTAGGTCGTAGGTCGTAGGTCATGGACGACTTGTCGATAAGAATCGTTGCGCTCTGCTGCGTTTCGTCGACCGAAGGCCGGCGCAGCTATTCAACACACTGACGGTGCCACTGGTCGTAGCCTACAAGTAAGTGTGCATGACCACTATGATCATAGCCACACTAACACCTTTGACCATAGCACTATTTGCACCGCACAGAAAAATTGCGTCTTGAAATTCACAACGATTAGCCGATTTCTTTTTAGCAGCGAGACCATAAATTTTATGCTGTATTTTTTGTGTAATTTTGTCAGGAAATCGCAGTAATTGCATCGCGGTGAATATTCAGCTTTTTAATGAATTCGTCCACTAGACCTTCGAGTTTGTCCGTAGACATCAGGTGGGGCTTCCGCCTCTGAGACTTCTACCACGGATTTCCTCAATGATTGGCCATGGCACGTTTTGAATCGTGCCGCCGCCACTGGTGACTGGTTTGAGACAAGACTTCTCATTCGTCCACGTTGTACACGTAGACATCAGTGACGTAGTGGAGTACGTAGGCCACTCACTGCAGCCCGTGCATCGCCGTCCGTCAGTCTGCTATTGGTGTAATTTTTATGCCTCCGCCACTGACAAGTATTGGCGGATGTATGTTTTCGGCTCGTCCGCCCGTGAGTGCGTACGTGTGTGCGCCCAGAAAACTGCTCGCGCGGTGGGCCTATTATACAATCAACTGGAGCTAAACTTAATTTGATTGACGACGTAGTTAAGGCCAATGATGAACTCATTAGGTTTTGAAGGTAAAATGATCAATCATGTTCAAGAACAAGGTCACAGGAAGGTCAGATATATGAGTGAGCTATTGCGGCAAGCAGAGGCATCCATGAAATATTAGCCTATCTATCACGCCAGTGTGTCGTAAATAAAGTGTGTCCCTAACTACGTAGTGGAATACGTCTAGCCTACGTTCCACTGTACGAGAAAGCCGGCGTCAGCCACAACGTCGTCACTGGATGGATTGGACGTCGTAGACTGGCAGAGGTCAACGACTTGACATGGGTGGTCCGTAACGCAGTTAGGTAACGGATCACTGAATACAAACTGCCGAGACCTCACCGGCCAGTCCGCAGTAATTGACAACCGTGTCTCATTGACAGTTCTCGTAGACTGCAACGTAGGCTATACCAATCGAACTTAGCCTACTATTGCTGATCAATAGCAACCCCGGTCCTTACATCGTGTGCTTCCAGCTTACAGAGCTTCTTGGACAGGTTAGTTCACTGGTCACAAATATGGCAGCTTAACATATCCTACAAAAAGGTGCTGTTCTCCAAATTGGCAATAATAAAACGGATCATGCCCTCTGTATTCCACCAAATCCCGTAAGTAATGTTGATGTTGTTAAAGACTTGTGTATTCTGGTTGATGAATCTCTTTCGTTTAGTAGCCATGTCATATTGTAACTCGTTCATTTACCACGGCTAACTTGATTCATAAGTGTTCTGTTTCAAAACACACTCCAACAATGGTTTGTGCATTTATCGCTGCGGCAGTAGGCTATGCATCGCCAGTGTCGAACCCGCATCTTGTTAAAGATATCAAGCGAATCGAATCCGTTCAGAGACATTATTCACTAAACGGCTCCCTGGTATGTTATGACCAATCGGACTTATAGAGAGCGCCTCTTAGCTACCGGTTTAGATAGTCTTGAACTACGGCGATTAAGATACGATCTTATTTTTGCTTACAAAGTACTTTCCAATAAATCGTATATTGATGACGATGGCAATATGATAGCACCCAGGTTTTCTGCACTAATAGACATTGATGT
>Ga0056124_1000730_pt1 | contig 11058 bp, 8 predicted proteins | sample WorMetHEROISLAND_2_FD_70069 | JGI IMG/M metagenome (GOLD analysis project Ga0056124, IMG submission 70069) | Marine gutless worms symbiont microbial communities from Max Planck institute for Marine Microbiology, Germany - Olavius sp. 4 HERON ISLAND | ecosystem: Host-associated > Annelida >... | reverse complement strand
TTGGTTCAAAATCGCAAAATTGTCCTACCCCCTCTCATTTAGGGCCCTCGATTGGGGTGACCCCTACGGAATTTTTGGAAAAGCGTTACAGATCCTGAAACTAGAGTCCTCGGGGCAGCTGATGGTGAAGATTTGATGATCCTAGCGTGCACCGTTTTTGCCTGATCCACCCGTGTGACGGACAGACAGACGGACAGACAGACGGACAGAATTGCGATGGCTAAGACGCGCTATAGCAGTTCCTGCTGTCGCGCGTAAAAACCAAAAAAAGACACGCAAATACGAAGTAGAGGACTATGTACAACTTAATTTGATCGAAGTTATAACATGCACAAAACGCCTGTAAAAATCAAAGGCACGGGCAGTCACTGGTGGCACACGGCGGGAATAAAAACAGCAGCCAAGTGGAATGTTTTGAGGTGGGTAGCGTTTGAAAGAGCTGATTGCGTTACGGATATATAAAGGAACGGCATTGGAGATTTCTGGAGAAGCATCACTGAAAGTGCAGTGACCTATAGATGCATTAACAAAAGGTTTGTCCAAACCAGCTTTTAATGTAAACGCAATGAGTGGATGAGTTAAAAAGTATTAAGCATTATAAAAGTAGCCAGGTTGTCCAGTGGTTAGAGTTTTGTAGGCGAGTGTGGCGAATATATTCGATATTTGATAGGCCTGTTTCAGGCAGCCTTTACATGGCAACTAAAACATATTGATTTTCGAAGGCTTCTGAAACTGATTGTGATCTGCTGTGAGCTACCTTTTTATCCTCAAATGTTGATGTATTCAGCCGTAATACACTCATGGTCTTCTTAGGTAATGGAGCAGTATAAATTCAAACTCAGATGAATAAGACACAGCGTGAGGCATGACTCACTGCTACGGGACCCAAAGGACGGCAGGATGTTGGGCCAAACAACGAGAGGACGAAAACGCCTGCAAAGCTCAGCGACATCTGAAGCAAAAACTACATCACTTTGAAAAGAGGAGCAAAAGATAGAAACAGCTGGCAGACGAGTTTGTCATAAACCTCCGAACGGCAGAAGACCAAAGAAGAAGATATGACATGACAGAAAGCCAATGTAGATTATAGCCTTTACCTGCAGATTCTTCCAAGTCATAACCGACTGATAGAAGACCGACGTCTCTACACTGTCCTCTGAAGCCGGCCCAGAGACAAGGTTTCCAGCAGCTGCGGCTGGTTTATCACCAGCAGGCTTAGTATCACAGCGCTGGTCTGACGACTCCTGGAAACCACTGCGGCGCACCTGAACAACAAAGCCGCAGCAGAAATTTGCAGCAAAGTAAGTAAGTAAAATCAGCCTACCATCCCTCTGAGGTAGGTGAACTGAGTACCGGCCTGCCTGGATGAGGTCGGGTGTCGGGTGACAAGCAACACTGTGTGATCTCACATGAAAGGCGACGCTCCACAGCTCTGAGATAAGTTCCCACACCTCTTTCCTTCAAGTAAGTAAGTAAGTTGGTGATTTCACATGGCACAAAATGTCCGCAAAAGACCGCCAAATCTGAAGTGCAAATGGTGCGTCTTGCTAAAGTGTCCCACAGTCATGGTTTTGCTGCCCACATATCCATATCAGCTTTGTTCCACTTGGCAAAGCTAGTCGCTATGGACGCAAGACTTTCTGCCACTCCCCGCGTCCAAAATCTATTCTGAATATTGTGCGTTCGTTTTTGTCAGCCTGTCGGTGCTTAACTGGCCGTCACTGACTGAACGGTGTATCCCTTGTGTTGTAACGTTTCAACCATTCACGGCTGCATTCCAGTAAATATCTCATCTGATCTCACGTGCCACAATTCGCAAAAATACGACATGAAAACGCGTACCAGAGAGCGACGGAAGAGCAGCGCAATGAGTAGATTGAGCGGCAGAGCGGCTGCACTGGCAACCATGCCGACGATGATTGGCAGGCGTGATATATCAACCAGTGAGAATTCACCGGCATACTGACACATTACAGGACAGACGCACACATACACAAACTGCCTGCTGTTAATACAGCAATTAATGCTCACTGACGCGAACGTGGCTTGGTGGCTCCGTGGTTAGGGCACTGGATTCGCCATCGGGAGGACGCGAGTTCGACTCCCGGCCAGTCCGCTACCAAGTAACAACTCTGGGCGAGGTGTTCACACCCATCTGCCTCTGTCACCAAACAGTAAAGTTTGCTAGCGGCCAAAGGGCGGTGACGCTCTGCAACTGGAGAGGTAACCGTAGGTCTGGCGTCGCACTGGCCATGCGTCACAGACTCAGTGGTCCATCCACCTACGGGCTCAACAGCCTAATACAGGGAGATGAGCACCATGCTTATGATCGGAATGTGACATTGTGACACGGCCCGGTTTGCCTTTTACCACTCTATGATATGTAGCCTAGAATTAGCTGCACCAGTGACACAGGCCAGCATGCCAATGTTGACTGGCAGCCGTGATCTATCAAACCCAGCGGCATACTATCATCAGACACACACAAACTAGCTGCTACTCTTAGCACTTTATCATTGCAGTGATGGGGCGGAGACGTGAGGCGACGCCGTCTCCCACTTTATTACTGGGAGCGAATGCGTTCCCCCACTATTTTACTGAAATCCACATCAAGAGTACAAATTACAATAATTTTCAATGTACTACGCTAATTTTATTGTCAATCAGCAAAATCAGCCACAAACTAAAATGCAATCTATCAAAGCAGTTCAGTTACTGTTCAGAGAATCAGTACTGAATGCACACACAAACACACACCAAAACAACACACCCATTTACAGCGTCTGAGAAGTAAGTAAGTAAGTAAGAAAGTAAGAAATGTATATAGTGTCTTAACTGTAAATTACTTGAAACGTGCTCTATGTGCTAATAGAACAACACGTAGAAATGGTTGAGTTGGCGAACGGCAGTGGTAAAACCGTTACAGGTCAGGTGCCCTTCCATCAGCATCAGAACATTGAAGGACCATCACCAGTATTAGAACATCACACATGAAAACGACACATGAGTAGGTAGTGTACTGTACCTCGGTGGTGAAGTGATTAAACCAGAGTGCAGAGATCGTCATGTATGACATGAGTAGACACAGACAGCAGGTGAGTCGCTGTGAACGACTGAAACGACTGTACGACGGCTTCACAAACGCCGACAACCACAAGTGATAGTCCGTCAGATACTGACAACTCTTCGCCTTCAACACCTGTACAGTGTACACAGTCACAGCGAAACAAATGTGTATAACTTTTCATAGGAGCTCATCTCACCTGGCATACGGGATCACACAGTGTTCATCTGCCACCCGACACAGGTGAACGTGCCCCACCTTAACCCCCACCCCAGGGGGAGTAAAGGCTGAGCTGAACTGGATGCACCGTAATAATTTTATTGCATTTTTGTACATATTGCCAGAGGCATAAAACAGCTGAACCGAACACAGATAAAAGAAGCTGGTATGTACGCCTCATATTTGTTAGTTTACCTCTCTGCTGATGGTCACCCATCCAAGCACTAACCTTATTTAAGAGTAAAGCGGGCCGTGCCCCTCTGGAGCGTAGGCTCACCTCCCTGTCAAGGCCGTTGAGCCCGCAGGTGGACAGACCACTGAGTCTGTGACGCATGGCCAGTGCGACGCCAGACCTACGGTTACCTTCCCAGCTGCAGAACGTCACCGCCCTTTGGCCGGTAGCAAACTTTACTGTTAACCGTGCTTGGCGTACAGTAACGTCGCTGATCAACACTGATACGATAACTACTGCATCACGCCACCACAATACGATGATATGATACGACGAATGATTTATGCTGGAATCTAGCACGTAAGCTAAAGAATTAAAACTGTTTGAAACGGAAATAAAATAACAGAAATGGAACAAGTACTCAGTGTACTGAGTCAGTACTCTTTCTCTGTCTGTCTTCAGAAACCAGCTTAAACATTTTCTTTTCTCATCGTACTAGCACTCCCAGTGCGTTCGAGGTTATTACAGAAACGTGTTATATAAATTACTTACTTACTTACTTACTTACTTACTGCCCACAATTTCTATCAGCTGTGTCGTCGGTTCAAAACTTGGGGCAAGAAGTTCCAATTCTCCAACAGCAACCTGCAAATTTGATCATCTGTATGTACTCTGCAGATTTCTGACAGAGTAGATACAGATGATCAAAATTTCTATTTTGGCCCTAAATTTCCCCCAAAATTGGGAATATCGAGCCCAAAATTTGGTATGATATGAAAGGAAATTTTCTGACTGGCTAAAATTTAAACGGGATTGGCCATGCTTGTCCCGCTGCCACAACGCCGCCGTACTCAGCTCTCAAAAGCTTGGCCAAAACATAATAGATTATTATGTAATATGAACAATAACAAGCAACAGCCATCAGTGTGCAAGTGTCAACTGTACCTTAGTGAAGCCAAGGCCGCGATCAGTGGCCATTATCTCTCGTTCCACCTTACCGTCTTCCTTCTCCACAGCAAACCACTTCTCAAACACGAAGTAGTAACTCTCACCTGCAATCATATTACATCACAACAAATTTCAGTGATTCTGATGCTTAATACAACAGCAGCGACGTTCTTCAGACCAGAAATACTGTGAAAATGTACACGGAGAGTTCAGAAAACATGAAAACGAACTCCTGTCAATATTGTTGCCAATCGTAGACCGATTTAAGAAAAAATCTTTCACTCATACCCTGAACAGGAAATTTGCAACAAAAATTATTAAGCATCTGACAATATCTTAAACATGGCCCAAGAGCCAAGTGAATAGATTTTAAGGAGTCATTAACTGGATCAAGGAATTAAAAAAATGGCACAGCAAATTGTGTTAAGTTAGTTCATTTCGCCAGGTGGCAGCACTAGTCTTGGCGGCTATTTCAGATCCCTGATCGCTTCTAGCTGTTCAGACCATCATCATTATCATAATTATTCTCTCACAGTTATGTGTCAGGTCAGTAATGTGACTGCGCTACCGACCTGTACAGGCGTCTCTGACTACCACGCGACTCAAGTACCAACTTGGTGACGAGCCGGCATTATTATGCCACAGCTGCACCTTGAATATACGACCTAGACTCTCCGGAAACCTACAGCCGTACAATATTATTAGTATTACCATTTAGCAGAAAACCTGTTTAATAGTCACAGCACTGGGCTGTTGTTATACCATACAGCTGGACCTTGAACATACGTCCTAGCCTCTGAGGAAACCAACAACGAATGACACATCATCAACCTAATTAAACAATAGTCACAAAGCCAGGCTACTACGTTATATATGCATCGGTTTCACAGTCACAGAGCCAGGCAATCAGCATGTCAGACCTGTGTGTATGGTGGGCTGGGCTGATATAGTATAGTAATTAGAAATTGATCTGCTCTAACGGGCCGGACCAAGCTGAAAACTAGACGGGCCGCGTTGAATGATTAAAGTCCATTAGCAGGTCTGTAGCCAAAAATGATGTGGGAAATCTCAGAATGACGCATGGACGGACGGACGAATGACGTGATGACATTATGCCTATGGCAACGCTTACCTTGGGCGGAAGCATAAAATGTCAACAGAAAAAGGATCGGCGGGCCTCTCGCCGATAATGTACACTCTATAATTTACTTACTTAACATGGCTTACTTACTTACTTAAGAGATAACTGAGAGAAGAAGAGAACTGACGTCATGTAGAAAGTGTCACGTGAGTTGCGTTCAAAGAGCGGCTGACTTTCCTGACTGACGAGTTCGCGAGTTTCACTCATTCCATACTCTCCGTGCATCACTAGAGACACCTGTATGTACACACAGTGGCTAATTACATCCACTCACACCGGACAACTAGAAGCGATCAGAGATCCCAAACCTTCGCTGAGAACAGTGCTGCCATCTGGCTAATACGACGGATCTAATAACTTTTCCTTGGGCTCCGTCCTAAACCACCAGAAATTTCATCCAAATTTATTCGATCCAGATCCAGATTTATGAACTCTGGATCCGAATCAATCCAAACCTCTGTGGAAAATATCGCAAAAGTCCGTTCATAACTTTCTGAGTAGCCTAATCCAGCTGAGAAGCAGACAAACGGACAGACAGACCGTGTCACATACCGTAACTTCGTTCTTTGGTAGATGTAACTAACTCATGAGACACACTTGAAGCATGGCGACTAGCCTAGGACCGTGTCAAAGTGACTGACAGAGAAAGCAACAGAATGGGCCAACGGTGGATCAGAGAAGTGACACACAATTACACATAAGAAAAAAAACAAGACAAGTCAACGAACCGAGTTGCCGAGACGAAGTGGTCCTACCGACTTCCTCACATATATGACAAATTTTTAACCGTGGTGAATGGAAGTCGTACCAAAGAAGGCGTCAGCAGGTGTCGAAACATCGTCAAACCAGTAAATAAACGTTGAAGTACTGACACAGCTGATTAACCTGCGCAGTCGTGCCGGCTCCCTTGCGGAAGCCAGTCTCCAATGAGACGTAGTATTTCTGCCGGTCGAACGGCGAGTTATCGACCAGTCGGACAATATCAGCCTTGCGTTCATCATATTGGTCAAGCTTCATCACAATGACTAGCAGCACCGAGTAGACGAGGCATATACACGCTAGTGTCGACGGTACCACTGCGTTCTTCACACGCCTATACAAGCAACAAGCCCAGATCATACCACTGAAACTCTGCTAGTGTTTGTCCATCTCCCAACAATTACACAGACTATAGAAATACAGCAATAATGATAATGTGACGGTTGATAACGATGATGACAGTGATGATACTGATGCGGACATAACGCACCTGTAGAAGGAGTCAATACGTCGGTAGGTAACGACGCTCGATGTCTCGGAGAACCTCACCGCAAAGCTTGTCAGATGACTACACCTGTTGGAATAATTATTAAAACAGGTGAGTTAAACCACCCTATACCACAGTACAACTGCTAAATAATTAACGAAACAGGCAAACCACACTACCACATCTCATTATCATAATTTGCCACGGATACTGAAATACAATGAGCTTGGCTGCTACGGAGAAATTGCGTAAATTCTGTGACAGTTTTTGCAAACAGTATTTGATAAGAAAGCTTGACGTCGTAGTCATAACCGACAATAGACGTTTAAGCTAAAGCATGGTTAAAAGACAGAGATGGGCTAGAGTATGCACATGTAGTTTCATATTACTGATCAACTGTTCATACTGATGAGTACCATAACTTCATTTTCAAGATCTCCCCAATGAGCCAGCAACGACATCGTTCAGTTCAGTTCGATAGGATAGCTTGTGTTGGCCCAATTCTATTGCTAAAACAGGTAAACCACACTATAGTACAGTACTTATTTATTTATTGACAGAGCGTCTACATTTTCAACGTAACATCACAGCTGGACAACAAGGCACAAACAAATGAACACTAACAGTTGCCCAGCTAACACATAAGAAGACTAAGACAATAGAGGCTAGGCCTATTAACATGATTGTAACACCGCAGATATGCCGACAAATCAATGTCTTTAAGGGATTGGCTGAAACCAGCCTGAGAACTAGATAATTAATGAAACAGGCAAACTACATTACCAGTGTGTTAGTTAACGCCATAGGCTATACTAACCAGTTCAGTTTTCAGATAGCGACAGAAACAGTAAGGTAAGACACACATATGTAAGTAAGGTGACGATGATAAGTGTCAATCACTAAGCCCATATGACAACAGTACTGACATAAAGCAGCATTGAACTTGAGAAATATGAAACACAATGCAATGCTGAGTGAAATGTATCATGTACCTGCACTGTGCGAGTTCAAAGGTGGAAGACTCGTGCAAGCAGCAACCCGAGCCCGACCATTGGTCAACTACATCATCCCAGTAGACACACTGGCCTGACCAGACCCGCAGCATATAGTAACAGACTGAGGCCTGGTCGGGTCGTTGCCGACCTGTATTGTATGATGCATCAACGATACCAACGTAGTATATCTCACTGCCTATAACACACACAATACACCATAGGTAACATATATGTGTGTCAGACAACTGCCTGCAGTAATATATAGCAAATTTTAATGTACGCCACATTTTACACGCCACAGCTGTACCGGCAGGTACTGCTGAGAGCGCGTACTAGCTATGGGAATTCTGTCTGTCTGTCTGTCCGTCTGTCTGTCCATCACGACCCGGTACGGATTGAAGGCCAGGTGAGATAGACTCCGGGTCTTCACCATATGATAGCCTAGAGTCTCTAGTTTCATATGAGGTAATTTGGTGCCACTGGGTGAAGAGATTCCCCTCGAACGAGGGCATTGAAGAGGTGTACCCCCCGTTAGAAATCGTTATTTTACCACTATTGGCTCATGTAGCATGAAAACGGTTGCAGATAGACACAGACTTGCTGTGTATCATAACAAGCACTGCTGTCGAGCTTTCCGGCGGTACTGACATCGATGACCTTGAACGACCTTGAACCCCAAAAATATGGGTTTTAGGTGATTTTTTTTTTGCTATTTTAGGCTGCGACGCACACTTAGAGTGAATATTCGCTGAAATATACTGGAGATAGACCAAGACAACCTGCATACAAAATTAAACTGATGCTGTGGCGCGTCTCATGAGCATTAGCTCAGATTTCTTGTATCTAGTTCGTATATTTTGTGTTGCATACATGCTCATAGTTTTCATTGTACTGTTTCTTCCTCAGTTTATTTTGTCTGTCCCAGTCTATCGTGTCTGTTGGGTTATAAGGTGTGTTATACCACTGTCTGGAGTGGTATTTGTGAGTGTTAAATGAGCTTATACCACTGCAGACAGTGGTTTAACCGACACTTATTCCACGGCCACTGACGGTCGGTCGTGTAGCCTACACTGTCGTTCGTTTGATCCGGCTTGAGTACACCCGTGGAGTTATCAAGCCTTATACCACTGCAGACATAGTGCTAGAGATAAACAGTACGAGTACGACTGTGGAATAAGATATAAAACACATAAAACATTTATGGCCAAACAAAATAAAAAAAATATCGGAATCACAAACGACACTATTTGCAAATAAACAGGTGGAGAGTTAAGAACTAACCGATGAAAAGTGACGGGTTGACGGTAATAGAGACATTTTCCATTCCACTCTTAAAAGACCATCTGTGGTCATAATCATTCAACGTCGGCGGAGTATCAACCCTGTAGAAAACAGAAAGACAAACCACATCACGTAAATCAAACACTACATTAACTAACTAATCACTGAAATATCAAATTGGCATACATTCTAGTGATGAAAAAGGAAAAAAATACGCCAGCAGCAATACCAGTTACCTGAGACAGAACTGCTATCATAAAAATACTTTAAAAACAAAAAAAGAACGACATACAGTGCGTGTGGGTTAAAAAATTTTGTTTACACACGATAAATAAATAGTACTTGATTGGTGCACCACATATCAGTTTCAAAAAAGTAAGTAAGTAAGTAAGACTAAGTACATTTATATAGCACAAAATGTCCGCAAGAAGCCCGCCAAATCTGAGGTGCAATTAAAATGGCCAAAAAGTTATGTTACAGAAAAGTTTTCAGTTGGCAAAGAAAACAACACATGAGAGCAATGTTGCGAATATCCAATGGAAGGTGTTCCAAATGATGGGACCACGAGAACTGAAACGACAGAGGAGAGAATGTGAGTCACCTCAGAAATACAGCGACAGGAAACAGGCGCAGTCTGGTGTCTGGATAGACAATGTTGACATCGACGTGCAGCAACTGATCGACTGACAATGACGAAATGTTGACCTTGTGAACATTCATCTTGCTGCGAATCAACGTGTACCAATGCTCAGTGTCATTTGCCTTCTGCAGCCAAACAAACACAGAATCATCTTTACAACAGGCTACCGCATGTAAAATCAAAAGTCCCTATCAATGTTTTAACAACAAAAAAACGTACACTATTCATTTATTATAATGTGCTGATGTCAACATGCGGAGCAAAATAAGGAGATGATGACTTAAAAATAAAAAATACAATGAGAAATAACAAGCCGAGTTTATATAATACAGTAATGGAAAAACATAGTTCAAGCACACCTCTGAGACATTTCATGATATATGGCTCAGCAGAAAATGCTGTGAGATACAGTTAGATTTTGGTTATAAGCTTAGGTTATAAAATTAGATTGGCAACCTTTCAAGCCCTGACATTTATCGCATAGCACCACAAATTTCAGTGACACAACACAAAGTGTGTAACACAAAATGACAAATGGAAGAAAAATCATCAGCTAAAACATCATAATTCACAAACAAACTAATGTACTAATAAAACGATTTTGAATTTTCACAAGAGGAAATCCAGACAAAAATATGGTACATTAAATAATCGTAGTAGGAAATCAAAATACACATAATTTCTACAGAAAAATCCTAAAATTTCCCATAACATATGTCTGCCGAAATGGTGGCCTATTAGGACGGCCACACAATAGGTGACAGTAAGAGATAATGCACCTGATGACCGGTGTGAGGAATGGACAGCTGGACAAGCTGACCAGTGGTCAGATTGTTTACATTGATCCGCTGACCATTGCATGAGAACAGGTTGACCGTTAGCACGTCAGTGTGTAGCTGTGAAAGACATACGCACACATACAACACTGTCAGGCCCACACAAAGACAGAGACACACATACAACTCTTATCACATGAGAATAGATTCGCCGTTGGCGCATCTGTATTTAACTGTTACTAAAAACACACGCATATATCACTGGTAACTTAAGGCCAGCATAAAGACATAGATACACATACAACTCTATCACATGAGTACATATTTACTGTCAGCACAGCCGTGTGTACCTGCTATTAGACACACACACACACAATGATCACTGTCAGATCAACAACAAAAAACGTAAACACATACTTGTACAACATATATATATATATATATTTATTAAAACACAAAGGGCCGAAGCCACTAAAATGTCATAAAAGTGAGATACTAATATAAAAACAACAGTGCGTCGCAATGTAAAAAAATCTAAAAGTAATAAACTGCAGAGTGTCTTGCTAAAAACGATGA
>Ga0056124_1000729_pt1 | contig 11061 bp, 2 predicted proteins | sample WorMetHEROISLAND_2_FD_70069 | JGI IMG/M metagenome (GOLD analysis project Ga0056124, IMG submission 70069) | Marine gutless worms symbiont microbial communities from Max Planck institute for Marine Microbiology, Germany - Olavius sp. 4 HERON ISLAND | ecosystem: Host-associated > Annelida >... | reverse complement strand
CTTCCAATCATGTGTGAAAGTTTCGGGGCGATCGCCCCAGCCATCTCGGAGATATAGCGCCGCAAAGTGCCACAAAAAAGAAAGAAAAAACCACAGCAAAACATAAGCCCTCCTGGAACTACCGTTCCGGGTGGCCTAACAAGGTCACGTGTCCGGCGGTGTACAATATGTTATCCTAATCTAATTATTCTGTTCGGTTTACGGTCTTCTGTGTCTGTTTTCTGTGTAGGTTGAGATGTTATGACCTCAGATTATCCGCGGTAGAATGCAGTGAATTCGAGACGAGAGGCAATTAGGACACTGGAGCTACCATTAGGTAGCACCATCTCTCAGTGTCGCGGCTTGGCTTGGTATAGTCACCGATACGAAGTCTCTCTACGCCGGGCCCGGCTATTACTTGGATGGGTGACTGTATGAGGACAGGTTAGTCGTCTCGGTATCAAAACGACCGAGCCCTTTACGGACTCGAGGGAGAGCTTGTGGCGCTCGGCTGGCCTCCAGCTGGCTTAAGGAGGGGCCTCCGATAAGAAAATGATTGTGAAAAGAAAAAGGTGGTAGCGATAAGGTAGGAAGGAAGACAAGCGGAGGGAAGCAGGAGATAAACCCGCACGCAATGCGAAATCCTGCATACGTCTTTGGCGCCCGTGTTCCTTTCTAGACATCGAGGCAGAAAAATCTTCCAAACATCTAGATTTTTAAATGTCATCAACTTCTTTTAGCACTTTTATTCATTAGTGTTCTGTTTGGTTGCGGGTGGTCAACAAATCTGGCTATAGTAGGCTACTCCTCGGTGTTTAGCACATGTTTCTCGCCGACTCTCATGATAGGCCTACTGGATACAAGTTCCATAAGAAAAGCCGCTGTAGGCCTGCGTAGAATTGAGCAAGTCTGTTTTCAAGCGTTCGCGTCAGTCGCAAGACTTATTTACTGTCTTACAGCGATCGTGTGTAGGAACCGGTTAATATTGAAGGTATTGGTTTATACTTTATAGACACGGTGATCAAAACAAGTTATATTACCACGGTCTTGCTAAGCTAGTTGCCATTTCCGTTATTCGCATTAGCCTAATACGCAATAAAAACAACACAATGTTCTTAGCATCAAGCGTCATCGACAAAACTGTTTCTGATATTCAGCGTTGGCCTAATCTTATTCAGGCGCTCAGCATACTAGCGCGTTATCAATTCCCGTCACAGGATACGAATCACAATTATTTACCAGCGCACTGAAAGACTAGTTTACTATTCGCAACAGTTAGAAGATGTACAGAGTGGCACATTAAAAAGTAAGCCTCTGAGTTTTTGTCACAACTGCATCAAATTCTTTCATCGGCATACTCTAAAATTAAGTGATCACTGAAGATCCTATCGCATCCCAAACGCGTTGCTACATTAGGCCTACCTTTGAAATATAGTCAACAATAGAAACAGTGAGTTACAGAGTAACTTTCATATTCCACAGCTGACTATACCTTACGACGCCTTCGGGTTGTGATGGGATTAACATTACTGTTTTTTTTTTTTTAAATTTGTGAAAGAATTTATTGAAATCGGTCTACATTTGATGAAGTTATAAGTGTATGGAAGTCAGGGGCTTACTTTTTACGGACCGCCCGGTATGCGACAAAACACCCGATACGGTGACGTAACTTCCGGTCCGCGATGACGTCACGAGGGGGGAGGAGTTAAGCCTTGATGTTTGGCCAATCGACGGCGTTGTCCAGGGGCGGGTAGAGCCAATGGAGAGGCACTAGGAAATTGAGCGGCCAATAACCGGCACCGAACACTCCGCGAACATTGTCGGTGATGCTGTTGAAGTTGATTACCTGCACACAGCATCAATCAGTTAATTAAATTTAATATTAAAGAAGAAAAATATGTCAGCCCAGTATCGACCATAGACTTTAAAACGTTTTTACGTTTTTTTTTATTTTTGTCACGTTTTTGCGTTTTTAACGTTTTTTATTTTACCAAAGTTTTTTTTTCTTTTGTTCTTATTTTTTGTCTAACACATGTCGACCTGCAAGACAGAGCACAGTAACAGTCGTTTGTGTATCGGCCTGCAACTGCAAGCCCAGAAATTACTTATGATAAGTGTAAAATTCCGCTGAGTACTTCGAGTTAGAGTTATCTTGAATTGAGGTTCAGGTATTAGGCGTGGGGTTGAACATAGTTGACATTGACGTTTTTTATTCAAACGTTTACAAACGTTCTTTTTCAATTTTTGTCACGCTTTTTTTATATTTTTGAACGTTTTTACATCATAATATAGTATCGAAATATTGTGCCGCCGTCCGCCTTGAACTGAGCAACACCAAAGCTTGACTTTATGAACTAAAATAATGGCTTCTAGTCTGGAGAACGTTCGCATCAATTTTGTTTATTTCTACGCCTTTTTTCGAAGTACGCACTGTGTCTCAAAACGTTTCGCTTGGTATGTTGTCCGTATATTTGCCAAATATTAACCGTGAGCCAATTTTTATCTGTCCCATTGCTACAGCATAACATGGGACAGATTATAAAGTAAGTAAGTAAGTAAGTAAGTAAAACGTGGATTTATAGAGCGCTTAACGTTGAAATAACCTCTAATTGCATCTGTCTGTCAGTGTGTCTGTCGTCACTCCTACAGCCGCAATTTTTTATTCGATTTGATGAAATTTTGCACAGTGGTTCGGGGCCCGAAAGGTAAGATCGAGTTTGTTAGGGGGCGAAAATCCGATGGCCTCTTCCCCATTATTTTATCTCCTACACTCCACGGGCCGGGTGACGTGTTCTGTCGCCTCAGCAGCAGAGTCAAAACACTGACACTTTCACAGGCAAATTCAGTGATCAGTATACAGCTCTTGCTACAACTTCGGCGTGGTTTATATCCAACGGAACGGACGCAACGGACCGGTGCAGCAACCGCTTCTGTCCTTGCGTTCTGGTCGTCGCGTCGGCCAGGGATGATAAGGCCTCGAGGCCTGTGTTGCCTCGAGGCCAAATTATTCGCCCTCGGCCTCGGCCTCGTTGCATCTGGCCTCGGCCTCGTAGAAGTTGGCCGGGTGGCCTCGAAATTTGCAGCCTACATGGATTAGTTAATAACTTAATATTCAGTTTACCGTATTCACAATCCAACCATCAACGTTCATTCCTGTTGCGTATACTAATTATGAAGCCTAACGAACCGCGCTCGCATATGATGTACTTGAAGAACTCGCGTGTCTAGTACTTGAAGTTTGAGTTTAAGAATACGTTTGCGGCTGGGTCACCACTCTGAACCCCACTGGACGAGCTTTCATTCCTCCCCAGACTATCTTTATTGCACTTACTTTTTGTTGCGATAATCCATAGAAAAGTAAATTTGTGGCCATGAAAAAAACCTGGAAATCTCCCAATTTTTTTTCTCGTACTTTCTGGCCACCCTGTAATTTTTAGTCTTGATGTAGTCTAACGTGTCCGGCATCGGCCTCGTACATTGTGGCCTCGGCCTCGGCCTCAAAATTTTTCTTTGGCCTCGGCCTCGGCCTCGTGCCTAACTGGCCACGTTAACATCCCTGGCGTCGGCTGCGTTCGTTGCGTACGTTGCGTGCGTCGCGTTAGACGGAAACCGCGCTGCAAACGGCCCGAGGGAACGCGGAAATGAAAACGCGGACGTGAAAGACGGCGACAGAGCGATAGAACGACGATAACCTTGATACGATGATCGAACTCGAATGACGTGACGCCTTGACGCACGACCCGCCACTGCTCGGCGGCGAAGCGCAACGAAGCGACGAGGAACCAGCCCAGCGAGTAGAAAATGACAACCATCAACACATCCAGCAGGCTCACGGCACCACTCAGAACATTCGAAACCAGTGCACTGGTACCGGTAAAATGTTCAAATAGGTCGAAATTTAGCACCCCATTTAACGGCCTTTAGCAGGGTCACGGCGCCACTCAATATTCAGTACCCAAAACGTTCGCTACCAATGTAAGTTTAAATAAATCGGTTTGGTCGGAAATTCAACACCTAGGCTTCAGAATTCCAACTCTGTCCAGCGGGGCCACGGCGCCACTCAGTAGTCTGACGGCGGTGACCGGAAGCAGTAGGTCCCAGGCCGTGTTACGATGGATGAAGTCGGTCGAGGCGTAGACGACTCCGTGGCCGAGGCTCAGCGTCAGTGCTACCACCGACCAGAACACGAACACACGACTCGGCGATGTAAAAGCGGACTTCTGATCGAAACTGAAGAACAGGCGAGTGACGTGCCGTTGACCAGAAAACGAACACGATGAAGTGGCGCTGATTGCGAAGTCCAACGCACCGGCCGACCAGCAGACAGTGGTGGTCACGCTTGATTATACATCATTCCCTAGTGGTGGTCAACAGTGGTCAGTAATGTCCAGTAATGTCCAGTGGTGGTCACGCTTGAGTACGCACGAACGGCAATGGCGGCAGTGGTGTGCTCGTGGCGGCCGCCGGTGTCGACACAGCGAGCACGGCTTTGACGACCAGTACGGGTAGACAACCTTCCTACAGCCGGCGTCACGAGAACTTCCGCCGCCCGTCCACCGAGCCACGCTACGGTCAAAGACCCTCTCGCCGTCGTACCCCTGACCCGACACCACGTAGATCGTATCACCCCTCCGCCACGCCCGATCCACCCCCGCACCCAAACTGCGCATTCCCGACACCGGAAGCGAGTAGACGGAACCGGAAATGCCGTTGAGTGTCGTGTCCTCCGAGACGCCGCCGTTGCCGCCGACTTCCGGTTTGGCGGCGCGCAGCTGAGCCAGGTCCATCTCAAAGCCGCCGTCGTCTTCGACGTCGTCGTTGTCATTGCCGTCGACGACATCCTGACACCCGTTGCCGATGACGTCGCCGCCGTTCTTCACCGGCCGACGCCGCCGCGGGTCACGTGACTTGACACGATCGACTTCCGGTCGGTAGGATGACGTCACGAACCGGACGCAGAGCCAGTTGACGAGAATTTCGACGAGGATGACGACGGCAAGCAGACGGAGTGAGAATAGTGCAGCGGAGTCGTGACCGTAGAGGACCGGGAGAACAATGTGAACAGCGCAGTAGAACGTGCCAATCAGGGTCGCCCAGAACCAGACGGCAACTAGCTGTGACGCGGCATCACAGACGCCTCGCAGCGTCATCAGTGACTCCTGATGACGCTGTCTCGACGAACCACGACTTTGATGATTGCTCACTGCACAGCACAACACAGAACAAACACACGTCTAACATATTGTAGCATCGATGAATACACGCTTACGTTTTTGTCCTTTATTTCATTAAATCCGACATAATAAGGTAAATCAAATCGCTGCCACCCGAAGAAAGGCGTACGGCTAGCATGTCAGTACATGACAAGTTGACAGGCAAGCAAGCTGTGGAAACTGTAGATGCAACTGCTTACTGTCTCACAAAGTCATAGGCCCCTACTGTAATACAAACTCGGGTCACATCTTGCACGCGTAACATAGGCGGTCCAAGTCTAAGTGTCGGATTCCATTACTTCGATTAGCTGTGGATTTGTCGTGGACTTGTTGTACAGCGTGTTGTACAACAAGTCCACGACAAATCGAAGCGAATGGAGTCCGACACTAACTAAGCAGAAGTTTATGTGAGCACCAGTGTGTACAATGTCTTGTGTCTGTATACTGTCGCAACTTGAACCCGATCGCTATATGGATTAAATTTAAGAGGACGCGTTGTGGCCGACCCAGCCGACGTTTCGGTGGCCGTGGTGCCCAGCTCTCCTGCAGCGCGCCCATTGTGCTAGCTGTCGAAGGTGTCTTTGGAATCGATCGGCATCGACTCAATCGTTTCTAGCTCTCGACGCCAAGCAACGCGCACTGTTGTCGAGCGCCGCAAGTAAGTAATCGCTTTATCATGCAGCTGCCGCGTCGATAAGACCTACTGAAAGCAGCACAAATAAGCTTGATGCATAGGCGCTGACATCTAGAAATGAATCACTGTGGAGTGGGGGTAACCCCCTTTCCTCCGCTTTTTTCCTTTCCCTCTCACCCTTCTCCCTTTCCTCGCTCTCACCTCTCTCTCCTCACTATCCTTTTATACCCTTACCTTAGCCCCTTTCCCTTCTTTTATCGCCCTCCCTTTTACCTTTAGGCTTTCCCCCACTTTTTTCTTTTCCTTCCGCTCTTTTTCCTTTCCTTGCTCTCTCCTCTCTCTCGCCTCACTTTCCTCTTATACCCTTGTTTCCTTTTCCTTTCTTTTACCACCTTTCCTTTCCACCAGCCGTAGATTTAGGCGCCGAGACGCAAAAATATTGACTCATTCCACTGCTGCAAACAATCGCTAGGAATCAAACGCCTCTGCGTCGTACCCACAGCCTTTGGCGATGGGGGCGACTGCCCCGCGGCCCCCATTGTACCCCGTGGACAGCGTGGAGTCGTGGCCTATGGTTTGACGTGGCCGCGCGATGACACCGAGCAGTAAGTACAGGCCTATAAGCCAATATCAGCGAGTGTCGCACACCTCGGAGGTCCCGCAATAACGGGATTCTAACTCGCTGCAAACTGCAGCACAGCGTAGCGCAGAAGACGCGTGCTAAAACTTGATCCGATCGACCTGCTCCCGATGTGTTGAACCAGTAGCGTAGCCCCTGAGCAGTGGTATGGAACCATAGAAGAAACTCATCTTCCAACGCAAAATCGGAACAGCAGCAAATCAAATGTTTCTCGTCAAACAAGTGACATATCGCAGTTTTATACACCGCGGATTAAAGCGTAACAAACTACGACACAAAAACAATACAGTCAGTAAACAAACATAGTGCGTATCATACAATCAGTTAAGGTTATACTTTTCTAAATCGTGCAAATGGAAGCACTCCAATTACTACTCGGAGGCGTAGTAGCAGGCGTGCCGATACGGATTTTGATATCCGTATGCGGTAGTTTGGAGGTATAGTTTTGGAATGGTTGCTGTTGGAATCTCGCCGCGAGTCATTAGCAAAGAACCTTAAGCATGTTGCTGATATACTGTATGATCAGGCCAACTTAGTCTTCTACCCTCAGTGGGACGAGAATTGAGTAGCAAAACGTGGGCAAAGAAGTAAAATTCTGGTACGGCTGATTGATCTCTTTTTCTGCCATCTACAGCGTGAACCTAAAAATATCCCAACACGAAAATTACAATATCTCAGAAATGCGCCAATATTTTAGTACAAAATTTTGCTCATTTGTTTACAAGACAATTTTATGCAAAAAATATTCTTACACTACACAGATATCGTGATGTTCGTAATGAAACATTTTATTGTGATTACCCTGTAAACGGAATGTCTTGAACGTGAAGTATAGGCCTGTGTGAATTGTGGCGGAAGCGACTTTCTGTAGCCAGTGAAAGGTTGCGAGCAACTGACAGGGCGGCGGCGGCGGGGCGATGGTCGAATCGACCAATTACCGATCACTCAGTCAGCGCTAGTTTCGCGACAGATAGCCCAAGTGACCGTCGGGACGGGACAGCGGTCACGTGACGCGATGACGTCACCGAGTGGTCAGGTGCTCCCGGGACGGTCGGTCAAGCGGATCGGCCACCGTGAGTTAATTGAGCGACGTCGGATCACTGCAACATCTCTCGCAACTTTTCGACATGAACTGAAAACATTTCTATTTCGTCGATCTTGCGACAATGTCGACACGTGACTACCGACTACTGGATAATCTGTTTTTTTTTGTTTTATCGTTTTATTTTCTGGTTTTTACGCGCGACAGCTGTACCGGCAGGTACTGCTGAGAGCGCGTATTAGCTATGGGAATTCTGTCCGTCTGTCTGTCTGTCCTGATGTACCGGTACCGAATCAAGCCCAGGTGAGATAGAGACTCCGGGTCTTCGCCGTATGGTAGGCCAATCAGGGCTGCCGTGGGGATGGCATTTCAATCCCCATAGCCATCCCATACCCACAGGAATCCCCATGGGAATCCCCATACCCACGGCAGCCCTGCTGGCCATTTGCCGCAACCAAAGCAATTTGCTGCACAAATTAAGTGAAATGCCGAGATAAAATACGGTCTATTAGCTTCTTTGCTTCTAACCATACATTACTACTATCGCTAAATGCGCAAGTGGTTATTGCACTTGGAATTCAAACTCGGTGACCCGGGGTCGATTCCCGGGTCGCGCCACTATTCCATTGGGTATAGTAAACTCAGCGCCTAAGTGGTTATGGTGATTAAGTGCGCCAGATTAAGCTAAGCTTTAAGCTAAGCTTTAGAGCGCACTATAATATAACCGAACATTACTTTACTTTTACTTTTAGTGCATATTTGATGCAAAAGATACATGCACCAAAGTCATTATGGCCATCACAGCATTTCGTTTCCGGCAATTTTAGGCAGCGAAATCGCCGCGAAATCAGTTCGGACGAAGATATGAAGATTTTACGAAGATTTTACGACAGTTCGTAAGAAGTTTTGTAAATTAAGCCCCTGGTCATTAGTGTGGCAGGGATATCTTAGAGTTGACACACTCAAAGAACTTTTTGAAAATGTCGAATCTCGAAACATCGTTGCTTTTATTAAAGATACAAACTTTATATAACGTTGTTTTTATATCAGCTAAATAGCCTTGATCTTACCAAGTTTTTATCTTTTCTTTTACAACATAAATTAAATGCTTTTAACCATTTATGGCACTGAATGGCTTATGTTGTCCTGATGTGCCGTTAAGAAACTACTCACTCACTCACTTAGTGTGGCACCGCTCCTAGCGGCAAGGTAACATCCGCTGGCCAGTCCGATGCAGCACGGCGTACGGCTGTCGTGGAAGATAATTTCAAAGTGGACAGCGGAGCGGCGGCCTGTCTGTCGTCGGCAGATAACCCAACCGCGACTGTGCCTCGCAGCCGGCAGAGACACCATTACAATCACTCGGAAACCATTCACAGCGACGACCGGTCATTTTAATTCGTTGCGTTGCGTCGAGAGTAGCAGAAGACGGAACGATCGCCCGGCGGTGATCCGTCTAATTCCAACAATCTTTCTTCCATATTATACTTTCCGACATTCGATTTACGCGGCTCCTCCGACTTTCAGACGCCAGCTTAAACGTTCGCACTCCGCGTTCTACGAAGGACTGGACACCCTGCGTGTTCGAAGATATATACTGTGTCTCAAAAAACATCACCTTTTATTTTTGTGATATCTCGTCCACGCTTAAAAGCAGGCCACCTTTAAGCGACCTTAGCAGTAGCGTAGCCAGGACTTTGATTTGGGTGGGTATAAATGTTAACTAGTCATTGCAAGGAGACAAAACAACCACAAAAAATTAACGTAGACTGATTTTGGGGGGTATATATCCCGATATACCCCCCGTCGCTACGGCCCTGGACCTTAGAGCTGGAGTACGTATTAGGTAAGTAAGTAAGTAAGTAACTAAGTAATTTATATAGCGCGTTAGCTATGTGAACATTGTGTCTACGAAAAAAACACCCTTTTTGTATTTTTTTATAACTCAGACGTCATCGAATTTTGCAAATTCTCGGGAAATGTAAAACGCACATATGCATGGCCCAATTTACACGTCGTTTTATATGTTCGTACTGTACCTTGTAAAACTAGCGACGCATCAGAGTTTTATGTGGAAACTTTGTATTTGATGCGGTAGGCCTATTGTATGTCGTGAAGATCGCTTTTATAATGTACTAACATACGAAACGAGATGCAGTGGGCTGTTTGTTTCAAATTTCCTGGAGGTATGCCTACTTTTCTGCCAAATATTTTCAATGCAAAAGCAGGAGCAGTAAATAAAGTTACTTATTTCACGTATGAACTCATTGATTTCGAGTTGGCCTGCATTGCTTGTTACCACAAATCCGCTTAGAGTTAAAACACAGGTCGACAGAATAGGCTAACGGTGTAAGAGAGGAAATTGTTCGCGATTTTACTTTAAAATTAAATACTCGCAAAAAAACTTAAAATTGCAGTCTTATGATTAATTGATTGATTAAATTGGTTAGTTGGTCGGTTCGTTTGGTCCGATGACTTAGAAAGCACCAAATATCTGGCAAGTCTATAATGATCTTATAAACCAACCAAGTTGAAGAAGAATTTTAAAATGACGGAACGATAACGCACCTTCGACAATTTCCACGTTGAGGACGCGGTTTCCGTTCATACCGCAGTTGAGCTGAAGCGATGGATGACAGATAGTGTATAGAAAGTTTGTTTGTGATCGCCAGAGGTCGCGCGTGTCGTCCGCTGGGCTATCAGCAATAATGACGACGACGTCGCACCGGACTCAGACGACGCTAGATCATCGTCCAGAACGTTTCGAGTACATCACGCAAGACACTTGACGAGCGGTTCGATCAACATCAATCAGCCAATCATCAATCGATAAAGCAATCAAGACGATTCAAACTGTAACGTTGAACAGTCCGAGGTACCGACAATAGAACACTAAATATCTCATCTGTATATTATCTTCGTCTTTAGTAGAACAATACAGTTCAATGTGGCTCATTCAGAGCGGTTCGATCAAAATCAATCGATAATTAATCAGTCAACCTGCTTTGAACTGCAATAGATCAATACGTTCTTCAATGCTGTTCAGACTGAGAGGTTCGATCAAGACTCTGCTTCTACGCCCAGTCACTTAGTAGTACCAGCCGGCGCGCCGCCGCCCCGTAGAGATGCGCGGTGTTAGAACATTACCGCGGTAACTGGCGGTATTTCGTGTATTCATAAAGCCAACCCGAATGATAATATGCCGCATACGGTGTTGTACGCCGTTACCGACAAGTCACTTCATTTTGTTTAACCGGCGCATCTCCGATAATATTTCAGTCGTTTATCTTCTAAATTGTAATGGTACCAGGGTCACCTTATCTGTTGCAGATTCTCCTGATACGTAAAAACAAAACAAATAGCTTACTGTGCATGTACAATTTTCAATAGTCCTCCGTATTTACGTGTATTATTAATTCGTTCACAAGTAGACAACGCAGATACGTCGACAATCGCAGCATCGTTTTTAGGGCCGGTTGTTCCAAGCACAGGTTAGAGTTAACCACGAGGTTAACTCGGGGAATTTCCCCAGTTAACTCACGGCGCGTTGTTC
>Ga0056124_1000728_pt1 | contig 11065 bp, 5 predicted proteins | sample WorMetHEROISLAND_2_FD_70069 | JGI IMG/M metagenome (GOLD analysis project Ga0056124, IMG submission 70069) | Marine gutless worms symbiont microbial communities from Max Planck institute for Marine Microbiology, Germany - Olavius sp. 4 HERON ISLAND | ecosystem: Host-associated > Annelida >... | reverse complement strand
GTCTGGGGTGGAGCCTCAGCGGAAGCAGAATTTGATGCATTTTAGCCTTAAAATCTGACATCTCGTGGCATTGTCCTCAGAATCAATTCACGTTCACGAAAGTTGATATAATGTGAACATAAAAATTCGTGTTTGTCAAATTATTGGTCTGGCAGCCGCCGGGTCTGCCGGACCTGTTCCTACGGCCCTGAAGTACATCATTCAACTGACAAAGCTCACATGTCAAAGTCGAGCTGTTCGTCAAACTTGTAGCTGCGAATTCTCCGATGAGTGTCAGCAGCGACGACTGTTTTGTCCGGCATCACGGCAAGGTACTGGACCCGAATTCCTTCCCAGCGATCCGGGTCTGACCCGTCTATGTGCTACAGCCACACAGCAAATGCATACCGGTCCATCTATTTGAAATGCTCTTCCAAACTAGAAACACACTCAGAGAGCGCAAACCTCTGCCAACGCTATGTCATTTTTTTCCGTTGTGTTCGCCAGCTGGCAGCACTACATTCTGTGGTGGTTTGCTCTATCTGGCAATGGTAAAAAATCCTTCAATTCTATCTTAGATCCAGATGCTGAACAGGATTACCACCAAAATCTAATCACCTCTAAGTCTAACCTTCCATGAAAATTTGAGCCAAATCCATCTGTAATTTTTTGTTTGCTAACACACCAACAGAGAGAGAAATAAATAAATGCCAGGTATCACATGACGTCCTCGGCAGAGGTAACTATCTCGAAAGCAGCACATACACTGTCTACTTTTAGCTGAAAAATTGAGGTAAATATCCTGTAGTCAACATGGCTCTCTCACGGCTCTGTGACCCTAGAAATCGGTGCTCATCCCATTTCCTGGCACTAAGCCGGCGGTGAGCTGCAAAGACAGCTCAGTTATATAGGCGTTTGGTCACACTTCTCCCATGTACTGCCGTTACCTTCCCAGCGGTTAAGCCAGTACCAAATTATGCTGCTTGGTGACAGAAGCACGTGCGTGAACAACTTGCCTAGGGTTATTACGTGGCAGTGGAATGGCCGGGAGTCCAACAAGCAACCTTGTCCAACACACTAACCGTTAGACAAACAACACACTACCAATCCACACTACTTTCAGACACCGTCTCAAACATTTGTACTTCTCGTTCTGCTAGCACACTCAACATGTTCGAGGTTATTAACAGTTAACGTTCTACATAAATTACCTACCAACTTACTTTCAGCTTGTTTTAATTCAGGCTGGTTGGTGACAATTAAATAGTTCCTTAATGATAAATGGGATAAACTTAACGCTTAATTAATCATGCATGTGTTATCTCCAAAATGAGAAATCATTTAGATAACCCACAGAAATTCACCGATATAAGAAAAAAAACAATAACAATCAGGAACAGTACAGGACAGAAAAAGACGTAAAACTTTGGTGCTCGAGGGTAATGAAGGTGTTAAGAGCAGCAGAACTGAGTCAACGTACACATTGGTAGAACTGCCCCTTGACTCCACCAGCAACAAATCTCACATTGTCCGAATGCCAAGCAGCACAAGTCAAACTGTCGTCAGGAGAATTGTTCAGCCTCAGGCGGGCCTCAAACGTCTACACAGACAGACACTACTACAAATCACGGTTCCCACTCTTTGCTGACAAAAAATCTAGGACTTTTCCAGGACCCCCACAAAAAAATTTCCAGGACCTTTTCGGAGCCCATGAATGTTTAAATATAAAGAAAAAAACAGCATTTGCGTACAATATTCAGAGTTTAGTCCAAGCAGAAAATTCAGCAAAAAGCAAAATGTGGACGACAGCTGTTCACAATTCAGACAAACTTATTTACTTGTTTTCCATTTGAGCCACTACACAAAATGCACGACTTTCAAGGATAATTTTCCAGGACTTTCCAGGACCTCAAGCTTTAATTTCCAGGACTTTCCAGGACCAAAGTGATTTTCCAGGACTTCCAGGTCCTGGAATTTTCAAGAAAAAAATCCAGGACTTTCCAGGAGGCGTGGGAACCCTGACAAATCAATGTACGAATCAACGTTTATTAAACTATAGCAACTAGAAGGCTGGATTATGACAATCGACAATAGTAAAATATTGCTATGCAAGACAAAGTTAGTTAAATGTTACATAAAATGTCAGATAGAACGAATATTGGTAATTATTACATGAAATGTCACATCAAAATGTTATTAGTAACTATTAGCAGGAAATTGGATGAGAGATTTTTACAATATTTCCTGCTTGCATGGTAAGGTGCTGAAAAGTTGTTGAAAACCGCAGTCAATAGTCAATTTCCCTGGAGCACTTCCCGGGTGGCAAATAGTGGAGACAAGATGCCTAATCAAGAACAATACGCCTAAAAATTGGTGCACGAGCACCCATTGGCAACACTCCGGCGTAAACTAAAATCCTTCAAACACGCTGCATAGCGGCAAAACTTCCAACACAGTGTGATTTTCGACAAAAAATAAATAAAAACTGTGGAAAAAAATAATTAACTGGTTAATGAAAACAAACAATGATAAAACGAAAACAAAAAAAGTGAAAAAGCAAGCAGAATAGAGATGTATCTGAACAAGAGCCAAATAGACTGACGGAAGCCATAGACCTGATATCACAGCAGAACACCCGAACTTCTCCAAACATCCTTCTTAAGAAATTTTGAGAATGCATAATGTGCTCATCCTTTGCTAAATTCTTCTTAAAATAAGAAATCTTCCTAAGATATTCCTAAGACGTTTTGAGAATGTGAGCCGTGAATGAACAGCTGTGAGCGGACGCTGACCTCCGTGTTCCAGATGACCAGCTCTGAGCTGTCCTCCGGGCCACATATAATGACATGCACGCTGTCCGGGCTCCACGCAATGTGTGACACGCCGCGCTGGTGTCCTTCAAACGACCTTCGCAGCCGTACCTCACGTGTGTCCTGCAACACACAGGCACGCAGGTCACACAATAGCTACAACATCAGTGTTAAGACACCCGGGCACATGCCCAGAACACCCACCGGGTTTTATTGCAAAAATCCACCTAAAAAACCCCAACCCAAACATAATCCAATTTCAGTTTCTTGCTCTACTAATAATGAAATATTTTACTATGGCTAGGTTTCTAAAACTTTGAAACCCACCAAGTTGCAAATTGTTGGATGTTTATCTGACGTGGATAGCATCCAGCAGTGCTCATTCTAATAACTGAAAATCCATGAGAACCCCAAAACCCATGAGGTTTGCCTAAAAACCCGGAAAAACCAATAAAACCCACCGGGTTGGCTTTTTTAAATGGACTTTTTAACCCTGTACAACATAGGCGTGAAGTCTTCCAGCTGCAAAGTGATCCAGATCAAAGCATTCAAACTCAGCTATTGGGGGTTCAACGGGCGATCAAACCTTCCTCTCATCAGCCGGAACAAGCAAATGTTGCATAAGAATAACCAAAAATGCCACCAACAGATGGGATCTTCAAGCTCAAAATGCATAAAAATGCATTGGTGGCCAGGGTTTTACAGTGCCTCGCTAAGCCCCCTAGATGGATTAATGGGGGAGCAGTCCAGGTATAGAGTAGAACCCCTATTGAAAAACTCTGACTCCAAGCCTAAGCTACATCTGCTTTATTAGGAAATGTAAAATAAAAGCTGAAAAATCCATACCATAAAGTGGTCATACACCCCTAGCCCAAACACAACTGGTTAGTAGAGTTTAGGCAAACATTGACTGTGGCACGTTCATGATACCATAGTCTAGCTACCTTACCTTACCTTACCTTACCTTCGGGGTGGGCAGGTTATTACACCTGCCCAGCACTGAGGCCGTATCAGATCGGCCCAGTGCGCAACCCCGATGTAACCAAAGGTCGCAGTAATCGGCTGTGAAGCCGAAAAATCACCAGCCACCTGGGACTGGTGACGTGTGGTATGGTTGTTCCTATCAGGCAGTCTGCTCTTAGTTAGCTCCTCTCCTTCAGATTACAAATCGTCTGGGTCATCGGTGCATAAGCCCCACCACCACGACAAGGTGGCAGACCACAGTGGGGCTAGTCTAGGTAAAAGAACGAGCAAATTTTACATGCTGCTACTTGACTATCCACACACAGATAAACAGTCCAGATGTACCAATGCACAGTGCACAGCACTTCATGCACCGTGAAAATAACAACTACCAGTAGTATTTACAAGAAATCTGAGCTAATGCTCAAGAGACGTGCGACAGCATGAGTTTAATTTCGTACGCAGGTTGTCCTGGTCTATCTTCAGTACTTTCAGCAAAAATTCACACTTAGTGTGCATCGCAGCCTAAAATAGTGAAAAATTCAGCAAAAACCCATTTTGGGGTTCAAGGTCGTTCAAGAGTGTCGATGTCAGTACCCCCGGAAAGCTAGTCAGCAGTGCTTGTTATCCCTTTGTAAGGCAAAAAACCGCGTACAGGGCAACAGGAATGAACGGAAATCTCAGTTCAGTCAGCCTGACTGTACAGAGTGAATAAACTGACTTACCAGATCAACATCCCAGATACAGAGAGTTCCATCTTTAGAGCCAGTAGCCAGCTTGCTGCCATCTGGCGAGAAACGACAGAACCACACCTCGTCGTTGTGCTGAGACAACACCTGAGTTGTGGTGCACGGAAACTGGTCCCTGAAACAGTTGCATGCAACAGTTGCACTCACCACTGCAACCGGTACCAACCTTTGCAGCTGCGGGCCCCGTACTATGGAACAGTCCTCCATCACACCTAAAAGATGTGGACTTACCGTACAGTCAATTCCGGTGGTCGCTAAAGACATTTTTGTGTTAGTAGTGGGGCCATGGTGCAGTGTGAACTATTTTAATTGTGCCGCATAGAAATGATCTTACTTACTTACTTACTCACTTACTTTACTTACTTAACCACAGCCGGCAACTATATTAATAGTAAATACTGCATAGAGAAACGATGCAAATTTGCAACAACTCAACCAACTTGCTGTTGCTACTACTAATATCAAACGACAGTCAACTTGTCACAGAGATGGGACGTCAGCATCTCAGCGGGTTTACTAGAGTCCTTTACAGAGGTGACAGTGAATATTTTGCGACTGTAGCTCGTGTCGTTTTTGACACAATAACACCGTGTGACATCCACACAGATGCCTTTGCCATAGCTTAGACATGGCATCTACACAGCAAGCTATGCTGACGCCCTGTAAAAAGATCGACAAGGTGTCAGTGACCTGGTGCAGACATGGTCGGTCATGATATTAACGGAGTCTAGGTTCGTGGCGGAGATGTTGACGTGGCTGTTGTGAAATCTGCATCGATCGATCTGCCACTCGACGGCCTGACTTAGCAGCACCATCAGCCGACGAGGCGGAATCATTACAGAGTTAGGCAAATATCCTGCACAGCGACAGAACAAACTCTTAGGTATGTATGTACGAAAACGTACCCGTATACAGCACAAATGAACAAAAATCCCACAATGCGCCACGGTCTCAATTGTAAAGAAAAACAGTAACATCCTACCAGAAACAGGAGGCCATAGGGATATGCTGATCTCCGTTTTCTTAGCCCTTAGCCAGCCACCAGTTGACACTGTGAGACAGGGTTAGTGCATTGCACAGTGTGCTTTTCATGCACCAGCTTTCGCCGGCACTCATTGCACCTAAACGTGGAGGGATGGCCAGGCTGAGTTGACCTGGGTGGCTGGTAACATATCAAGATGGTTCACCCGTCTGCTGACGGTCACCCATGCAAGTAGAAAACCGGGCGCGGTGTCGATTAACGTCAGTGATGTGACCAACGACGTTACTGACTAAGCCAAACTGCCAAGTCTCAGTCTCAATCAGCCGAACAAAAACGTGTTCAATAGTCCTTTAAACTGCTCAAAACTTTCGTTCCTTTGCTGAACTTCCACTGGTATATTGTTCCAGCTACTACACAGCTTCTGTCATCTATCCATGACTGTGTCCACGACACTGCATGAGTGTAGACTGTAGTCATCAGCCAATCAAAATGCCTAGACAAATCCACCACGCTACACAAAACACATGACTAAATTCACAGAATTATATTTTGCAAAAAATACAGTGAAAGTAGCTTCCCTCAGCCCTCACTGCCAACACCGAGTCATGGCCTTCAGCATCGCACCATAAACATTTTTCCGATAAATGACACGTTTATCGCTAGAAAGTAATTCTTCCCAGAGGACTTGGAATTTGCTGCCTGACCCAGCACTGAGTCTAGACAGTTTCACACATCAGGTAAAGAGATACTTTTTCTGTGAAATGTTTACGACAAAATGTACTAAGTGCATTAAAGATTTTTTTCAAGTAGGTGCTATATGACCTCACACTTTACTTATTTATTTATTTTACTTACTTACTTACTCACTAGTGTACATTAGCGGCGTTCAGTCACAATGCACTATGCAAATTCTGCTTACTTACTTACTTACTTACTTGCTATAGCTAGATAGACAGACAGACCTTGTATAGTGTCCATGAGTTTAGTCCTTGAGGCACGACCTTTGCCTGGCCACTTTGCCGTATGCCGCAGGTCATCGGGACTAGCCAGCATTAGATAGCTGTACAGCACATGAAAACATGACAACAACTGTTCAAATGGCCAATGTTTGCCAAGTTATGCCCGGGAAGCTCGAAAGCAAGACTTACATGACAAGCGACCTTCCTGTCAACACCAACAGTGCTTGGTCGCATTGAAAGGCGTGAAGATCTGTTTGTGGCTTGATGGTGTAACCGTTAATGTGTCTGACTTATGATCAAAAGCTCAGGAGTTTGACTCCAGGTCATGTGGCTATCAAGTCGTTACTACTTGGACGGGTGACTGTCTGTGGACAGGTAAACCATCTCGGTATATAACCAACCACCACGGTCAACTCAGCCTTCCATGATCCATCCCCCGGGGGTTAACAGTCCAGATGTCTGTGCTGTGGGGCACGTTCACCTATGTCGGGTGGCAGGTAACACTGTAGTGGTGGTCGTAGTGGATGTGGTGCTTGCAGTGTGAGTAGTAGTAGGACATATAAAACAAACAATACACACATGCACACAATGTTTTGACAGCCAGTGGGCGACTTCACTTTTTGACTTAAAGTTTAGCCAACTTTACTTGATTGGTAAAGTCCACTAAAGTACCTACTTTAGTCAACTTAATTGGACCAAACTTGAGTACCAAAGTAGGTACTTAGACTGAAGTGAACTGACTTGACTTAAGTCAGGTCCTCCAAGCTAACCGAAGGAAATCATCAAAATTGCAATCAAGATATCGACTTGTAATGGTAGCAACACTTACAAGCTGACTTTGTGGACTAGTTTTGTGCTGTATTCAGGAGTGAAAAAACTTTTTAAAAAGCCAAATCTGGTGGTTTTATTGGGTTAAACTTGGGTTTTAAAGGCCCAGCCTGATGGCTTTCGGTGGCTTCGTGGATTTTCAGTTTCTGGCTTTAGAAGTTCTTTTTAAAATTTAACCGTAACAAAAAATATTTCATTATTAGTGAAACCAAAAACTAAAATTGGATTAGGTTTGGGATTTCACTGGGTTTTTTTTTGGGGGGGGTTCCGGGTGTCTCAACCTTGGCTGTATTTGAGACAGCTCAAGAGCATCACTTACGAGCTGAGTTTGTGGACGCGTTTTGTGTTGTACTTGAGAGCTGAGATCTGATTGCGTAGGCAGTTGAGTCCGTCCATGTGTCGGCCGTCATCCAGCAGTTCCAGGTACTTCTGCTCCAGCACATGGAACTTCATCTTCTACAACCACAACATACGCCAGCAATTACTTACTCATTTCACAGACATCTGGACTGTTAACAATGTTCCCTGCTTGCAGTTTTCTGATTCCAGTTTTTTTTCAAGTTTCATTTCTCGTCTTTCCTTCTTTTTTAGTTTTCTGATCTCAGGCTTCTTTTCTCCCTTAACCACCCGTTTCTGTTTTTTTTACATAGCAATACTTGTTCCATTTCTCTCATTTCTGTTCCATTTAAACCAGCCTTAGTTATTTTAGATTTTGTGCTAGATTAAACTGGCAGCTTGCCTGCCAGTTTTGATTTGTCACATTAGCCGAAAACCAGCTCTAAAATTCTTGATTTTAGACAAAGTGATGAGCAAACAAAAAAAATGCGGCTTGTGCCACATGATGGGCAGGCCTGGCAATGAAACAGACTCTGATAAAATGGACCAGAGCAAGGCCAAGCAAAGAGGAAATGGCATTAATCTTCCGCAGATAAACAACATGCCCAGTGTTCTTAGCAAACTGTTGAAGAGCTGGCAGTTGAACCAAAGACCTCTTGACCATCAATCTGATGCCAATGAGCCAAACACTACCAGATGGATAATATCTGACTGGATGCTTTCAAGCTGTGAGGCACGAGCCATAAAAGTGTCTTTTTGGCCGATTTTGTGAACTAAGTCGCATCATCAACACTTCTCATAGCACTACAACTTTGGAGAAATGTAATTTGAGTTTGTATTGACCATCTTTATTAAATTTTCACACAGTGTTCAGATAGTGGTATGAAGCTGGAAATTCAGGGAGCCCCCAAGATAGGGCATACCTGGCCCACCCCACCAAAAATGGCAGTAACTCAGGGACTCCACCAATTTTTTTTTTTGGGGGGGGGGGAGCATTAAAGCTCCCTTTTGACTGTGACACACTGACTGTTAGAGGTGTTATTTGAACCAAAGACCTCTTGACCACAAGTCTGATAGCAGCCAAAGCCTTGCTATACAGATAACATTTGACTGAACTGAACATAAATTAATAGCAAAAAAACTATACAGTACGGTACCGTTATATCAGAAGGTGATGACAGCAATGGTTGTAGGTCGGCAAGAACCGCTTCGGCCTACACACAACATGCGTACACAAAATGCTCATTGCTGATATCTGGGACTGGATGAAAATAACAAATTCACAGAAGCAGTGAATTTGGGTGTTTGTTGTGAATGTTAACAGGATGTCAGCACAGCAGCTGCCCTGTATTAGTAATGGCAAGTGCCTGTGTGTCTGTCTGTCTGTCTCATGTGCTGTGGCCCATTTTTGTCATTTTCACCTATAAGTAAGTCAATTTTATCACATACTTACATATTTACTGCTAGAAATACAACATTTATCAGGCTTCTTTTGCAACAAAAAGTGCTTGCTAACTCATTCTGTACCTACTCATGCACATGCTCCTAATGACAACCCATCTCAGAGCTACAGAGCATCACCTGCCATATGGTAGTGTTATCTGCCATCTGACACAGGTGAACGCACCCCACCTTAACCCTAGTCAAGACAGGCTGGTACTCGATTTACCTACCCCAGAGAAATAGAAGGCTAAGTTATAACCGAGACAAGACGGTAGTCGAGGTGGCTCGCGACGCGCAATGCTGCGTACATACGCGTGACAAGCTGTTGCGGACAGACACACAGACAGACGGATGGACATTGGACAGACAGATAAATATGTGCGACAATAAGGGCTAGCTTAGCTTGCACATCGCGAGCCAATTCTTTGCCTGCCCACACAACCCCGACTAAGAGTCAAACAACTTTTTGATCATTAAGTCCAATGTCCAATGTCCAACTGTTATGCCACCAATCCAACATACCTGGTCCCAGTCTCCATCCATCACATGTGATCTGAACTTGATGGCTATTGGGTGTTCCAATGGACAGCCACACTCAGCAGCCAGTAGCTCCACAGTACGACTGCAAACAGTGCACAAAACTACTTCACAATATGCACAAGTGTCGACAGACAGTGAAAACTGGTGACCACAGTTTCCCATGCCAAATTCTTCCAAATTCCACAGGCCAGTCTGCCAAATTTTGTGGCTCACCATGGCAAATTTTCCTCATTCTGAAGCATCCTATTGATTAAGTAGAGTGAGGACTTTCTGGATTATTTAACATATGAAGACGTCTGTCACTGTAAACCGAACGTTCACTAATCATTGATTATACCTCACCAGTAGAATATTTTGTATTGCAGTAGTTTTGCTGATTGCCGAAGTAGTCAGTTGACTTAAGAAGATCGGCAGTTTTGTCAGAAAGCTTTGCAATCTTGGATTTGAATTGGAATATAGAAGTAATCACTGGCCAGTTATCGAATTCCACACAATTCTGTGGAAGTGTTGAAATTCCACGAAAATAGGCAAATTCCGCAGCTTTGCTCAAAATTCTGCAGCCAGCAGAAAACTGTCTCTAATGAACATTGAACACCAATAAAATAGTTAGAACATGAACAGGTTTCTTCTGGCATCTGGTGAAGTACAGAAGTTAAAAGCATCCTAAAGTAGGACCCAAAAAATGAAGAACCAAATTCAGGAGAGGAAAACAACAGAACCCTAGCCTGAGGCCCCATATGTGCCATGTTACCGGAAGCCACACTTGTGAGCATCTCATTATGTCCAATGGTGCTAGCAGGGTGGAGGTGCGGAAGTTGCCTCCGCAGCCAAGATTTTCAGATTATAGACAATGACAAATGCACTGCAGTGCACCTTGTACACCTAAACGAAAGTAGTTATCATACTTTAGGCCGAGGTTCTGTAGATGTTGAGCAATAAGCCGGATGACATCACGATCAACATGCGAGATGTCACGAGCAGACGATGATGATGGTCCAGCTGCCGCAGCTGCATCAATGTCAGTCATAGCAGAAGACGTGTGGCCGTTCACAGCGCCAGCTGAACCGTCCAGCACCACATCACCACCTTCATCATCATCATCATTTATTCACCACAATGCAAGTACATGAACAATTGGCCAAAATAATTTGGTAAGACATGAAAGCGCTAATCGGTGGTGCCCCCCCTGGTGAATCGTAAGTAGGCAAGTGCAAGTTGTGGCTAAAATTCAACTCCTAAATCTTCCCTTCCCCTGGGGAGTCAGGGAGGTGGCTGCTCGATAGTCCGAAGGTTCGATAGTCCGAGGGTTCGATAATCCGAAGGTCCGATAGTCACTTATCCTAGCAGGCCAAGCGACAGATGAAAACTCGCATTAATTAATTCACTGAGTTATCCTGAGCAAACTCTCAATGGACATGTTGTAGACTGCTATTGTTACTGTCTTGTTGAATACATTTACTGGTAGGCTACTAAGGC
>Ga0056124_1000727_pt1 | contig 11075 bp, 8 predicted proteins | sample WorMetHEROISLAND_2_FD_70069 | JGI IMG/M metagenome (GOLD analysis project Ga0056124, IMG submission 70069) | Marine gutless worms symbiont microbial communities from Max Planck institute for Marine Microbiology, Germany - Olavius sp. 4 HERON ISLAND | ecosystem: Host-associated > Annelida >... | reverse complement strand
TTTGGAGGATAACGTAAGCCCAACCCAGCTCATCAGGGCGACAGAAGACAGACTGCTCTGGCATGACATGGTCGCCAACGTTGTCAACGACGACACGGCACCTTAAGAAGAAGAAGAAGTTGGGAGTATGGATGGCTAAACGTTAAGTTTTGGACAGTTCAAGCTGTTACTGAAGACGTTTTTTGTTATCTAGAGAGTGATGCATTGGGACTTTCTATTTTTAAGTATTTTAGTACTGCTACTTAATTACCTGGACTGATACAGTAGCTGATACAGTAGCTGTGCATTTTTAGTCTTAACTTTGAATTGAATTTGTTGACAAGTTCTCAGCACTGTGTGAACTTGTGTTGTGCTGATAGTGGGCTACAATTTGCTTGCGGCTTCCTCATAGTACACTGAAGACTGTCATAGGAGGACTGCTCTCCGAGTTGAAGCGGCTGCAGCTCAAAGTTCCCGCGCTTCCCGTGGCTTCGGCAATCAGTGATCGTCTCAGTTGCCTTATGAGCAATGGCAGCAATCCGACTGAGCTGGGTAGCAGCATTGTTGAACGAGCTTTGATGTACAGTGAACTGGCACGCAGGGAAACGTTTACAAAGTGGCCACATGGCAACTACAAGTATGTACTGATAAACGTACAGCTTATTAGCATATATTGCTGCTAATATATAATGCACTTCGGTGTAAGGCCAGGAAAATTTACATGACATATATTTTAGATATTAACTTCATATGTAAGTTTATTGTACTGCAAGTAGTTCTTTTACTATTACTTTTATTAATATCATCAATCCTAGGTTATCATAGTTTAAATGTATGTTTGTTTATGTATGAATTTTAGCCATGTTTTCAGAGTTGATAATTTAAAAGGTACTCACATGTGTTTTTGAAGTTGAAGTTTGAAATTCAATAGCATGGTTGTTTTTGCAGATGGGCATTGCCCGAGCCGATGGCTCAGGCAGGGTTTTATTATCAGCCTAGTTCAACAGGTGATGATAGGGCAATGTGCTTCACGTGCAACGTTTGCCTCGTCTGCTGGGAACCTACAGATGAGCCGTGGTCTGTAAACCAGCTTTTTGTGTAATTGATGACAGTTGGTTAGCACTTTGTTTGTTTTTAGGTGAAATCGCAGGAGATTCCGCATATTCATACGCATTCCGTAACATGGTCTCTGTCTGTCTGTCTGTCTGTCGTCTGTCACATTCCTGCACCGTTCTTAAACCATTTAATGGATATAGATGCCATCTGGCAGATACACTTGTGGGGTCCAACGACACATTGTGTTACATGGGGTTCCTGGCCCCCCAGGGGAGGGAGAGATTTGGAGGTCAAAGCCCCAGCCAAACCATGCAGTTGCAGCAAACGGTTTGTCTTAATGTGCTGCGATTGCTGCTACCACACAAGGAGGTAGTGATTCCGTCTTTTGCTAAATTACTTTGGTTCTTGTTAAAATGTAATATAGGATTGTACATAATTGTACACTAAAAGAAATAAAAAACAAGCAGAGAAAGACACAAAAAAATCAATCAAATTAGAGAGTACATAAAAAAGAAATAATGTCTAATGTTTGTCAAGCTAAAAGTATCATTAGAATGTGTTGTGTGGTGTCTTGTATTTTCTACTAGTAAATGTAATGTGAATCTAATCTAAAAATAATTTGATATAGTGCCAGCAATTGTCACTCACATCATTATTGTGAATCGGAAGTGCTGTGATGGTGCCAAACTGTTCTAGGTGGGGTAGGCTGGATGAATGAGTGTATATATCGGTTTATGTTACCCAATACCCGTAATAGAGAAAGTTCTTAGAGGAGCAAGCAGCTGTACAAATGAGCCTAGTTTTTTTCAGAAATGTGTTGGTGGACATTGGACAAGAGCAAAGTCATAGTTAGAAGGCAAATTGTTCTGTGTTGCCAGCCCAGGAAACTCTGCTTCCATGCCGATCATTTTGTGTAGTTGTCAGTGATTGAGAACCAAAGAAGAACTTAAGAAAAGATTAGCTTTTGTGGTTGTTGTTCTGTTTTCACGAGGGTTGCATTTGATGCACAAGTGCAGTGCTTCATAGTACTTAGCAGCAGTCCCATGAGATTAATGCTTCGGTATTGATGCGGTCTGTTGTTAGGTCTGAGCATGAACGTCATTCGCCACAGTGTCCGTTTGTCAAAGGCGAATTTACTCAGAACGTTCCATTATCTGGTAGGTGTAACTGCATGAATATTTGTAGCTACTTGTACCCTGGCGCCGATTGATTGTAATAATTGAGCTTAATTGATCCTATGTGTCGGGAACACAAGGTTTCTATAGTCATTACAAAACCAATACAGCTTTACAATTGTCGAGTACACAACTGTTTTTTATTTGAATTGACAGAAGTGACTCCGATATCGAGTTCTGGCCTCCTCCATTCCATTAAGATTATGTTTGTTTCTTGGCAAGGCTGAAGCTCAGTATGATCGCAGTGAACTTATTGGGTGGTTGGCTTGGTGATTAAGTATCAGTTCTTCATCGGGTGATATCTCAGGAACTACAATGGTTGGGTCTAGAATTTGAAACGTTGCATGTAGGTGGACTATGGTCGGACACTGATGTCCATCATATTGTTGGTTGTTTCTGAGAAATCAATAACAGTTCCTAAATTTGTTTGGTGCATATATGGTCTTGTTGTGCATTTAATTAAGTAATCAAAAATCTGCAGTTAGTTAGGTTTGGGCATAAATTTGTCAGTGCATATTCTAATTTTCTTGTGCGACCAAACCTCAGTTGGAACGAGTTCCTTGTTCACATATTGTTTAGTACTTTGCTGAGTTGTGTGGAATATTAATTGTGAGAACTGCTAATGATTCAAAGATATTAGTGATGCCCATTCGATTATTGTCTTGCATTATTTCAACACATATGTCAGTCTGAACATATGTATGGCACACATGTCTGTGTAGCCTGTGGGAATCTTTTATTTATAACCTTGTGCTGCCAGTTTTCGTCGTTATACAAAACCGGTAGTAATAAACCAGCATATTATGAAACATTTCTTTCGTTTATCGTTGACAAGAATATCCAGTGTTTTCATTGAAGTCATAGTTATTGCCATTGTTAGTCGTAAAATATTAGTGGTGATGTAGAACATTTTCATGCATTCTGTGATTATTGATTGTGCAGTTACTTGTGCTACGGAGCCAGCTCAGCGACATGGCATCAACGACGAACAGGTCTGATATTTGCCTAGCTTTTCACAATTTTAAGCTACCGGTACTAATTTTTGTGATTTTTATGAGGCTGAGGGCTTCTCTTCTCAGGAAATACAATTTCCCATAAATGATGGAATACTTATTTTGCAAAAAAAATTGTGAATGTATTTTCACTGTGTATTTTTCCTGGCATGTTTTCATACCAGCTTTTCATACTTCGTAGTGTTCTGGCTTAGAATTCAATAGATCTTCAGTGTAAGCATTATCTAGGTGTAGCCTGTTAAGTCTACAATTGAACTGTTGTCACCAATGTTGTTGCATTAATGGAATGGGTCTGCCTGTCAGTAATATTGCTTCATTATTTCACGGTTTGCCGTGAGAGGTAAATAGTCATACATTTAGTAGGCAAACGAGTTTGAATTAAAAGAGTAGTGTGAGGACATGTTTGACAAAACTGCCGCTAAAGCTCGTTGAAGACTAGCATCATTTCGAGTGGTGCCTTTATTTGTTAACACAGTCACATTCTGCTTGTAATGTCTAGTGTACATGCGACAGAGAGACTGACTCTGGCTAGATATGAATTTGTTGGGCTTTCTCTGGCATTGTGTGTGCAGTATTGGCAAGGGTATAATTATGGAAGTACAGTATGTCTAGGGCCCAACCTATTTCGTGCTTTCACGGCCGTGATGCGGACCGTGAAATGGACAGTTTGCTGTGAAATCCGCAGTTTTCCGTGAAATTCTGTGAAATTTTGCCCGTTCGCTTATACATTTCCTCAATGTTTTCCCAATGCTTGTGCTTTTGTGCACGTTTGCAATTACTTTTAGGGCTATCCAATCCATTGTTTTTTTGTGGATGTCTTGTATAGTAATGGTGAGGGTTCTGTACCAGTAGGCATATACGTTTGAACAGTCGCCATTAATGGTTTGTAGTTTGCCTATGCTACAAGTAATTGAACATGTGAACATGCTACCCGGTAACCTGTCAGCATATCAATGAACAGTAAAATGACCGTTGGTGACATTTTTAACGTTGATTGATTTGAGGTAACGCAAATAGGCCTTACGTATCAGTGCAGGTAAATGGTTTTGGGGTATCAAAGAACAACAAATAACCTTCCGTGAAATTTCCATGAAATCTCGCATTTTTTGCAAAAAACACCGTGAAATTTGACATTTTCCCCCGGTGAAATAGGTTCGGCCTTGAGTATATCTGATTGCTTTCATTTTTTGTTGGTGTTTCTGTACGTTAGATTGAGTGCGTGAGTACGACAACGTCTCAACATCTAATTGCCACATCAACACTTCATGGAAACATCATCGTCTGGGATGTTGAGACACATCTGAAGGTCTTTACAATAGTTTTTTTACTCGATAGTTTAGGCTTATGTGTAAACAGAAGCAACAAGAAAGCCCAACTAACGCAAAGGGAACGCACGACAGCAGTGCATGTATGAAGGCCCACAGTGAACAAATGTAAAATCCGTAAAAAACCTATTTTAGTGCTCAAGGTCATTGCTTTCGGTGTCAATCGAAACCCGTGTATGACATCTATTAGTGATTAATTGTAACCTTGACCCTATCTCGCACCGTTTCCGAGATATGGCCAGTAATTGGTTCAAAATCGCAAAAATTTTCCTACCCCCCTCTCATTTAGGGCCCTCGATTGGGGTTACCCCTATGGAATTTTTGGAAAAGCGTTACAGATCCTGAAACCAGAGTCTTTGGGGCAGCCGATGCTGAAGATTTGATGATCCTAGCTTGCACCATTTTTGCCTGATCCACCTGTGTGACAGACAGATGGACGGGCAGACGGACAGACAGAATTGCTATTGCTAAGACGCGCTATAGCAGTTCCTGCTGTCGCGCGTAAAAATTGTTACTTTGTGATTTTGATTGAGGCTGGTTAGCAGGTGACTTGGTATGTCTCATTGTCATTGATACTGACATATTATACCAGTTATTTGCTTTATTTGTCTGTTGTTTGTGCACAATAGGGCTAAGGTTACGTTTCATGTTTTGTCGACATTGTAGTTATTATGAAGTTGGTGTGATGTTGACAGAAGCACATGTCATTCACGGTTGACTTGCAAGATACAATCATCATGGCTGAGTTGAACCGTGTTGTGTTGGAGAAGCAGTTGTCACAGCTTGAACCTGCTGCGGAAGTTAGGTATGATTTTTGTAAAGTTCTACAGACGTGGAATTCACTGCAGCAACACTTGCATGATCCTCTTTCCACCATGTCCATCTTTGGACGATTACTTAAGACATTTTTCCTTTTGGGTACTAATGTTGACAGCACATTAAGGGCTTTTCTGTAGTTGATGTACTACCGGGTATATAAATTGGCATTTTACTTACTCACTTACTTACTTACTTTCTCTGTTCCAGTAACTAAGCTGTAGTTGTTAATGTACTGAATTAAATTCATCAGATCTAGAATGGATCACATTGAAGATAGTGAAAACGTCGCAGTACCAGAGCAACGTGTCTTGTCATGACAGCTTAAATTTAAAAAGACAGTTTAGTCTTATGTGTTTGCAGTGTTTGTACTAAATTCATCTCGGTTTGATTGCGACTATTTCTGATTGTAGTGATAATTCAGTAAGCAGATATTTCTGTGTATTGTTGACAGCGTGTCTGCTAGTGATGTTACAGTTGGCTCAGAATTGACTGCTGACCCATCACCAGCAACTACACTGCGGCCTGTGTCACTGGTTGCAAACAGTAAGTTATCTAATTTGCCATGTTGATTCATGATTTAGTCTCGAGTTTGGTCATATGATTACCGTTAGGGTTATTAGTGCATATTTCAGGTGCTTGGACACTGGACAGGATGAACATTTGTCCTCTCGTCTGTGGCTCTTGTTAGCATGTAACTAGACAGTTAGAATTCAACACACTGCATTGTCATTAGTGGGCAACTCAAAAATAGTATTTTATCGATTTTGTGATGTGATGATCTTGACGTTTGACTTTCTGACACTGAAACATTTAGTGCATCATTGCCACGGCATGCAGTAGTTGCCACAGTTTGGAGAAAGTTAATCAGTCCATGCCAAAGATGTCGCAGAAATAACATCCCAGATGGACTTTCACATTCCGCAAGAGGTAAAATGCATTGGGCTTAGAACAGTGGGTGGGTTGTTAGCACTGGGGTGCTTAAATCTGGCTGGTGTTCTTCATTTCTGCCAAAAGAGACCCCTTTGACATATAAATTATCACAGAATAGTTGAGTATATGATGCAGTGGCGTACGATGCAGAGATTGCTGGTGATGTTTCTGCAGGGGTCGGTTCGTCGTCTGAGCTGTACGTGTCGGCAGTTAGTGTGTTGGATGATCCGCAGCAGTTGCTGGAAGCCTCGGTGCCTCTGTGGCAGGAGCCGAGTAGTTCACTGTCGGCATTGGTGGTAGCAGCAACTGTCTTCACCGATGTCAGCACCAGTGCGGATGAGGTGTTACTTGCTGCGGGCTGCGGTGGACTGCCAACGGCCGGCTGGTCAACGGAGAGCAGCAGCGTCCAGGTGTTAAACCGGCTGAACGAGGCGCTGCGTGTTGCCGAGTCGACGGAACCATCCTCCTGCATTCTTGGCAGTCTGCTGAATCACGGCCCTCCCGATGTCCACGTTGTTGCCACGTGCCTCATTGTCTACGACATTCCGCAGGCGAAGCTGTTGCCCGGTGCAGCATGTTTGAACGATAGTGCGAAGCTGAAGAGTGTGAGCGGACCGGTGATGAGTAGCGGCGGTGGCATTTCTATTTCCCTGGTGCCATCGGGCGGCGGAAGCAGCAACATTGGCGGCGGTCCGACTTTCACCGATGTGAAGGACTTGGATAACAGCGACGACGACTACGATGTCCAGATCATCGGCGTGACGCCGGCAATGTCCCCACCCAAGATGTCGTACGATACTGCAAATATCAGCGGAAGCGGGAAGGTGTCATCCCCGGGCAGGGATACGGCGGATCACGTGAGCGGTAGTGAAGCTGGTGCGGTGATACAGTGTGTCGTGCTGCCGTGCCCGACGGCGCAGTATGTGTCGTGCTTTCTGCCGACGGCACACGGCGAGCGCGTCTTCGTTGCGACCGCTCCGCTGTCGTCGTCAGATGCGCGGTTGAACGATGCCTGGCAGCGTCACGGCGGTGGAACTGCATCGGCCGGTGCGGCGCATCTGTTTGTGTTCAACGTCGTCGTGAACAGCGGAGTGGTAATGCTGGACGACACGCCGCATCTCTCGTCCACTGTCACTGATGCTAACGACGCTGTGATCTCCGCCTCACTGTTGCCGGCCGACGTCGGCCAGTCGGACGAGTATGATTCAAACAGCAACGAGCAGACAAGCACGGTCGTGGTTACAACTCGCACGGGTAACATTCAGATCATCTCGCTGGCCGACCTGTCTGTGCTGAGTGTGATCACCGGTGATAAGTACAGGAGTGCTATCTATTGCTGTGGCATCGATCGACTCTGTGCGTGCACGGCTGATAGTAAACTCCGGTTCTTCACAATCGGCAAGTCGGACGTGGCTGCAATGGGTGAGCTGGATGATGTTGATGCTTTGATGTCTGTGGCTGTTGATGATGTCAGGCCTAACACTGACAGTGTGACTGCTGGTGCATCATCTACATCACCGACTGTCAGGTCTACTGCTGCCAGGCATAAACTAGGTAACGGCTTTAATTTGCTTGTAAGACTAGAAATATATGTCAGCACAGTACTGACGTATCATGTGGCCGTCCGTAGACGTGCACAACCCTAACTCTGTCCTTTGTTCTTTTGAGCTTACTCCTGCCATAGGGAACATCTACATCAATTTTGGTTTTGCTATACTTTTTTGTTTTTGAGTTACGCACCTGTGTGGGACAGACTGGATGGGCAAGACTTATAATATAAATATGGTTACACGAAAAGTCGATGTTTTATTGTTAGCGTTGTGCAGTAGCCACAGGCAAGCTGTTTTATGATGGTTTCTTGGAGTAATTGTGCTTTTTGAAGCTGGTAAGCAGGTAGCAGTTATGGCTGAACGTGCGCGTGCAGGTGAAACTGTGATGTCTTTATATGGTAGGTTAGTGTTTCTGATAAGTGTTTGCTGTGAATTTGACTTGCATGATAGGCAAATCGCAAGTCAAATCTCAGTTCCAAATCACAAGTCATTAGGCAAAAAGATTTAAATATTTGTCCCGTATCACAAATCAGATCAAATTGTCACAATTAAAGTTTAAATTTTCACGAATGTCAGCATGCTGCTAGCTGTAGTAATGCCGCCGCCGTCGATCTCAATCTCAATACCAGCATCACAGTGTTTCACACAGCAGGTAAATTACGTCATCGTAAAACACTGTCTTCCATTCCGAATTATTAACATCGGCCAGTGTTTCATGGAGTTATTCAAAAAATAACACTGCCACACTTTTTTTCTGAGCCATGGTTTACTTACTGTTGTAATATTAGCAGCTGGCTTTGCACTGTTTTTTTATTGTAGTTAGATAGTGTTGATTTTGCACACTAGTAGTATTTGTGTAACCAGTAAACTGTTACCATTGTTATGGGACAAAACGGCTGCCTGTTGTGTGTTGATGTGCCATTGAGAAACTATTCAATCCTCCTCTGATATCAGACCTGCTGTCTTTGTCAACTTGTTCCACAGTGTCTTTCATTCTTGGCTGAAAACTCATCTCTTCTCCGAGTCTTTTCCTCCTTAGTTTCTCTCCCTTTCTCCTTTACGGACATAATACGGATAATTGTCTCAGGTGGTGTTAACTTTGGTAAAGTGCAACAGATTAATGCCCGCTTTTTGAACTGAGGGGTAAATCTCGGGTTAGTTAACCCCAGATTGGTGAGTTACCTCTGGGGTAAATCTCTGGGTAAGTTTTGGCATTAATCAGAACACCGGCTGTAAAGTGAACTCTGTTGTTAACATGAATAGACAGCCAAAGAGATTATCGAATCGTGGTCATCATCGTTGAAGTGAGCAGCCATTTTACTTGCCCCGAGTTTACCCCGGGGTTATAGGGTTAAAAACGCTGTTTCTGTTACCCCACGGCTAACTCAAGATTCACGGGTTACCCCTGGGTTACCTCTCGATTCATAAACCGGGCATAAGCCAACTCAGCTGGCTTTTAGGCGGACTATTAATGTTTGCTTACTTACTATACATACTCACACTCGGTCACTTGCGGTGTGTTTTTTGCAGCGTTGTCATCGGTGCCGTTGCTGATTGATGGGCCACTGACAACCAGCGTGCTGTCAACTCTGCACAGTCTGACACAGTTTGAAAACCTTCAGCCGCGCTTCAACGCTGTCTTTCCACCGTGTTGGACGGAGATTCAGCAGGAGCAGCAGCAGAGGAAGCATCCGCAGCATCTGCACCAGAAGCACGGAGACGCTTCGCTGCACACGCGCACGTGGCGCCTCCAACCTGACAGGTCTGCCGTTCTGTCTCGTTGATATGAACTCATTCTACAGTTAGCTATGGAGTTTCTTTGAAAACTCATGGGTTGAAACATTATCGGAAAATCATGACCTCTATCTGTTAATTTGTTGACACTTCGGCAACTGCTGTGGCCTTCCTGAGAGTGATTTCTGTTCACTGCTAGATGTCACTGCGACAAACAATTTGTCATAGATATGAGGAAGTTGGAAGAACCTCTCATCTCGGTTCACCAACTTGTCTGGTATTTTTTTCTGATGTGTATCACTTCCTTGATTCAGTGGTTCATTTTGTTTCTGCATCATCATCATCATCATCACATAGCCAGCATGGGCCATAGCATTGCTGCATGTCCCCACTTTGTAGCCCTGCACCATAGATTAGCTGGAGAAATGCTGGAGTCCAGACGGATGTGCTCCAGCCAGTTGTTGCGTGGACAGCCTGGTCTACGTCTCCATGAGTGATGAGGTGGTCGACCGAGTGATGAATCGACGTGGCAGCATAGGGCTTGGTTGGCTGGAACAGCTTTTGACAGACGCGGCACTAAACGGTGTAAACAGTAGTTTCTGTAGTCTTCAGTCCCGTATGTTGTTTTATGTCGTTAAACGTGTGTTGTGTATGACATGCGTGAAGTTTTCTTCAGAATATTTCAATATTTGTTCCTAATTTAATTCTGAATTCGAAGAATTTGTGCTGTGTATAATAATTGTAGTAATATTCATCTAATTTCTTCATTTTTGTATGGTCGTGACTTTATTGGAGCAAGAAGCGGGTGCCCTTGTACATTGATGTCCACTTTTTGTCAGTAATGTACTTACTGTGTAATACTTCAGAAAGTTGCAGCTCACTCAAGGTAATAATATCACACTGTGTTAAATTTAATGCATTTGGTGGGAAGCACCACTATCAAAATATGACTGAAATGTTAAATAGAAATGACAAGGCATATGTTTAAAAGTTCTGTTGTGTGTGTATGTACTATCAGCACCAGTTCAGAAGAGCATTTGTTTGAATTAGTCTTGCCGAAGCCTTGTAATGTTGGTCACATCGATGTCAAGTTCTGCTTTAATTCTCTCTGCACTGCATCTCCCAATATACAGGCAAGTTCTACTACCTGCTATTCACTGATAATCATATGTACAGATCATTTAATTTTAACTAAGACGTTTCTGTTGAATTTTGTATTTAGTTGAAGTTTGTAGTTCTGCTTACAGTCTGTATAAATACAGGACTTAATTGCACTGTGGTGTGATTGTATAAAGCTAGTTTGATAACACTTTTAGCGCTATGATGCTGTTAGCTTGGTGAGATGAAGGGCATATGGCCTGCAAAAGGCTAGCTCAAACAGTTATTAAAAGTTTTGACTTAACTTGAGGTGAATTAAAGAAAACTAGAACGGAGGGCAGAGCCCAACGTGAGGCCACCCGGAACAGGAGGGGGAGGGGAGGCGATGGGAGGGAA
>Ga0056124_1000726_pt1 | contig 11082 bp, 9 predicted proteins | sample WorMetHEROISLAND_2_FD_70069 | JGI IMG/M metagenome (GOLD analysis project Ga0056124, IMG submission 70069) | Marine gutless worms symbiont microbial communities from Max Planck institute for Marine Microbiology, Germany - Olavius sp. 4 HERON ISLAND | ecosystem: Host-associated > Annelida >... | reverse complement strand
TTTTTTTTGTTTTTGTAGAGCCCTGCTTGGTGATGAGAAGGCCAAGCTTGGATTGTCTTTTATGTATGATCCACCTCCAGGAGCCAAGAAAGGTAATACGATACAAATATGCTGTTTAATGTTGATGCTTTTTCTTGTTAATCTGTATTTCAGTAAATAGTTGAAGCTCTATAGTTTTAGGTGCTGTATAACTTTGTGTCATGTTAGTACTGAATAGTGTATTATTGTATATTTGAGTGCTAACAATCTGTACTTCTGTGCTTTGATACTGTCTGGTTGGATGAAGGAAAAGGCATTCATCTTGTAAAAAGTAATGCAATAGCAGTTCCCAAAAGTCGACTTTTGGTGACCAGTCTAATCGGGAGTAACTCCAGAAAAATTGGCTGGTTAAACAAACAGTGAATGCATCTGCATGATCATGTCTGTATGAGGTAGTGTGTACTGCACACTGGACTCCCAAATAATTAGATTAGCAGAAAAATTACAGGTCAGCAATGTCAGTACACGTATGTGTTAACTCATGCTGTGATTGTGACTGTTGATGAGATTGAACAAGTGTTAGTCATTCATGTTAGCCAAAAATTGATTAATTTGGACATACATAGTCAAAATGTTGTCTGCGAGTGAGTTGTTAAAATACGTGTAAATTGAATGGATGATTACTGGTGTTATTGCTCAGTTACTCACTGGGTGCGTGATCAAAAGGAGTGTTGTTACGGTGGCATATTTTCCGTGGTTTCCGTCTGTTTTACAGGAAAAAATGCGGTTTTCTGTTCGGTTTGGTTTTCTGACAGTGCTGAGCGAATGTTTGACTGTCTAGTTGCCATCCCATACAATGCACACAATGCAACAGTAGACAGACACCACTTCTATCCTTGTGTTTTGGATGTTGCATCGCTTGCGTCCGTTGTGTACTTCTTGCCTACGTTCCTTGCATCATGACCGCATGAGTGAGTTTGTGGTTTAGACTGACCGACCGATCTCCGGCAGCTGTACCTTCCTGGATGACGTCGATGATTAGGACTGACCATGGTCAGCCACCACGAGGCACAACTGCACGGAATGAGCAAGGGGTGGGTGGTGGACGTTCCTGGTGCACAGACAGAGGCGGACAGACTGGCAGTCAAACAGAGACAGACGAAGAGATAGGGAGACAGAACGACACGTGCAGAAACACATGCATGCGGTCAGGCCCAGTGGGCGAGGGGAGATACAGAACGACGTCTACAATGAGCCTAACTTAGTTCACACGTTGGCTGTCTGGTGTCTGCCATTGTAAACAGTTGACGACCGTTTATACTCGTGGTGTCGATGGCTGTATGGAGTTTTGGTGCTACCACCTGCAAAGTAGTGCTAATGACGCCGGTATGCGGCCTCATCAAAGCATCACTCGCCACTCCATCGGCCTTTGAGTATAAATTGTCAACAGCTCTGCCATGATTATGTAACTGATCTCACCACCGCCGCCGGCACATCACTGCCTCCGCCGGCCGCCAATACCGCTTCACTCACACTAATTAGTTAACTCACCGTGACCACCTATTCCCACAGTCGCGATCTCAGCAATAACCGCGTAGCCATATGAGTCATCCCTGGACAACATGCCCAGCATGATATTGACGTTCAACGCAAACGTAACAAATCAGGTGCCAAAAATCGTGATTTTGGATGTGCTTGGTTTTGCCAAAATGGTTGTGGTACCAATTTCGATAACCGTAACAGCACTAATCAAAAGTAACAATTTTTTTGTCAACCGATATTTCAGGAAGTACAGTACATCAGTCATGTTACCATGTGTGCATTTTTTGCAACACAGTGTATTTGTGCAGTAGTAAGTAAAATAATTTGTTTGTTTTGTATTTGTATGTTCATCTGATGTGAAGAAAAAGAGGTACAACATAATTTTTTGTCAGTTTTGTATTTTTTATGTCTGTTGTTTTCATATCAAGATAATCACTATCTGTGTTCATTTTTGTATTTACGTGTAATAATTCAATTCAAGTACAATATCAACTTAGAGATTGGATTCGTGTATTGTTGTAATTTAGTGAAGTAATTGTTATCTGTAATTTAGTGAATTTGAATGACATTGCTCTAGGGGTAGATTTCAATCTGACTTTCTGCTTTGTAAATGTGCCATTTTAGTCATATATTTCAGTATTGATGTGATTTGAATAATGATTCTGTTATATTGATTATTTCTCTTTCTCATGTGAATAATTTAGAATGTGCACACATTGATTGTTTATTGCAGCTGTGAAATTTTAGGTTTTGATGTTATATTAGTGTTTAATGTTGGCTAAAACTGTTTCATATTAAAAGTTTAAAAGGGGTTAAAAGGTCCATATAGCTCTTCATAGGAAACCTATGCTTAGAGCTGTGGATCATCACCTGCCCTGCCATATGAGATCACACAGTGTTACCTACCACCTGACACAAGTGAGCCTGCCTCACCTTAACCCCAGCCAGGCAGGCCGGTACTCGATATTCTACCCTGGAGGGATTTAAGGCTGAGTTCACTTGGGTGGTTGGTTATATAGGATATGGTTTACCTGTCTAAAGACAGTCACCAATCCACGTACTAACCAGGCCCAGTATAGACAACACATAACCACTACACCACACCACCACGATATTATCAGTCTGAATTGTATCTGATATGTCGCAGGTATTTTGTTGTATGTGTTTCCGTGTAGAAAGAGGATGATGAGCCAGAGTTCAAATTTGAATGGCAGCGCAAGTACAATGCACCGAGAGAAGCGTGAGTGATATCATAAGCTATCTATACACTCTAGAGATTGATCAACTTACAGTCTTTACTTTTGCAATTTTTGTTGACATTTCAGCAACTGCTGCTGCCTTCCATGGAACGATTTCTGTACTCCACTAGAAGTTGCTGCGATGAACAATTTGTTATAGATCATATAAGGAAGTTGGTAGGACCCCTCGTCTAGGTTCATGGAGATTAGGGGTCCTACTGTATCATAGTCCCACCATAATAGTAAATAAAGGTGTAATTGGATGAATCTGTATGTAGCTATATATAGCTATAGTTACTGTTTCAACCAGTGAGTTTAGTCAAAGGTAATTTATTGATATCATATATATTTTCACAGCTGTCATGTATGTTTACCACCTAATACTTTTGTTGTACATGTTTTTGTATTCATTCAGCTGATATACTTGCTTCTAGCACGTTGTTGGCATAAACTGCCATGGATATTTATGTATCCCGTGTGTACGTGCATTGTCACAGTAGTCAAGCTACACGATGAATGCTGTACTGTTACATGAACTTCCTTTTCTATCCATTTGCATGGTTTCAGTTTTTTGTTAGTCTTCTTGTTTATATTGAATACACTAATTGTTGGCAAACATCATTGATATGAATTATGGCTATTACAGATAACCCATGCAGTGCCATGTTTTTTCTTGCAGCCCTTGCCTTGTCTTTTTAGAGTTTATTTCTTTATCGCCTTTATAAATGGGCTATAGATTTTTTGTCTCTTAAGCTCTCTGGCCCCCAGCTATTACATGTGCTGTGCGCTTGGTACATGTAACTGGCGCCATACTCGGCGCGTCTGCGTCACATTTCGATATTGACTGTAAAGTGCCCCTGCAACGTGTTTTTGCGTTATAGTGTCACTATAATCCCTTCTTTTTAATAATAATAATAATAATAATAATAATAATAATAATAATGTAGCTTGATTTCCTCTGACAAGTCTGCTGGTGATGCAGAATTGCCTTCATGGATCACTTGACTTCTTATTTTTCATGATCATCTGTTTTTATTCTTTTTTGAATATTTTTCTGTTCATTTCTGTTCAGTAGTTAAACGTGGCTTCCTGCTAGTCTTTGAGCACATGTTAATTTTTTGATGGTGTCACAATAGACCTTACATAACAGACTAGTGTTGTGAGGGTTTTATGCAACCGTCCTAATAGGCTCCATTGCGGGTCTTGTCTGTCCATCTCTCCCACGTGGGCTCATAACTTGAAAACAAAAAAGCTTTTAGAGAAACCAAAATTGATGTGAACCTTTTTGCCAGGGCAGGAGTAACCGGTGTGCTTATTTTCAGCTCAGTTATCAAAGGTTAGATGGATGGCCACATAATATGTCGGCGCTGGTCCAACATATGTTGCTTACACCACTTTTGACTGATACTTGTGGCTGGTGTTGGCAGGTATGCAAAAGGCGACGATGCGATTAACGACCAGCCGTTTGGCATTGAAGTGCGCAATATCCGCTGCATCAAATGCCGTACTTGGGGTCACATGAATACAGACAAGATCTGTCCACTGTATCACGTGAACCTGACTGCCGAGCCTCCACAGTGTATGCAACAGTTACATGTTTGTCGGTTGATTGTCTTCTCATTTGAATCGTCTTTCATTCAGTAGTGTGGTAGTTGGTAAAAGTAAAAGTAAAGTTAGGTTATATTATAGTGCACTCTAAAGCTTAGCTTAATCTAGTGCACTTAACCACCGTAACCACACCATAACTACTTAACGGTCACAGATTATAGAGGACGCCGTCAAACCCTCTTGCATGTCCGAGAAATTAATCTCAAAGCATGCACGCCAGTAATCCTGAAACAATTTATTCAGCCGGGTCTGGGATTGAACCCAGGCCCGGCTGATAACCGTTTCAGGCTCAGCGCGCACTGTGCCATTGAGCCACAGAGAGTAACGAGAACCAAAGTAATTTTAGAACTAAGCAGTATCACTGTGGTATGTTATTGTGAGGGAAGGGGAAGTCATATGTGGCTGGCAATGCTACCGTCAGATACGTTCCTATAGGCTGACTATAGCAACCATTGTGATTTCTGTAATGGTTTGGCTGCAGTTTTCAGAGACGTTGACAGGAAGGACATCACAATTTTATTAGTCCTGCTCCCAGAACGACAAAACGTTTTTTGCAAGGCAAACCTGGCGTAAGTCTGACACTAACCAATCAGCCATTACCAAACAATGCTGTTTATATTCAGGCATTTGCAAGTTCACTTTATGCATAGCGGCTTGCATAGTGCCCAGTGCTGTGAGCTTACCGGTACAACTGTTTTTGCAACTGTTTTTAGTGGTTTCTTATTATCTGTGTGAAAATGTTTGCGAGTACAAGAGCAGAAAGTTTTGGATGTAGGGTGCCCTTCCTGATGACAAACCAATACTGTCAAAGCACTGGAGGCAATTTTAACGTCATATAACTATAGAGTTGGGCGCATTATTGCGATCATTTATTTTCACTATAGCTTTCGCATATCTGTAGTTAAATAGGTGCATGATTTGTTTATGTTACCATCTACCACACTAAAACTATTCAGAAATGTTATTAGCTAATGTATGGTATATGCGTTTTGGTTTGTTATATATTTTGTCATTCATTGTGTCGTGTTTAGTTAACAAGACAGCTGCTGCAGTCGCCAGCTCAGGTCCAGTTGCCGGCACAAGCGGCCAGAAGGTTCGTTAGTTTTATTCATTTGTCATGCTCACGTTATCTTTGCTCATCTTTTAGTGTGTGTTTAGTACAACGCAGAACAATGAGAGTTCTTCGATTCATTGCTGCTAGTTACAACCAACATCTGAAGACCTGGCTTTTCAGAAAATCATACCAGAAAAGGACATCATCTATACTGAACAATTTGCTATATATTTACTTTTGAAGTAGCTGTGCTATTAATTAAGGCAACTCTGATTTATTGGTTTAATGGCCGATTGATAACAGCTGCCTAGTAGAAGTTTATGGCTCATTTAAGTTTATTTCCGTTCTGTGTTTTGTGACTTTTACGCTGCTGTATTTGGATAGTTTTTGTTGGATGATTGTGAATGGTAAAGGGTGTGTAGAGCACTACAGCTCTTCCTAGCAAACCCATCTCAGAGCTACGGATCATCACCTGCCACGTGGGATTTACACTGTTACTGCCACCCGACATACGTAAACATGCCCTGCCTTACCCCAGCCAGACAGGCATGTACTCAATTTACCTTCGCCGGAGGGATGAAAGGCTGAGTTAGTTTGAGTGGTTGGTTACATACCAAGATAGTTTACCTGTCTACAGGCAGTCATCCATCTAAGTACTAACTGGGTTCAGGCTCGACTGACTTCATTGATCAAAACCAATGCGCTAACCACTAGGCTACACTAAGCCGCCACCCTTGTCACGCTGCATCTGCCTATCACGTCTAGTCACCCACACGCCAGCGCCTCAGATTCGACCTTCGACTTTGGGCACTATATAAATATTTGATTCACATTGACATTGACAAGCAGCCGACAGTTATATAAGTCGCTCCCGCCATTTTCACACTAGCAGTTAGAATTTAAAAAAAAACAACAATGACAAAGTTAAAGAACGTTAAAACGCGTTTTCGTAAAATATTTCTTTAAACCGTCCATGAACGTTCATCACGTATGCTTACCTGGAACGCGCCTGCACGTGACAACAGCACTGTACTGTAGATCAGAGCTGATCTGTCGTGTATTTTTATGTACTTCACCAGGTCTCATCATCGTCCAGCGCATCTGAGGCTGCTGCTGCTGCTGGAGCTGATGATCCTGATGACGACCCTGAGATACAGTTCCTCAAGTCTCTGACTCCGAAGCAGAAGAAAAGACTGCTAAAGTATGTCTTTTTCAATTTTTGCCAGATTATTACTGCCCATGGAAGCAATGGCAGTGTTGTTTTCAGCTAAGTTTTTTCTCTGTTAACACGATAACTCAAGAACCGCTGCACTTAGCTCCATGAAATTGTGCATGAACGTACCTTGACAACCTGTAGAACTCTATTGAATACAAAGGTCATGGTCACCAAACTAGATTTTAAAAGTTTGTGAACATGATAACTCATGAACTGCTGCACTTAGCTTGGTGAAATTTTGCACATACATATACCTCGACAACCTCTAGAACCCTATTGAATTTCATGGTGAAAGGTGAAGGTCACTTGGTTTTTGTTCGTTTTTTGTCTGCATGATACCCGTGGACAGTACTTAGCCTTAAGCGAGGGCTTTACTTGTTTGTTGTTAATTGAAGTGTTCTGTGCTTCAAGTGTTCAAAAGTGTCATGCTGAATATGCCTTGTTTGATAGCATTCAGTTATGATGCATTATTTAACAGTGTTGTGTTGTTATTTTGCAACAGGAAGTTGGATAAGATGGAAAAGAAGAAGAAACACAAGAAGAAGCATCAAGAACCAAGCAGAGTCAAAGACAGTAAACATAGTGGTATGTTATTTACAGAATAATAATATGCTTACAATATAAAAGTACTGTATTCTGTGTTGTGAATTTTAAATGTTGTCATTTAAGCTTTGTTGTCTGTTGTTTATTCTGTTGTCTTTTGCTGAAAGGATGCAATGCAGTGCATTTTTATCTACTCATGTATTCAGTCTGGATTTTATGCTATTTTTTAGATATCAATTTAGCTGTCTGGTGTCCTTGTCAAGCTGCATGTAGCATTAATAAGCTCCTGTGTTGCAGTGTTTTTATTGCTCATGATGAAGTGGAATGTTCTTGACTCCGATAAAAATGTCTATAATGTTTGTGCATCTGACTGATCTGAGTATCGATGTATATGAGTCAGAAATAGTATGACATATTATCGTTTGATGTGCAGATGGCCACATCCTGGGAAAACACAAGCATCAAAAGGATCCGTCAGAAGCGTCGTCTTCTGATGAAGAGCCAGACTACGGCAAAAGATCAAGATATGATGACACTGCAAACGAGGAACGGCATCGTAAGTTTTCAGCTCATGCTCACCAAGGCTCTGGCAGATACGGCAAAAATCAGACCGGAAGTGATGAAAGAGAAAGATCTCGTAACGAGAGAAAAGAACTAAATGTTGAGCGCAGTACTGATCGAAAAGACGAGAAACGTGAAGAAAGATGCGGAGAAGAACGACGTCCTCGAGAAACAAACAGGAAACATCCGGCCAACGTCAAACATCGTCACCGAGATGATAGAAGTCGTAGTCGATCCGTTGATGTGGAGCGAAGACATCGTAAAGACAGAGCTAACAGTCGTGATGATGATATTGCGAGTCACAAAGTTGAGAAGCAGCGAGATGGGAAGACAGATGACGATGAACGTTCTGAACACGGCGGCAGAAAGCAGAGGAGATGCGGTGATGAAGAGGAACGCGTTACTGGGAAGAGTCACCAACGACGACGACAACGTAGCAGCAGTTCTTAATAAAAACGTGCCTGAATTTAGTTTTCACAAACGAAATCTGATTACATCTGTTGTTACTGGTGTTTCTGTAACTCTCTCTCTCTCTCTCTCTCTCTCTCTGTTCTTATGTATAACAATGTTGTATATACACAATGTTGTGTATGTATGACACAACAGTAGTTCACCTGTTGCATTACTAGCCATACATTTACAACAGTGGACAAACTGCAGATTTTGAACATTTGTTGCACACTAGTATATACAGTTGTCTATATGAACCCGGTTACATTAGCACTGTACCAAAACAAAACAGTTAATAGTAATGTAATAACCTAATGGGTGGCAGAACAGTTTCTGTTTTCTCTTGCCTCGTGATTTATGTTGTTATTCCAGCAAGGTGTCTGTCTATAACTTTTCCTGGAAACCCATCTCTCAGCTATGACGCGTGACACACAGCTGACATGGGTGAATGTGCCCTGCCTTAACGGTTTAACCCCAGCCAGGTAGGCCACTACTTGATTTACCTACCCCAGAAGGATAGAAGGCTGAGTTGATATTTGTGGTTGGTTATATGCTGAAATGGTTTGCCTCTCCGCAGACAGTCACACATCTAAGTAGTAGACACTTAATAGCAATCCGATTGGGAGTCGAACCTACGACCTCATGATCTCAAGTCCACCCTACCATTCATTATGTTATCATGCCACCATTTACTGTTAATGATAAATATGACCCGAAGAAATTGTCCAGTTATAAATCGTAGACAAATACATTAACATGCTTGACAGTTTTAGTACTAATTTATCCATTATAAAATGTGCATCGTACTTTGCATATACTGTAAATATGTCATATTGCTGGTATGAATTGCATTGTGAGACTATTAATCTACTGATGTATGACTATGATGCATGTATTTTAACACTGCTACATTGGGTGACTTCACTTTTTGACTTAGCCTTTTGCCGAGCGAATTCACTGAGCGAAGCCCAAAGCTGAACGCTAAAGTACGTACTTAGACCAGAGTTCAACTAAACTGGTCTAAGTATGTACTTAGACCACTTTCGCTGAACCTTTTCGCTGAGTGGCAACTTCGGACTTTGACCACAGTTTCGGCTCAGCGAAATTACTACTTTTTGGCTTAACTCTGTAGGCCCTACTTAAACCTGACTTTAGCTCAGCGAAAGACTCAGCAAAAGGTTAAGTGAAAAGGTGAAGTCACCCATTGGCTATTGCATGTTGTTCAACATGTTGCATGAAACAGTTGCATTGATCTGATCGCATTGACACAGCCAGCAGTTGCTGGAAGCAGCCACAATAGAAAGACGTTGACCGGAGTAAGTTGCAGCTGTGCCGCTGTGCCATCATATCCACAGTCGCTTGAATCTTCCTGCATCACAACACACAGCAGTACAGGCTGGCGCATAAAAAGTGGAACGTGCATGGTTTTCATATTGATATTTGCTCAATTATGGACACTCGGAGAGTTTTGGAAACGGCTAGCTTCTATCATCGCAGTGAAGGGTGGTCATGTTGAACACTTTTTGATTAGTTTTAGATGAACTGTTGATGCGCTACATTCGCTTTCCACATGTGTATGAGGTACAGGGTACAGGGACTTCAAATTAAATGTTCCACTTTGTTTTGCACCACCCTGTAGTTGCTACTTTCAGCTACAACAGTTTGTCCATGGATTTCCAGGCATTTATAAATTCGGCTACTACTGGTACAGGCCCGTGGCCGTAGGCAGCCCATGTTCGAGGGGGTTCTTAATGCGTGGAGGTCTCAACATCGGGGTCGCCAGCACACGGCCGGAGGCCGTGTTGGGGAAGGCTCCGGGATCGGGTCGCCCCCTCCCGGTAGTGGCGGTCGCGGGGTAAAGCTAAACAAAGGCTAAGAGAATTGTTGCTAAGGCAACAAACTGGTTTGTTTGGAGAGAAAGGGACAGTTGAGTGGCAGAAGAAAAGGAATGAATTACTGCAATAAGATTTGTGTGCTTTTTGGACATACCCCCCACCCTCAAAAAAACCCCTAGCTACGAGCCTGCGGTAAGTAGGTGTTGAAACTGCTACAAAGTAAATCCGTTCATTGTTACATGTATATCCAAGAAGTGAAGGGTCAAAAATTTAATTTCTGACGTAACTGCAGGCATTCTAAATAGTAACTTACTAACGATTGTTCCTTACTTCGGGATCAATGCTGCGACAGTGGCCTTGCTGATTTCGATGCCTTTCTTTGCGTAGCTTGCTACACAGTATCGCGTCATCATGTGCGTCGCAGTTAAGAAGCATCAAACGCGATCAATGCACGTCAAAGAACGTTAAGACACTACCGTGAACGTGGGCTGCTAACAACGTCCTTAGGGCTAACGGCTGCTACGCCTCGGTTAACTGCCAGTTGTTAGTTGTTACTGCCAGTGCTCGAATTGCTATTTCTCTTGTTTCTAGATTAAACCAAGTCTAGTAGATTAAACGTTACAATAAAAGGATATAAACAACTTCTGTTGGACGCGTATTCAGAATGGGATCGTTGTCACACTGGCAGCTGGCGTCCACGGCAATTAGAATGAGATTCGTCCGGCTGACGTGGTGAACTGTATACCATCTGACAACAGATGAGTGAAGTACAGCTAACTCAACAAGCAGTGGCATAGACGACAAGTGACAGTGACACTATTTCGATGACAAATAGGCGATAAAAGATAATTATGAGATTATGGCAAATGTATGCCGTCATGTGTCGCCTCAGCCATTAACATAACGGACTAACAGTAGATGCAGTTTCAGAGCTCGGCCCGCAGAAAATCACCTAAAGCGAGGTTTCCATCCAACGCAACGTAAGGAACGTAACGAAATGACGTCATTATTGGATAGGCCAATCACAGCCGCCAGCGACGACGGCGTATGCCGCTG